>Ga0136644_10001423_pt1 | contig 19032 bp, 23 predicted proteins | sample C_130820_EF_Meta_FD_94780 | JGI IMG/M metagenome (GOLD analysis project Ga0136644, IMG submission 94780) | Freshwater microbial communities from Lake Croche, Canada to study carbon cycling - C_130820_EF_MetaG (v2) (version 2) | ecosystem: Environmental > Aquatic > Freshwater > Lake | place... | reverse complement strand
TTTAGTTGTTGTTTTATTTGATAATTTGGAAACTTTTAAATCAATTTTATGGCCATGTTTTATTAATATTGCAACGCTCCATCATCTGGTTTCTCTTTTAGAGAATTTTTTAAAATGTGTTTTGCATATTTATAAAAAGCAAAAGATATAAGCGAACCCACAATTGAACCTATAACAACTTGTAATATGCTATGATGCTTATATTTTACTCTTTGATAAATTGTAACTAAACAAATAAATAAATAAAATAGCGCAATTTTTGTATTCTTTAAAGAGAGGTAAATAAAAACTAGAGAGAAAAATACTGACTGGGCGTGTGCAGAGGGCATGCCAAATCTATCAAACCCCATTCTACGACCGCTTATAAGTTCGTTGTTCAATTCCATATTAAAAACGCGCACATCATCAGAAGGTCTTGGAGCCTTAATTAAACCTTTTAAAATATAATTAATAATACTGCTTGAAAATATGCCTATAAGATAAATATATAATAATGTATTTTTATCTCGTAAAAGAAAAATAGATACAACTAAAAGTATATGAGGACCAAAATAACCCAAATAATCAAATATATTATAGAACATATTTTACAACTAATATAAATAAAGATTTAATTTTAAATTATTGTCTTTTATATTTACCTTTAGAATTGCGTTTGTTCTTTCTACTTTTTCTTACTCTCGTTTTATTGCGGTTTGTTTTTCTTTTTCTTCTACCGCCAGTTGTTTCAGTGTAAAAAGTTTCAACTTCTCTGCTAGCGTCGTGCAATAAATCTACATCTTTAATTATGATAGGATTTCCTTTATCATCTTTAAGAGGATTACCCTCATCGTCAGTAGCTTCTTTTTCTACTATAATATATACAGCCTCTCCTAGTTGATTACCTGGAATAATATGAATAATGTCACCAATGTTTCCTCTTTCTATGGTGTCCAATAATCGCGAATCGTCGTCAATGCGATGAATTTTCTTTTTTACACTCATAATAATATATAATAATATTTTTTATTTTTAATATTGATACAAGTTTTCGCTTATTATTGTTATCGACCATTCTGCGCCATTCAAATTAAGAACATTTCCTTTATCATCTAGTAATCTTACATGAAGTCTATCAATATTGACAGGGCCAAAATAAGTTCGCGCGTTATCTTGAAGTGAACCACTAAATTCGACATATACTTTACCTACAGGCATACTTGCTTTAACCGGTATAAGAGCAAAAACATCTGTCGTAGTTGGTGCCATTGTTCTAAAATTAGAATTATTATCGTTATTTTTTATAATTTCGTTTATTGTATAAAGTTGCGACTGGGTTAACGTGCGCGGAGCGCTAGGCAAAAGTTGTGGTATCTTTTTAAAACCGACATTTAATTTATCCATGAGTAAATCTCCAGCGTCTAATTGTGCCGCACTATTTGGGTTTGTTGCATTAATGCTATTAATATTTGCTTGCAAGTTAGAAACTGGCGTAACTATAGTATAAGGTAGATCGGGAGAATAATAATTTGGCATTTTTAAAGTTTTTGACAGCTCTGTAATAGAAACCAGACCATTATTTATGTGGTTTTGATTATAGTCGTCAACTGATATAATTAAATACTTTGGGCCATTCAAATCTAAAACTGCCGGAGCAATATTACCGCTTGGATCAACATTAATATATGGTAACCTGTATCCCATGATCCAACCAAGCGTTTGATTTATATATGACTGCGGCTGAAGTGCACCAGGATCAACTACCTTTAACTTTCCAGTATAGTCAAAAAAAGTAATTAACGTTGTTGTACCAATAGTTAAAGGTCCTGTTATGCCATTCAGTTTCAAAGTTATTTTTGCATTGTTTGGACTATAATAAATTTGTGCAGATGAACTTGTAGTTGATCCTGTAACGCCAATAAAGCCGGCTTTAGTAAAAGCGTTTGCTAATTCTAAAACAAATTCACTTGGAGAATAATTACCGGGACTAACAGAAACTGCAATGTTGATTGTTTTTGTTGAGTTGCTTATCCATAAAGTTGTATTTCCATAGGTGTAGTCTATAGCATACCATGTATAGGGGATTTGGAAAGAATATAGTCTCAGAGATAGCACATTTGTAAGAGGATCAGATAAATCGCACGTATAGTCAGTAGATGAGTCTTGTGAACCCGTAGATTGGCGAAATTGACTATCTAAATTTATAAAACGTGTAGTAGAGTTTTTCAAATTAGGGTTCAATGTGTCTTGTGCAACATTCACAACAAAATTATTCGCAACTCCTAAATGCTTTTGTTTCATTGGAACGTGAATATTATCGTACACGTCTATTTGCTGTTTTCTGTCTGTAATTTTATCATTTTGTAGAGAGCTATCAGGTTTTAAATATTGATTTTGAAACCATGAATCGGTTTGCTTTTTTGCTGAATTAGAACTTACAGGTCCAGAAGAGGTTTTCAGTTCTTTTGCATAATCTAAGAGAACGCTTTTTATTTCCTCAAAAAAAATAACTAAATCAGGATTTTTTTCTTTTTTAAATCTTGAAATATATTCATCTGTTCGTTTTTCTATAAAAACAGGATCAGGATCATCTAAATCTAATATAGTAAGTAATTCAGAAACAGAATAATTATTTATTTTTGTATCAATAGATGTCATTTACTTTATTTATATAATTTAATACTTTATTACTCTTTTTCTTAAAGTATTGTTTTGGTTTTGTTTTGTTTTGTTACACTTTTTCCAAAAGTGTATTTTCCAAAAGTGTATTTTCCAAAAGTGTATTTGTATCTTTAAATTTTCTCATGAAAATCTCTTTTATTTCTTTAGATATATCTACCTGTTCTATCAAATATTTTATTAAAAGCTTTTTCGGAAATAGAGTAATTGAATCGCTTCTTTTAGAATGAGCTTTTCCTTTAAACAACGCAATATCCAATGTTTTAACTAACTCTGGATTTACTTTTAATAATTCATGTCTATCTATTCTATACTTACCAACAAATGTATATCTATTAAAGTTTCCTGTATTATAAATGCTATAATATTTATCATGCCTATTTGTATTTCTTATAACACCAATTCCTTCTATTTTATTTGTTGAATTATTCATTTCAATAACAAATAAAACTGCGTCCTTATTAATTTTACAAGACAACTGATTTGGAGATCCGTAAATACACCCATTATATTTATATTTTTCTCTAAAACAAACATTTTCATTCCAAGTTAAGTTATTAAATCTGGTAGTCGCAATTAAAGGCATTGTTCTTTGTTAAAAATAAATTTAGTGAAATAATCATTTTCAATTTTTATTTTTTGTTTTACATTTTACATTTTTATCGTGCACACGTCAAATCTATTAAATTACCAATTATGTAAACTATTTTATTCAATCAAAATCATATTAGATAAATCTTTCATATAACGTTTTGAACATGATTCTACCAATAATCCATTTGCAAATATTCCGTAATTCGATAAATTGTCCTCATTTTCTAAAGCTAAATGATATATTGTATACCTTCCAGGTAGTTCATAAACTGATGCGTTTTCATCAACACATGCCGGAAGACGATATACAGAATCTGTTGAATATATTTTTCCCAATACCTTTATGGTTTTTTCTTTTTGTTCTAAACTAGCAAAATCATTCACTAAAATTGAATGAGACCCGGTAAGTATTAAATCTTCAAAAAGACCTGGATAAGTATTTACTGAACATTTATAAAGCTGATCTTTTACTCTTTTTTCTAAAGCGCTATGATAGATTTCGCTTTTACCAATCATGTTTATAGGTTTATATTCATGTTTTAAAGTTTTTACTAAGTCTCCTTTTCTCAAATTTTGTATAGGAACATATCCTTTATCCGTTAAGATCTTAGTGTCTTCTTTGAAACAAGGGGGTGAAGGAAATGCAACAACTTCAATTGTATATTCAGGAGTTGTTAATGTACCTGTTGCCTCCGTGTATAAAACAAGATTATCATTTTCATTAAAAATATTAAAATGATCTTGTTCAAGGCCAAAAAATGTTTGTAAAGCCTCTGAATAAAAATTTGTTCCATAACCATTAAACGGATAATTGTTATCTGCATCAGGATAGCTTGCGGCGTCATCAGTGGGAAGTAAAACATCGGTGTAACTTGGAAATGATAAATCGTAAATTGCTGTAATTAAACTAGTAGCATCATCCACGATAAAATATCCTATAAAAATTTTTGCATTGTCACTTTGCTGGGAAATTTTTAAAGAATACCAAGAAGTCATGTATATGTATATATTATGTATATAATTTTGTTTTAAAAAATAAATTTATACATTTTTATCGTGTTAAATTGTTTCTATGGCCTTAGTTTCTAATCTCATATAACGTGGATTGCTTAAACAATCCATCAAAGCTGACCATGGGTTATAAGACTGAATTGCATGAACGCCCTTTTCACAAAAAAGATTCAAAAGCATGGGGCTAAATCCAGATAACATAGAAACATTCTTTTCCCTTGTTACGCATGGAAATCCATTAGTTGATCTCAGATTCCAAAATAAAATATGAGGTGGTTTATATGGAGCTCCAACCGATCTAATACCAGCATCATTGTACTTTTCTTCCATCAAATTATATAATGTATTAATATTCTCTTCACTTGCTGCATCTATTTGCATATCTGATAAAATAACAAGAACCATATCAGAAACTGCATTTGCGTCTAACTTATTTTCAATACACGAATTAAGAATCATGTCTAGCGCAGCATAAAAATTTGCGTTTGCACCAAAATCAGAACTCTTAATAATATTTACAGCTTCAACAAAGTCTTTGCATTCGTCTAAATTTATCCATCTTGGTTTAGCACTAAAAGTCATAACCTTCTTTCCTAACTTTGATTTTTCAGCAATTCTGTAACCTAGTGCAATCGCGGCGTTTAAAGGATTTCCTTTGTCATTCATTGTAGAATGAGATACATCAATCATTGCAATAAAATTCCCTAATGCACCATTTTGTAAAGAATTATTTTTCCATTGAGAATTTAAAAGATCAATTTCAATTCTTGTTTCGTCAGTTTGGTTTTGGTTCAATATATTAAGAGCCTGTTTTGTAAATGAGTTAAGACCAATCCTTTTTCCCTTTATATTTTTTTCACAATTTTTTGAATTATCTATAAAGTCTTTAAAATTTCTCGCGCAGTTAACACGATCTTCTAAATGACTTCGTTGCGAGCCATTCTTTGTAACATTCAATAAAGCCTTTTTTTGTTTTGCAAACGTAATAGAGGTTGTTTTATTAAAATTTATACTTGACCACTCGCCGGCGCATTGCTTTATCTGAATCGTATCTAGTGCTTTATTAATGTTTGCAATTAACTTGCGATAATCCATTTTAGCTTTATTTACAGCTTTCCTAAATGATTCAGGATTATTAGCAGTCAATAAGTAGTTACGAAAATAACTTGTTGCATACGTAGAATACATCCATCCAAACTTATCTGAAGTCTCGCGAGCAATCCATTTGCAAAGCAAACTTATATCGTTGTATCTGTTTTCTTTATAAGCAGAAACATCTAAAGCAAGTTGAACATTTATAAGATCTGCCGCGTAAATCAACATTGGATGCGAATCGTCCCACCCGCGATTCTTTGCATAATTGCAAAAATATTTAATATCCTTCCATGATCCATAAGGATGGGCTTTCTTATAGGCGCCTGTTGTTTCATCAACTTCTGGAAAAACGCAAGAAAGCAAAGCATACCTTGCTAGTTCCGGATAGAAATCGTACCAAATATAAATCATCATATAAGTAAGAGAGCATTCACCCTTTCCATCAATAATATCTCTTGTATGACCAATCATTTTATAAAGTGTAACAAGCAACTCTTTACATAAAGCTTCTACAACGATAGAACTTGGCGAACTAAGTGTTTTTAAAAGTGAACGAATCTGTTTTTCAACACCTAATTCGTCTGAAGTGCGTATTAGTTGAAAACTGACTTGAATTACTTTTTCTCTTAAATCGCTAGACCATGTATATTCTTGATGACCATTTTCTCCACATTGAATGTTTGTTTGATTTTCAAATGTGTTAATACGTGCTGACATGGTTACTTAATATCTTAGTTTTTTTTTAAGCCGTTTTATGAAAAAGCATTGTCCGAAGTGCGCTTTTTAATAGTTTTTTTGTGGCTGTTAGACAAGTATATTTTTTTAGTAAAATTTTCCCGTGTTATCATATGTGTTTTATCTTTCTCATAAAATATAATAAAAATATTATTCAAATCTTGAAACATAGATATAGTCTTATTAAAAGCTATAGAATCAATGTTTTTAATGGGGGTTAAAAAAGAGAAAGATACTGGATCAATAGCTTTTAAAAAGTATTTTATATCTAATGGTTCTATGTCTATATTATATTTTAAAATAGACATTACTGAATATTTAAGATTATTTTGAAAAGAGTGAGTTTTAAGTATTCCCAACAACTCTTCCCTTGAAAGTTTGTTTGGGTTATTTAAAAAAAATTTTGTTTGTTTTACCTGTTCTATGTTGCTCAACTTATCAATATAAATACAATGCAATTTTAAATAATAGACGTCTTCGGAGTAAAAATCTTCATAATTTTTATCGTTTTTTTCAAAATCTTTAATCCAATCTTCATCTAAATCCATAATTAATTATATATTTGACTATAAAATACAATACATAATTAAACTTATTTGTCCAAAAAACTAACCTGTTTATACAAGTGGATATTTATATGTCCAATTTAACTCTTCAAAGGTTTAAATACCAGATTCACTAAAACCAACCTCTAGTCCTCCAACAGCATCTAATAATATTGGATTCTCGTAAACAATTTTTAGTTCCAAAGAAAATGTAAATGGTGTTCCATTTAAATGTGTTTGAAATCCGTTAGGATCGTAAAAGGAGACAGTAAATTTTTTTAGATCTACTGGGCCTGCAAAATTTCTAGTTTTAAAAATAAAGTTTGCTCCGCTATCTAAATTTGAAGTAAATGGTTGGGCAGTAATAGGAACCAGAGCTAAAATATTTTTATCAAATACACTATCAAAAAATATGCCATTTATTTCATCGACACGTGTTGTAACATAATCTTCCAATGAAAAATAAACATAGTTCACAATATCACTATTATAAATAGAGACACTCGTATAAGAAGTTTTGTTCATATTGACTATTTTTCTAAATCCCATTTGGTATCCTAAACTGCGATACTGCAAATTATTGTTTTCATATCCTTCTGTGAGAGTTCTGAAATTTGGATCTGGAGGATTGTTTTGTGAACCAGGAACACACACTCTGGAAGAATTTGATGTCCATGTTGGTTTATCAAAAACCAATGTAAAATTAGCAAAAAAATTATTATTATTGTGCAAGTTTTTGCTATATTCTAAAGCTAGTGGGTAACGTGTATTTAAGGGATCTAAATTATTTGTTATTGTTGTTTGGTGAGAATTTGGGTTTATACTAACATAATAACGAGGTAAAGTGAAAATAGAGGTTGTTGGACCATCAACCCCTTCCGTAGGATACCCTAGTGCAAGATTTATTTGTTTTTGTAACTCGTCTGGAAAAACATATACACTATACGTTCCGTCAGGCAATCTTATAGTCACACTTTTTCCATCGCCGGGTTCAGTTGTTGGGAGTGGCGTTTCTCCACTAGAATTAACAAGAGTAACATTGGAACCTGCTTGTATATAAACGTTGCTTGCAGTTAAATTTAATATTGTTAGTGTAAATGGTGAAATAGAATCAACAGCATTTACTTTAAAAAAAGATGAAGTGTAGTCAACCGGATTAACAATTTTTATGTAAGAGCCTACATTAAAATAACCATTAGTTGAGTTTTCAATAAAAATAACTGATCCAGTTGAACTAGCGTTTATAGTTGTCGAATAATTTATTTTTGTGGTCGCTTCATACACTGCATCGTTTGCATTAACATTAACATAGTTTTCTTGTAAAAACATAAGATTGTTACCTTTATAATCAGAAAATGCTAACTCAACATTTGGATATTGAAGAGCAGCTAAAGTTAATCCCATTACATTTTTTATGCTTTGCGGTAATGTAAAGGTAAACGTATTGATTTCTTCGCTAGTTAATGCAGAGTCACTATAAATAGAATTCAAGATTATTAACTTAGTTTTATAATTAAATTTTGCTTGGTTTACATGGCTTTGTGGAGAAGAAATATAATCTTGAACAAAATGTGGGGCACCAGAAACCATTTTATTAGTTACTCTAGGAGCTTCCGATATGATTAAATCTTTGGCTTTATTAACAAAAGAAAAAATCTCTTTTTTTGTATTATTATTATATTTTAGACTATCTGAAAATAACAATTTATTTGAAATATAATCAATTTTTTTTTTCATATCTGAAGGCAAATCATTATCTGACAATTTAAAAAATTTTTTAAGGTCATTAATACTATAATTATCAATATCTAAATCTAAATTTGATTCGTTTGCCATATATATTATACATTAAATAAATATATTTTTATATATTATTTTACTTGTTAAGTATTTTTGTTTTTTTTATTTATTATAAAAAAATTGATTTTCAATTATAACGTTATTATTAACTAGCATACTATAACCATGGTCAAGAACGTTAAAGGTGGAAGTGGACATAAAAGTCAAGGGCGAAAGTTTGTACTTTCCGCTTCAAATTCAAAGCAAAGTAGTAAACTAAGAATAGTTGAAGAAGAGGGCGAAATTTATGGGCAAATAACAAAAATGTATGGAAACGGAATGTGCGACGCACTATGCATTGATAATGTTACTCGTTTGTGCATTATTCGAGGCAAATTTCGTGGAAGAGGTAAACGTGATAATATTTTACATGTCGGATCTTGGATTCTCGCCGGTAGACGAGATTGGGAATCTGTAAAAGTTGACGAAAAGCAAAAATGCGATCTATTAGAAGTATATTCTGATTTTGATGTTGAACGACTCAAAAAAAACGTTAATGTTAACTGGAAGATTTTTGTCAACTTAGATTCCGAAAAGGCGGCAATATCAAGCGATGATTACTTAGAGTTTACTAATTCTAATACAGACGAATATCAAAGGATCATTCAAACTTTGGAAAAAAATCCTAATAGTAAAATTACTTTGGAGGCCGTTGCTGAAAACGAAAATCTAGACGAAGATGAAGCATGGTTTGACGAAATTTAAACATAAACATAAACATAAACATAAACATTATTATTTTTCAGCTCCACTAAATTTTATATATTCGTCTAGGTTGCAATTTCTTTTTTTTGCGGTTTTTTTATATTTCATGCATTTGTTAACTAAATTTTTATACTTTTTTTCATTTTTTTTACTCCTATTGTATTCAAACATTGGTTTATTGTGTTTTTTATTGTATTCCATTGCTTCTCTGTTCATCTCTTTATATTCTAAACAAGGTTTATAATCCAACTCGGGTAAAAATTCTGAACATTGCACATTAAAATTTTTATTCATTATCTGTAAAAATTCTTTTATGGTGTGTTTACCACTTTTTTTAGATCCAACTCCAGTATAATATATATATTCAACCATAATATATATTATATAGATATTTTTACACCATTGCACATTTAAATCGCCTAAAATTGGACGACTTATAAGTGCAATGGCAACGTTACCATGCGTATTTTAAATGCGCAAAGGTGTAAAGTTATATTTTTTATCTTTATTTTTATTTTTTTAAGTATGCAATTGAAATGAGTTGGGGTACGTCGTAAATGCTATCTCCTGTAAATATATATAAGACGCCAGATAAATTGAGAAGAATCTCTTATTTTCGAATCTACAAGTTATTGCTGTTAGGAGATAATTATAACTATGCGTTAATCTTTAAATACTTATTTTTTAGTCAATTATTGAGTAAAAAAATTGATTCAAACTAATGTGTATATATAAAAGTAAAACAACACTATACTTAACGCTAACTTACGATGACTTACTATAATAAGTTTAGACAAAATAATAACTTAACATCTAAAAAAAATACACCACAAAAATTTGTTATAAGAGAAGAAGAATTTCCAGCTCTAGGAAACACTTCTTTCGAATCTCTTTCAAAAAAAAATATCGAAAATTTTAGATCCATTTTATTAACACAACAGATCGGAAACGATGAAACTGAAAAAAGAAAAATAAAATATGGTTGGGTTGACTTGTCATTTGAAAATAACAACTCTGGAAAAATTATTAAGGCTTACAATAAAAATTATAACCCGATGTTTGAAAATGAAAATGAAAATGAAAATGAAAATGATTTAGATCCATACATATTAAGTTTGAATGTAACAAATGCAATAAATACCATGACTTATCGATGGGAAAATTATGTAATCGAATACAATGATCTCTTTGGTGAAGATGCCTATGAAGAATTTTATAAATTTGGTAGTGAATACATGAAGCTTGATAATGATGACTACTCTTCAGATGATGAAGAGTAAAGTAACTATAAACAAAATTTATCTAATTCGATTAAATAGTTAGAGTCCACATTGTATAACATTTTATTTTTATAAGTATTATAAAAATCATTGCAAGTTTTATCCAAAGAAACTTTCGGAATATTTTTTTCCTGCACGCACTTTTTTTGTTCGTCGGGTTCATACCCATATTCATCGTAAAATGCCTCTAACAAATCGTCGTCCGGGAATTCTATACGCCTTTTTTTATGGTCTAAAAATCCTTTAAACGATTCCATTCTGGTCTTCCAAACTGGTGACTTATGCGCGTGATAAGTCCAGTGATAATCGTATTCGTCTCGTATTTCGTTTTCAGTATATTTATCTCTTTTTAACTTAAATGCGAACAAAAACTTGTTTTCATTAGTTCCATATTTGCAAGCCATTGGTAATATTAAATATGGTCGAAATGTTGTTTCCTCTCCATTAACTATTGTTTCATACTGGCTCGATTCTTCAAATTCCACAGAAATATTTTTTTTATTACTAATTTTTAAACCATTTAGCAAGGCGAAATAATGCATTATTCTTGAAAGTAAAATGACGCGTTTATTTGAATAAGGCGCGTCTTTGAAACACTTTAAAATTTGCGTTTTCTTCAAGCCAATGTTTTTTTTTATAAAATGATCGACGCATTTTGTTAAAACATCTATTATTTCATTATCATTTGCTAAGTCTAATTCTAATATAAAATTTGCAATTTGTTCATAGTCTTTATTTTCTAACCAAGTTTCTAGATCAACATTACTCCTGTCAATCTCAAAATTATTTGTAACTTGTTTTAACATAAAAACGTCAATAGTATAGGGTTTTACTATAAAGTTATTTACTACGTCAAATAGTAGCTTTTGTTTTTTTTCATTTGAACCAACTTTATATTCTTCAAATATCTCAATAAGAAATTTTTCAAATTTAGGATTTAAACAAGCGTAAAATTCATAATATATTTTCCAAAGCAAATTCAATAAATCGTCTTCAAATCCGGAAAAATATAACTCAAAAACCCAAAAGAGTGCCGTTTCACTTTTATTTAAGAAAGAAAGTAAACAAGCAATTTCAATTTCGTCTTTTAAGTATAAATATCGAGTTAATACAATGCATTTTTGTTCCATTTAATTTATTTATTGTTAATTATTGTCAGTTTTTATAAAATAAGTTTCAATTTTAATTTGAATTTGAATTTTAATTTTAATTTGCGCGTTTCAAATATTTTTATCTTTGTAAAATATATAATGTTGACTGAATGGAATAAATTTGTTCAAAAAATTTACCAAGAAGGTAAAAAAAGCAACCCTAATTATAAATTCAAAGACGCGTTAAGTGACGCGAGTTCTAGAAAAAGCGAAATGGGAAGTTCTGGTTCAAGTGCCGCCTCGGCACCGGTAAAACGCTCTAGTTCCAGATCTCGTCGCTCTGCTAAAAGAGCCTGCATGAAGAAATGCAGAAAATCGTGTAAAACAAAAAAAGTCGGAGGCAAAAGGGGCTCTAGAAGAAGACGTGGAGGAAATCATACATTAATGCCTGCCACTTTCCCAGAAGACGCGAATGCTCCTTAAACAAATTATTTATACTTACTTTTATTAGTTTATAAATAATTTACACCACGCGCCTGATTAAAAATCATCAAGAGTTTTACATAAAGTAACGCGTTCTGGTAAGTTTAGAGAGACGGCGTCTTCAAAATATTTATCTGTTACATATAAACTCACTGGTTCTTCTATTCGATTGCATACTTCAAGTAAACTTGATATTCTGCCTTTTGCTCCAGCGTAAATAGCTGGTCTTGGTTTTTTACGGGTCGGATATCTACATAGCCACTCAACTTGCATTGCTCTAACTGCCGTCCACGACTTCGAAGTAAAAATGGCAATAAATTCCCATGGACCTTTATTGCGCGTGGCGTATGCGCCGCCTTTTATTTCTCCATTATGTTGTCTTAAACGACGTGTTAAATTAACTGTATATCCGTTATAAGTTTGACCTTGACCTAAAGGAGCGTTGATTTGCCCCAAAAAATAACAATAATAGCGTTTTTCTACGTTTAGTTCCACTTTTAGAAAAGTATAGTTTAAAAACCTTTATATTTTACGCGAAAAATTGAAAGATATTATTATTGAATTACTCAAATAAATCGCAAAAATGAAATTAGATCAACTACTCACCAATCAAAGATATTTGTTTCATTTTAAAAACATCAATGACCAGGACGATGCTATGTTTAGAGGTAATTTTATAAAATTATGTGCACGTAAAACTAGTTGTTTTATAGTGGTTAATGGATATCATAGTAAAAAATATCCACGCGAAAATGTAAAAACTTTTTGGGCAATTGACACTAACATGATATCAAATGTTGAATCATTGCCAAATTTAGTTGATAGTAATTGTGTCTTACCAGATGATGTTTTATTAGAAATTGATAATTATTACTAAAAACATATAAATAATTTACATTTTTGTACTTCTTATATTTTTCTATTCACAAGACGGAAGATAAGCTAAATAAGAGGCGCGTTTTAGCTTTCCAATAGGCGCTTTATTTTTACTATTATCATTTTTAACAGACTCAATTAAAGAAGCACGTCTTTCTTGGATAATGTTTTTTGGTATATCTAAGTCGGCGCAACACTTGTTCTTGTTCCCATGGTGTTTTGTCTCTTCCTGCATTAAATCAAAAGAAAATTTTTCATAATCTTCATCTTCATCATCACTAGTGGATCCAAATAAGGATAATCGTCTCTCTTTGATAATATTTTTTGGTATATCCAAACTAGGAGACTCTTTTTTTATTCGAGATTTAAGAGTTTCTTGTTTTAAAATACAATGAATATACACACCATTCTCTCTAAATTGATAAACAAATGCAAGTGCTTCTCCTTTAAGTATTCTTGCTCTCCGAAACTCGTCTATATCTATATTTATTTTACATATTTCGTTATACATTTTTGATCGATTTTGTATAGTCATTCCAATAGTTCTTTTTAGTGCCGATGGATTACATTTTATAATATCAAGTATTCGAATGCGTTTCATAAAAAATACATAGAAATTACAATTTGCAAAAATAATAAATTTTACAGCCCAAAATTAAAAATCTATTGAAACATTTGCAATAGAATTCCAATCTATTGAATTAGTAAAAAGCGTTTGAAATCTTTTAATACTCTCTAAAGGAGATAAACGATTTTTTGGGTTTTGATCCATATTCAAAAGAAGTAATTGAGAGAATCTGCAAAGAAAATCATTCTCTCCTTTTATTTTATTTTGAATACTAGTTATAATTGGTAAAAAAAGACAACTCAAACTATAATTGTCCCATGTAATGGAATGATCTAACATTTCTTTTATTATTTTTTCGCTTGGTTTGTTAATTATTTCAAATAATAAACATTGTGTAACACATTTTTTATAGAAATCTTTTATAACCTCATGTGAAAACCCAAGTAATGCGTAATTTTTAACAATAAATTCTTTACAAATATCTTCGATGTTACTTTGAGAAATACTTTTTTTCTCTCTACCTGAATCTTTTAAAAATGCAATTATATGAAATTCTAATGGCAAAGAATACATGTTGGGAGTATATTTTGCAAACCTTTTATTTAGTCTTGATAAATTATCAATAGGGAAAAAAAATGAGTCAGAAAAATTGTTTAAAATTGGTTGTTTTTTTATATTAAATCCAATTTTATCCGAGTCAATGTTAAAACAAACGACATTGTGTGAGTTTAGTTCATTGATAGCTTTTAATAAATATGTATATGTATCAAATAAATGGATTATTTTTTCTCTAGTAGAGTTAATAGTTTTAAAAAAAAACTTGAAGTTTGGATAAGGTAAATAAGTTTTAAAAATAAGAACATAATTATTATTTTTTTCATTTATGTTTACAAAAGAATCTGAGTTTTCTAATGCATATTCGTCAATATCTGATGCTTTTAATAATTTATGATTTATAATGGGATTATAGAAAAGAAAAAAATATGGAATTTTTCTTATTTTTTCGCAAATATAAATTTCATTTTCATATTCTTGAAAAAGTCTTATTGATTTGATAGTTTTTAGTTTTCCTTTGGGATTTAGTTTTGGAATTGTCTTTGGGTTTGTTGTCATTTAGATTAACCTTTATTAAAAGTTGAAATATTTTTTAAATAGTATTTATTTGTATAAAATAGCGATTTTTATAAGTTTTCTTTACTTTCATTAAAATTTCGTGAGAATCTTTGTATCCCTTTTTGCAAAGTCGACTAACTTCTTCTTGTAAAAGATTAGCATTTTCTTTACAAAAATCAATAAAACTTGTTGCCGGTTTAATAGTGATAAAGTTCTCAATATATTGATCCATGCAGTCTAATAATTCTTGACTAACTCCAACGTAAATACGCCTTTGCTTTGGTTCCTTTTTTTCAGTTTTCTTTTTGCGAAAGTAATAACGACTACTTTTGAACATTTTATTTAAAATGTTACCTTCATAACCCGTCTTTTGTAGGATGTTTATTTCATTTTTGACCAATTCATCGTTTTCCTGTAGCCAAATTTCCCAGTTTTCTTTATATGTACTTCTATCATCGTGTTCATGAATTTTTGAAAACTCGTATAAATTGTCCATAAACGTTTGGCTAAATTTATAACGGAATATTACTTTATCAGTATCATTAGATAAGCATACTGAGGCTGAACTTTTGGTATCATTTCTTTGATCAGTAGTTCTATATTCTGCATAATCTCTTCTAGAAATATTTGCATCAGTAAATTTATTATCACAATTAGAATCAAGACAAAGTCCTCTCGTGTCATTTTTGGACATTCAATAATGTGTTTGCAGTACATTAGTTATTTCAAGTTATTAGAATCAATTTTTATTTTTGTTAATAGCTAAAAAAACTAGTAAAAATAAAAATTGATTGTATAATATAGTATTATAGTATATATATTATACAAAATATGAACTTTAATGATTTGAATCTACCCATACCAGATAATGTTTACAAAAAATCATTAGAAACTCAAGAAAAAATATACTTATATTTATCTAATATGAAAGAATTAGAAAAAACCGCATATTTAATTGCACACGAACACTTGGGATCATCTTTTAATATATTAAAAAGCAATGGATATAAAGAATGGTCGCAAAAAATGGAAGCTAAAACAGCAACTGAAACCGACTAAAATAACTAGTTAATTCTATTTCGTTTTAACGTGTGTTTCAATTTATGTTTTTTTAATACATTTTTATTTCTATTTGTGTTATTTGTGTTAATATTTTTAATTTTTCCGCCAGTCTTTAATAAAAATTTTTCAGGATTCAAAGTAGAGTCGTGAAATTGTGATATTGAACCTCCAACCATTTCTTGTATGTTAGTATTTTTTTTAAATGTTTCTTGTAAATTTTTATTTAAGTCTAGATTCATGTTGTTATTAACATTTTCTATATTTTTTGTAACTTGGTTTACTGTATCGCCAGTTGCGGTTAATATTTCTGATCCTGCATTTGCAACTGATTGTGCAGCTTGTGCAGCTTTATCAACTGAACGTATAGTTCCAATTACAACACCTACACCAGGTATTTCTTCTAAAGTATTCATTGCAATATCTACGCCAGCTTTTCCTACTTTATCACCAGTTTTTTTTATCGCATCCGTAGTTGTTTTTAAAAGTTGATTTACCGCTGGTTGTGCCGCGTTTAAACCAATGGCAAATGTTTTCGCTCCTTCGCTAATAACTTTTTTAATATTTTCTCTAGTTTGTGGGTCAGAAAGTATTGCTAGTTCCTTTTTTAATGCACCATTAACATCTGCTTTACTTGCAAGATCAACACCCAATAATTTGCTAGCGCTAGAAATAGCAGTGGATGCTACTTTATTTGTTGCATTACCTATTAACTTCATAGCTGGGCCTATTAAACCAGGATGAGCGTCATTCATAATAGATTGCCCTCCTCTAAATTTATTTGTTATAGTTTTTTTTTTAATAAGTTTTGGTTTTCTCCTTGAGTACATGGTATCTTATATTAATAAAAGGTTTTATTTTTATTTGTATTTGTATTTGTATTTGTATTTATTTGTAATGTATATTTGTATTTGTAATGTATATTTGTATTTGTAATGTATATTTGTATTTGTATTTGTAATGTATATTTGTAACAAATAAAACGTTTTTAAACCGATGAAAAGTTAAAAAGGGACACAAAGAGCAATGCTTTAAGAAAAAAATTGGGATTTTGTACCATTTAATTTTTCAAGGTTTAAAATAATAAAATAGCATCTTATTTTAAATGCCGCGTAATAAAACATCAAAGAGAGGATTTCCTTCAAGAATTAATTTATATTCTAACCCAAGAACAGCTCAAAAGATGGCGTATAAGTATTTAGGAAAAACAGCAAAATTGTACCCTGCAACAAAGTCGGAAAAAAAATATTCTATTTTTGATCCTAAAAATAATAAATGGGTTAATTTTGGACAAATGGGATATGAAGATTATACGAAACACCATGATAAAAATCGCCGAAAAAATTACCTAACTAGAACAAAATTTATGAGAGGAGATTGGGAAAAAAATAAATATTCCGCTAATAATTTGAGTCGAAACATACTATGGTGATTCTTTTTAGGTTGCGTAAAATTATAATATTTTAAATTAGGCACTCTGATTTTTATAGTCAGCCCATGTCATAGCCAAACGTTTGTCAGTTGTCTTTTTGTTTATAGGTTGTAGAAAACTAAAATTAACTATTTTTCCTTCATATCTGTACCTATTAGCATTTTCTTTTAATAAAATATTTTCATTTTCTTTTTTAGTGGGCTGACCAGCGTTCTTTGATGGAGCTGCAACAACATCTTTTGTAACATTATTATTATATGTTTTAAATTTTGCAAATACATCTTTTTTTGTTTCTACGTTTTTATTCGTGTTAGAATTTTTGTTGGTGTTTGAATGTGTATTTGCATTTGTATCTTTTTCTTTCTTTTGTTTTTCTTCTGCGTTTTTTAACTCTTCATTCATGTCAACATAAAGCTTTTTGCAGTTGTATGTTATTGCGTATTTTCTTCCAACAACTTCCAAATATCTATACGGAATTGTTAAGTCGCTATAAAAAACAAACGTTTCTTTTTTATTGTCGTACAGCATAACTACATTTCCGAGTGGTGTATTTTCTATGATAATATTGTTTTTTAAGTTATCGAGTTGACCTGTAGTTAACTCGGAATCGGGCAAATTTCTATATTCTTCCAAATATTTATCTTCAAAACGTATTGATTTTTTGTCATTTACTTTGTCAATGTATTTTTCTCTATCGTTATCGTTATCGTTATCAATTTCATTTTCATTTTCAAAATCGTGATCAGGATCATCTCTTCTTAAAAATGTATCAATATGATAATGCAAGTTTGTTACAAACTCTTCCATTCGATCTTTGTTTTGAAACATGTATGCAACGTAAAAAAAATAACATAATAATGTAAATGTTGGTAAATAAGTATAATCCATAGTACATTATTATGTAAGAAATTTTTTAAATGTTTTTATTGTTTATATTTGTATTTGTATTTTTTATGAACTGGGTAGAAAGGTATATTCATTTTACACACTTAGATTCAAGATACTTAAGTTTTTATTATTTTTTTATAAATACAATTTATAAATAATTTTAAAAAGATTCCAATAATAATTCAATAAATAAGGATTATTATTTTTATAAAGTTACTAATATAATGGTAATATGGTTAACTAAATAAAATTAAATGTATAGAGTATTTTTGTAGACTATTAGTGAATTTATCGTCGTCCTAATTCTGCCCCTAAAGCAATAAAGGAATTTTTAAATGTGTCTCCATTTATGGGTTTTTTATCCTCTTGTGTATAAGGTGTTTGTATAGGATTTTTAAGACGCCTGTCTGCATCGCGCAGCTTTTCTTTCTTCTGGAGTTTTTGCTGCATTTACCCAATTGTTTGCAAGCTGTTCATGACTAAGATCAGCATTAACAACTAATGGACCGGATTTTTGAGTGTTTGGTATCGTATTATAAGCGTCTATAGCTTGTTGTTTTGAAGTATTATAAGTCTTCATAGAATCCTCATAATTTTTAATATCCTGCGCATATTTTCTTGCAGTGTCTTCTGGTAGTGCTTGTAATGTTTTTCCTGCTTTTTTTGCTGCTTCTGCATCTTTTTGTGCTTTTAATGCTGGAGCGGCAGCGTTATAAGCGTCTACACTACGTTTAAAATCCTCTTGATTTTTAGCTGCTAGAGCTTCGGCGGAAAGATACGTCGGAGTATTAGCCTTAGCCTGTGCTGCTGCGGCTGCTTCTGTGTTTTCTTTGAATTGACTACTCTTCGTATTGAATTGTCTGGTTAAATTTCCATTTGCTGTTAAAAACTTGTCAGGGACCATCATGACAGGTTTTTTAGCTTGAGGACTTACAAAAAACCCCTCCTTCTTATCATTTTTTTCAATAAGAATATTTTGCATTACATTAGAAGTTACTTCTGAAGGGTTTTCTATACCCGCATCTTCAAACCCTTCACGAATTTGAAAATAAGTCATTAA
>Ga0136644_10001422_pt1 | contig 19032 bp, 22 predicted proteins | sample C_130820_EF_Meta_FD_94780 | JGI IMG/M metagenome (GOLD analysis project Ga0136644, IMG submission 94780) | Freshwater microbial communities from Lake Croche, Canada to study carbon cycling - C_130820_EF_MetaG (v2) (version 2) | ecosystem: Environmental > Aquatic > Freshwater > Lake | place... | reverse complement strand
TATTTTCTGCTGAAAAAAATACATCAGCTAATGCGTTAGCTTCCCAAGTGCCACTAAGTGCTTCGCGGTACTCAGTTGCCTTATTTTTTAAAGCAATTCGTTCTTGCATTTTAAATACTGCGTCGGGAGATTCTGGTTCAATTATATTTACACGACCATTATAATTTTTCATATTAATGATCATATCATTTGAATTAACGTGGTTTGGATTAATAATAGAATAAGACATTAGTATAAACTTACATAAGAAATAATTTTTAGCGTTTATTCATACTAAATATATTTAGTAAAAATTATTTGTAATAGTAATATATAATGGATTATTTTTACATAATTGTGTCAGTTATAGCTATTGTTGTATTAATAATATTATTAACAATAGTTGGAATTAGTTTAAGTAAACACAGTAGTTCAGCAGGAGGTAATACATGGCCTCCTTCTGAAAGCACTTGCCCTGATTACTGGAAACCCGATAAAAACGACTCGAAATATTGTATGATGCCTGATAGCGCAAGCAAATATCGTAACACAGGAACCATATTTAATACAGTAAATAATGCATCTGTGTTAGATAAGAATTTTACTGCAACAAATGTAAAAGGTTATGACGCAAATGGATTAAGAATCGATTTTACTGACCCTTATTATACTGTGTGTAATAAACAGAGTTGGGCTAAAAAATGGAACGTATATTGGGATGGATACACAAACTATAATGGTTGTAATACTGTAAACGCTAAGTAATTATGTTATTAATTATGTAAACAAATAATTAATAATGAACATTTAATCTTTATGGAACTTAATAACCGTTGCTTTCTCACCAAAATTATAATCTATTTTGGATAGGTTAACTGGATATTTAAATACTTTAAATTTGCCTTCGTCTGGCTCATTAAGCTCAACTATCTCTTCTTTCAATAATTTTAAATTACGTATTTCTGGGTAAAGATCTTTTATTTGCATATTCACAACAGTTTTTAAAATAGAATTATTCCCGGTTTTTTCGTATTCTTTTAATAGATCATTCATTTTTTCGATTAAAGTAAATATCACTTCTGATTTTTTATTTATTAATTGGGCCTGATCTTTATTATTATAGAGCTCGTTATGTCTATCTAGAATTTTTTTAAATATTTTACTGTTTTCATTATAAGCATCAAGCTCTTTCTTAAACATTTCTACCGATTTTTCTTCACTAACGTAGCTAAAAAGTGTATCTAATTTTTGTCGAATAATTGTATCTTTAATGTCGTCGACTTCTTCCTTATATATATTTAATATATAAGACAAGTTAATAGTGCTTCCATTATAGATTTTAATATTTAAATTGCAAGGATTACCTTTATCGCCGCATATGGCAGTATACTTGTTATTTTCCCGTTTTGAAAATATAGTTCCAACGGGTCTCTTGCAATTTATACACGGTGGTTTTACAGATAATGCAGCGAGTTTTCCTAAACGCCTCGATGGTTCGTTTTTAAAAGCTTTTTTCATCATATCATACCTTTTGTCTTCATAACCTTTTTTAAGTTTAAAAAAGTCATTTAGTCCATTGATATAATTTTTATGTTGGTCAGCTTCCTTATCATCAATTTCGGATTCTAAAGTCGGTATATTAGAATTGCGAAATTCAATTGTTGGAGTATTTTCCATCTTAAAATCAATGACACCCACTGGTAAATTTTCTATAAGAGTAATTTGATTATTAGAAACATTAAGTAACTTCAATTCTGTTAACCCATCAAGGTCTAATCGTTCTATTTTATTATTATCACATGCGAATTCAACTAGCGTCTTGGGAAGTTTTTCCAAAGCAGTAAATTGATTATGTGACACTACTAATGTTTCTAAATTATCTAATTTTGATATGTCTATGGATGTAAAATGGTTAAATGGTATTTTCAAATGTTTAAGAGAGTTAGGCAAATCATCTAATGTTATTAATAGGTTATTGTTACATTCAAATCGAAGTAATCCTTCAGGTAACCCAATGATATTTGTAATTTGACCATCTCGTAATATAATACTTTTAATATTACCATATCCCATTTCTTTCAATACAGCAAAATCGAGATCGCCGTATAAAGATTCAATAATCTCTATTTCTTTTGTGCTCTTAGTTAGATTCTCTAAAACACTAAGTAATTGATTTTGAGCAGTATTGTTCCCTTTAATAATATCTTCTCGTTGTTCTTCCATTTATGATATTGTTAGATAATATATAATAATAAAATATCCGAATATATTATAATGGGCTGCGACTATTACGTTTATACTTATTTAGAGATCAAACATAGAGAAGGGTTATCTTACATTGAATTAGATAGAATGAGGTCATGGTATTGTGATTGTTTAGAACCGAACGTTGATAGTGATGACGAAGAAGAAAATTACGAAAAATACTGTTTTCAATACGTGGAATCATTTCTAAAACCTGCGTTTGAACCTATTATGATTTATGATGGGTCTAAATTTTTGAAGCAAAGATATATAGAGAAGTATTTAAATTTAATACATGAGAAAACATTAGGAACATCAGATTATTGGCGAGACGAGGGTAAGCTCTTGGATGTGAACCACATAAATCAAATTCGTAAAATAGAAATAAGAGAGAGTGCTTAATCAGAAAGGGTCTGTAACAGATCCAGGGTTACCCGTTATATAAGGCAAATCAGTTATACTAGAAATCTGTGATTGGTGTCTATCTTTTTTATCTTCTTGATAATATCGAATCTTAGATAAAACATATGATTGGTCCTTCATCATCTTTTGTTGTTTTTCATATTCACTTAATTTCTGTTTGCTGCAATAGTAGAGTATTAAACCAATAGCGCCAAGAAATAAAAACAGTACTCCAAAGTTCAATGCGTAATAATAAATAGAAACGCGGTTTGTATGACACTTCTGTAGAGTTTGAAATAAGTAATTTTTCGCCGAGTTTTCTATTAATCTGGGATATCCGTTATCCATATAAAATAATTAGTTGTATATAATTATTTTATTGATTTTTTATTAATAATTAACTTATAACAAGAGGAAGGTTCTTGTTCGTTTAATGTGTTAATATGTTATGTACCAAGAAACTGCTAAATAACAAAGTATTGCTAAAACAATGGAAATTACCCATATAGGGATCACAGTTTTATGTCGATAACCTACACCAAATTCTCTGAAGCTGCCATCTTTGTCATAAATAAGTCCGGGTTTTAATAAATGGACTAGAGTAAACAATACTAAAAATAAGAAGATAGCAACATTTAATTTATGATACCTTACAAACCCTTTTAAATACATAAGTTAAAATAGGGGAATATATTTTTATTATGAAAAATTGATATTATTTAATACAATAAAATCAATAACAACCTTCTAAAATGTTCTACAATAGGGTTTATTTTACATGTCGACAGACATACCAACTTCTAAAGCATCGGCCAAATTATAATAGAAAAATGGTAACTTCAAATAATTTTGGAGGCGGCAATAATAACCCTAAAAACAATTATATTATTAAAGCCATATTTGCTATTATTGGAATATATGTAGTAAACAGGAGTCAATAGTTATTAAGTAAAACATATAAACGTTTCATCTAAAAACAAATTATAAAAAATGATTTATTTTTTAGTTACTACAAGTATGTATAATAATTGCCCTATAAGAAAAAATCAATACATCAATGGAATTAATAAATTAAAGGACGTAATAGATATTATGAATATCGAAAATAATAAAATAATAATTATTGAAAATAATGGTAATAGAAATACTTTTTTAAATTATTTGGATTGTGAGGTATATTATACTAATAATAATTCATTACCAACGTATAATTATGGTTATAAAGAATTACAGGATGTATTAGATTGCATAGAACATTATAACATTAACGATTCTGATTTTATTGTAAAAATGACAGGTAGATATATTTTAGAAGAAGATAGTGAATTTATGAAGGAAATAAAAAATATAAATGAAACAAAATATGATTGTGTTATAAAATACGGTAATCCATTATACTTAGTTAACTATAAAATGAGAGATTGTATTACAGGGTTAATAGGAATGAAATGTTATTATATAAAAAAAATAGAAAAGCCAAAAGGAATGGAACACGTTGAATTTATGTGGGGAGATGTTACGTATTTAATTAATGATAATAAAATACATATAGTAAATAATGTAGGTATTAATGTATGCCCTATGAGTAATACTTATTATTTGATTTAATAAATTAAATACTTCAATCGTCGTATTCTCTATCTTCTTCATAATAACCTCCATCCATGAAATTGTCGCCTAAATTTCCTAAGTCAACTGCTCCTCGTTCATAAATATTTTCAGCATCTTCACCCTGTTCCAATGGGCCGATATCATCTATATCTGCAAGATCACCTGTATCTTCAAATTCAAGTTCCTCGCCTTGCGCAAGCATTTCATCAATTTCTCTATCGAATGTTTTTTTATCGTATTTATAAAGCCCTTTCTGCTCACCAACGTTCCACCGACCAATTCTATAGTTTTTCAAATCATTCTCTACTCTACGCTCTTCAACGCTCATGTTTCCTAATCGCTCAATTATACCCTTCTTCTCAACATCCTTGTCGCGTTTTACCTTTTGCATAATCTGTTCATATGTATAATCTATAGCGTCTTTGTTATCTTCTTCGACGTTCAAGAAGCAAAGCAATAACGCAGCCACACGTTTTTTAAGTTCATTCAAATCTCCAGTGATAATTTCTACTTCATTGATATCCTCTTCAGTTTGCGCCAAGTCGCTAGATACCATTCCCTTCCCTGATAATGAATTTGAAGGGTTAGAAGAATCACGTATCTGTTGTCTATGAGACATTTTTATTGTTTGAACATCAGCGTGGAGTAAATCCGCATCATTAGCACATACAATATATTCATAAATAGCCGAGTAAAAACAGTAAGTATATAACATATAAATGCAATCCTTATCGAATATACTATAAAAACTACGGATGCGCTCTCCTTCTATGTCTTCTCCCATGTCTTTAACTATCTCTGTAAAAATAGGCAGATTTTTTAAGAACACTGGCAATACAGATAATCGTCCTTCGCTATCACTTGTTCCCGAAATTTCTTGTAATAATCGCATCAATACTCCATCTCCTTTGAATTTTTCTATTTTATCATAGTATTGATCCATAAACTTTGTAATAATTTCGTTATGCTTTTTAGAAAAATTCCAATGCGTATGAACTTTCTTATAGAATCCTACGTCATTGATTAAAATAGAAGGATATAGTTTACTTAATGCTTGCACAGAATTTGTTATAAATTGTGTTACAGTATATAGTCCAGTGTCATAATATAAACCAGTTTCTTTCATAGGAATATCAGATTTCCACTTCCCTACGTTTGACAAGAATGTATGGAGTTGCTGATACTTAGATTCTGATAAATTCCCATATTTACCAAAGAATTCTATAATTTGCTTATAAATATCGCGGTTCATAGTTAATAAATGGTTTTTCAGCATATTCAGATCGTTGGAAACTTCATACGACATAGCTTTTGGTTTGTATGAATCAAACAATTTTAATAAAAGTTTACGCAATGGCGCATCAATAATCGTAGATTCAGAAGAATCTAAATGTTCTATAAATTCTTTCATTGCATCAATCTTAGAGAAAGACCGCGGTTTATCAATAATAACGGTGTTTTCATTGTTTACGATAGACATTAGTTGTAATAAATGATCCACCTTATATTGGTCAGCATTTGACTTAAGGAATTCTATTTTTTCATAAATGGTCCAATAAGAATTATAATTCGCAGGTTTTTCATTACATATAACCTTGAATTTCTCTGGAATAGGACGTTTTTTATCAAAGTTGCAATAATGTATAATAGCTGAATATATTAGATGTACGTCATCTAAACTATTTTCAGATACCCCTGCGTAACGTATTCCTGTAAATGTTGGATGATACAAAAAAGCCGGGATATTTGATGTTCTTATGAAATTAGCCAACTGTCCTAACTTAGCAGCCGATGTAATAAATTTCGCTATACGTTCATCTTCTTCGTTAAAATACGTTATTGGATTTGTAGCATTCAATTTATCGTTGCAACATGCATTTTCAATGAATGGTATTTTAGCCGAATTTTTCAATATCAAATCCTTTGTTTTAACTATCTTATTTATAGATTCTATGACGCAAAAACCATATTGCATCATCCTACTTTTCACTACATTAATGCCTTGCTGTTGAACATCGGTGCCTTTACGCATCGATTCTTTTAGATCTGATTCAAAATCACTTGCAACGTCGTACATAGATTTTACAACTGAGAAATTTACTACAGGAGGCAAATAAGAAGTCCATTTACTTATTTTATGCTCTTCGGGTGCAACCAATTCAGGATTAGTTATCATAAATTCGCGTTTTTTGACATATAGTTCGTTGATGTCGGATCGTTTTAAGATATACATTTCAAACATATCCTTCATTCGTTTAATTAATACATCAGTTTTATATTTATCAATAGCATACCATGGCTCAACCTCTTTATTTTTTGATTTATCTAATACACATGCCATATATTGCATGGCGCTTATGTCTTCGACTCCACCAGATAATGGGAATCCGCTAAAAGAACGCACACAACCTGGGAATGATTTTGTAGTTTTAAAAGAAGGAACTGCAGTTTGAATAGCGACTATTATACAAGAAGTAATTATTATAATTCGTGTTTCGTCGCGATAGTTTTTATAAGGTTGTAATGCTTTGCCCTTATCTTTTAAATTTTTATCGGACTTCTTCTGATAAGAAGATTCAGTAAAAATAGCTTTTTCAAATAGCTCTCTAGACAATGTCATAACTAATTCCTCAACAGCATCGATAGGAATATCTATGTTTCTACAAATAGTATTTGCAACATTAAATATTACTTCAGCAGTTTCATTCTCGAATACTCTTTTCTCCTTTTTATCTATATTTTCCATAAACACTTCACCCAAATCTTTTTCTATTACGTCGTTAGTTACGATTCTACGTCCTGCATCATCAAATCCTTCTTCTGTTGACAATTCTCTTTTGCGTAACACAAACCCGCTATGTTTATCAACCTCTGATTCTCCGTCGTCGCTTAATACTCCAACTGTGTGACAAATCTCATCTAATTTTCTTGCATAATCATCACCAGATATAAAAGTTATGGCTAGTTCATAAATGGAAGAAGGAAATAATTTTGTATTTGTATCTTTGCAATATAACCAATGTCGGTCTTCGTCTAGATTATCAACCATTGGTTGTCTACAATAAGTATCAATAAAACGAGTAATATCATATTGTTTCTTAACAAAATCCTCCTGTCCCAGAATCAAATCTCTAAGTTTTAAATAAGGCGAAATAATTATATCAGTAACTTCTGCCATATTTCCTAGAGCAAATGCTAATCTGCTGTGTTTAAATAATTTTATTTCTTCTAACAATGTCAGTTTTTTCAATATCTTTAAATCATATTGTATTTTGCTCTCTAACTCTTTCTCTAATTCCTCAACATTTACTGTGTAGCGTTTATCGAATTCATTAACCATTTTCTTTCTACTTATTTCTTTCATGCGCTCGTAAGCATCATCTTTAGGTTCGCATACATTATTAGCAGGATTTTTATAACATTTTTCAGTAACGTTACAGAATATGGTATTGGTATCTAAAAACGATTCTTCGTCAATGTCTTTATCTTTAACCCATGTGCCTTTTAAACGATGGTAATATTGTATTTTTTTACGAGCGTCCGATTCAATTGCTACTGCCTTTTTCTCTTTCTCTGTTAATTTATCTTCGTCAACGTCGTTTGGTAATGTAGGACGTATCTCTAAAACAGCGTAATCACCATCTCGAATAAGTTTCTTTCCAGCGATTAATGTTTTCGCTAATTCTGGCGCTAAGTTCTTTGGGCAATCGTGCTTATCAACAAGGGATCTTTCTAAGAACTCTACAAAGAGTTCTGGTATCATAGCGCTTTTCTCTTTTTTATAACGTTTTATAATCTCGTACGGAGTATCATCTAGATCTGTTTCAAAATAAATCTCGTCTTCATCGTTGTCCTTTTGCATGTCTCGAATAGAAGAATAGCGCTTTGCTAAGTATTTGCGAACACAATCCGTGGGTTTTATTTTTTCTATATCAGTAATATCGTCTAGGTTTGGTTCAGATAATATGTCAAGTAATTGATTAGGTGTCATAAGAGATATTAAAATGGATGTAAGAGTGTTTGTGTATAAAGCACCATTGTCAGATTTTATCATATTTACTAATATTTCAGAACTTGAGGCAGGTAATTCTTTACCTTTTAATCCATATGCTTTAAAGAATTCTTCAGAGAAATCCTTTTTTTCGGTCAAAACTCTTAAAATAGGGTTTGGTTTCTCGGCAACCTCATATTTCGCATTTCTTAGAATAGCAAAATTGATGGATCGTTTTTCTATCTCATCACGAACCTCGGTAATTCGTTCTTTAATTATATGACGAATTTCCATATATTGCTTATAACTAATATCGGAAGGATAAACCCCAAACGGTTCTAATTGCTGAACTACATCAATAAAAGATAACTTATCTTTCAAATGTTTTCGAATAATTCGAATAAGAAATCTGGTTTTGGGTATAATTACATCTAGAAATTTATTCATTTTCTCTTCTTTGTCAACAATAACTTCATTGCTCAATATAAACTCATGAACGCCAGAGAAAAAATCTTTTTTCATATCCTTTTCCATCTTCTCATAATCTAACTCTCTAGATAAGTCATTAATAACATGTGGGACAATATCTAGATTCTTCTTTAAAAACCTAAACAACACGAAATAGTTTTGATGAAGAGTTGCTTTACTCAATATATCAGTTGTCGGTAATTCAATAGAAGAGAATCGAATAACTGGTTCTGGTAACATTAATAAAGATTTTACAGTCATAGAATCGTTAGGTGTCATGGCTTTACGAATGTAAAGTTGTTTGCCATTTTTTAATTGTTGTTCTTCTAGCTTAGATAGACCCAAGTCATATCTCTGTATTACGTATTGTTTTCTATTTATGTTATGGTTTTTATATACTGTACTATAAAATTCTTCTAAATTACCTATTATAGAATCAATACCGGTCAATACATTAGTAGTATGTAAATACGTATCTTTATTAAGTGGGGGTTCAAATGGACTAGACAATTGATGGAATCCGTTATAAACAGATTCATAACGCGTGGTTGGATCGTTATTATCATTTTTGCATTCTAATTGCTTCTTTTCGATTATGCGCAAAGAAGTCGCTGTTTTATGTAATGTAATTTCAGGCAAATTAATATTTTCTTCTTCATCATCTTCATCAATATATAGTTTACGTCGATTAACTACTACTGGTACAATCCATTGAAGTTTTTTATCCATTTTTTCAATATGTTCAATGAGTGGTTTATGAGAGATTCCGAGAACCTTTGCGTCGTAAACATTATCATATTTATCAAATTTAGAATACATACTTCTTAACTGCTTATATCTTTCGATTAATAGATGAATATTATCTAGCACTGATCTGTTACGCTGGCTGTTAGGGACATTAGAGAGCAATTCATCTAACATATCATTAACCTGCACATCTATACCAAATCGTTGATTTCCTTCAGGGATTTCAACTAGTTGTTCGATCTCTCCTAATTGTTCTCCAAATACAATACCACTGGATTCTACATACATGTCGTGCAACTCATCGCGAATATTCTTCTCAGGTTTAGCGCCTTTTGGAATGGTTATTATGGATTCTCCTGAATCCGTGAATTCTATAAGAGCTTGATCATTTAATGGGTCATATTCTTCTCCTTCTTCTAAATTATTAGTTAACATTGTTAATGTGGGAACCTTAATAAACGCTGGCTTTTCACGAATAATTATTTTTTCAATTGGGATATTCTCCGGTATTCCTTTATAACCAAAGTTAATATAAATTGCTTTCAGGTTAGGAATAGTGGTAACTTCTATCATATCTTCTTCTAAATTGGTTACTTCTCCAGTAATAATAGCAGGAATATCACCTCCAAAGTGTATATCTATCCAAGTACGAGGAATGAGGTTATTTTGACGAGCATAACCTTTTACTTCGCTACGACTGAGTAAATTAATCTGTACAATAGATTCATCCGATAAAGTGCCTTCCTCTGTAATATTTACTCGATAGAAGTTATAATTCGTCACGTCAATCAATTTAATTTTTTCATTATCTATGTAAGTAATTAGAGCGCTCATCTCATGTATTTCAGGATTTGTTGGAGCAATAATTTCAATAATATCACCGAATTCTAAAGTAATAGATTTGTCTAATTTATCTGGGGAAAGATTACGGGTTTCTAAGCTCTGTTCTACAACATCTTTCTCTGATGGTAATGTTGTTTCATCTGAAGAAGTGCTTGTGGTTTGTTCTTTTGAATCTTCTTTGGATGATGAATCAGAGGTTTCTTTTTCAGATTCCATTTTATATAACAAAATATATAATATCCATCTAAATTATATTTTGTTACAATCATTTATTGGGTTGGAAAAAGATATTATAACAAATATAATAAAAGTAACTGTTTATAAAATATATAATTATATATGAGAGCGAGCCAAGAAATGATTCGTAGATATTCTTTTAATTTAGATACTATTAAAGGTGAAAGAATTAAGAAAAAACATTACTATACATGTATGTCTACCTATGTTATTCTAAACTATGATAAAAATTTTATGTCATTTGATGACACAATTACTGGACTGTATAGGTCAGTAATATTTTCTTTTCCTAGCAAGAAAATAGTGTGTTTTTCACCGCCAAAGTCAATACCATATTCTATTTTTTTAGCCAAAAGTCCCGTAATTAATGATGATATTTATATAAACGAAGCCATTGAGGGAATATCGATTAACCTATTTTACGATAAGAACATAAGTAAATGGAATATATCGACGAAAAGCTCAATCGGAGGTAAATATTGGTTTTATGGTAAAAAAAACAATGATAATCAAAAGCAATATACATTTTTGGAAATGTTCTTAGACGCATTAAGAGAACCAATTGATAAAGAATTAAATGATATTGCTATTTTGGAGTACTTACCTAAGGATTACTGTTACAATTTTGTACTACAACATTCGTCTAACTCTATTATATTTACAGTGAACAAATCAACTCTATATTTAATAGGTGTCTATTTAATAGATAATAATGACGTCGAATTTATTCCACAAGTAGAATACCAAGAATGGAATATTTTTCGTCACAATAATGGTGTAATACAATTTCCAAAAAGTTATATTGTACCAAATTATAATGAATTAGATACACATTTAATGGCAAAGGGTTATATGATCACAAATATGCAAACAGGTGAGAGAACCAAGGTAATAAACAAAAGGTATGAAGATATTAAAAGTTTAGTTAAAATTAAACCTGTTGTCCAGTATCAGTTCCTTTGCATGAATCAAGTAGGAAAGGAAAAAAATAATGAATATTTAACATTGTTTCCAAGATTTAAAAAGGAATTTTATTTTTTACGTAATCTTTATAACGAATTTATTATGGGCGTTTTTGAATCTTACTTGTCTAGATATATTCATAAAGAAAATATACCGATTTTAGCAAAATACGAATCGCATATTTATAAAATTTATCATAACGTTTATTTGCCGAGGTTGGATAAATACACAATAACAAAGATACGTTATAAAAATGTAGTTGATTATTTTAATAAAATGGAACCTAGAGAACTGTTTTATATTTTAAACTGGGACTCTAGGAATTTATAATATTTAGAATAATATATAGAATAATTTTAAATGGGATTAACTCAATCTACTGCTCAACCACCAAAACAAACTTCATCATCATTGTTTGGAACAAATGCACCGGCAGCCCCTGCTGCGCCTGCTCCCGCGGTTCCTGGGGCCGTTGGTGGATCGCGTAGAAGAAAGCACTCCAGCAAAAAACTTAAGGGAGGCAAGAGAAAAAGCGGTAAAAAGGCCAAATAGAGCTCTAGAGCTCTACTAATTTTTATATAATTTTTGTATGAAATTATATAACTTATGACAAAAAATTGAATTTGAAAACTCTTTTTTGATCCAGACAAAATAACCCCAAAATCAAGATGATGGAAAAAATGTGGCAAGTAATGGGCAAGCTGAAGGAAGCACCGAAAGAAAAACGGTTCAATGCTTGTACCGAAAATACGGTAATATTGACGGACAAACCAATGTCGGAAAATTACAAAAGAATATATCATATCATCAAAAGCAAAAATCCTTTGGTCACGTACGTAGGACCTGTGGCTAAATACTTAAATTGTGAGTGTTTTTACAATGGCAAAAAAGAAGGTTTTAGTGCCTCCTGCTGCACAAATCAGGAAAGACCTGATATTGACCTTACGAAAGTTGACATTCGCAGCGGCACTAGTTTGTTGGTTGTTATTACCGTAAATGGTATAAATTATGAAAAGAAGGCAACCTTTCTTAGTGTGTCGACAGAACCATGGTATGAATGGACCAGAAAGGATGGAAATCCAATGTACTTAAACAAATTGTTTATGGACGGGCTTTTTGAACACGAAAAAGAGTCGCTGGATTTTAGATACTAGCGTGAATTTCTAAAAAATTGATTACCATTATATTTAATAACCGTAAAGAACCTAATCAAAATGTCGGATATTAGTGTGCTGTTGGACATGTTTATTAATAAAACAAAACCTGTGGAAACGGTAGGTGAATTTTATATATCTATTGCCGATTTGATAGATGGAAAAGAGGTATATAATAAAATGCGGGCCAGTTCAAGGCCTAGTTACGAAATCTTTGGATCAGATGGATATAGTAGTTATGCTTTATACAGGTCAAGTGCAGAAAAAATATATTTATGTGAGATAGATTGCCAGACGCCGTCCAAATATATAGAAATAACCAGTGCAAATATGTTATATACAGAATAAAAATTAAAAAATATCTTTTATGAGGAGACCTAAAAAATTGAAACCTTTTTTGGTAAACAATATAATCGTAAAAACACATCAACTGCTAATCAAAATGGGAGACATGCTTGAGATAACAGAATGGGTTCCTGTCCCTGACCCCATCACAATTGAGGAACTATATAAGAAGGCGGGTTTTACTCGAGCCATGTTTACTGGAAAAGGTCCAGAATTGCATAATGTTTTATGTCTTGGAAAAAAAGACGGCACCAAGTGGGACTACTATGACTTCTATGACTGCGAGTCCTATAATAATAGTAGTAAATACATTAAGGGAGGACGCATGATTGTAAGGTTCGGCAAACTTATGCGCGACGACTTTTATTTTGTGAAGCATGAGTTGGGCACTTATTATAAGTATGAATTGACGATACAGGGCAAAAAAATGCACTTAGTTGTTTCGCATTGTGACTACCTAAAACTTGTACCTGAAGACCGCGAGTATCTTGAATTATTACCAAAAGTGTCTATATAAAAAAAATCAAAAGAAATATTTTGTGAATTGACACGCTGTTACAATAAATAAATCTACTACATTTTTTATCGACGTGTTTTTCTACGATTTCGTCTATACTTTTTGTTTTTTTTAGAGCGCAGATAATTGCGCTTTCCTCCCTTTTTTTCAACGCATGTTAATTCATTTATTGTTTTATCAAATACTGTTTTTGCATTTTCTATATTAACATCATTTAATTCAATCGTTACCTCAAGTGCTCGATGTTTTTCTATATAATCTCTAAACTCCTCATGTGTGGGAAATTTCATCATATCATCACGTCCTTCGGCATTAAAATATTTCATCATTAGATAAGCAGATGTTGGATTAACTGCGTCTGATAATATATATTTAGCGTCTGCGTATATGGTTCTCGCTATAATAATAATTACGGCTCTCAATAGTTTATTTAATTTATTACCTTCTCGCTGTTTTTTTGTATGAGAAAAAATTGTAATGTATCCGTTGTTATACTCTACAATTATTGAAGACACACATATATCATTATTAAATGCGCACAATAACAGCGTTTTGGGATGCAACTCGTGATGTGCGGTTATTTCTACATTTTTATCCATTTGATAAAAATAGTTTATGTCGATTTTATAGTCGCACCCTTTTGTTTTGTTAAATTCTTCGAGGCGTGCATTTATATTATTAATTGCTTCTTTTGCAAGACCTAAGTTAATTTCTTCTTCTGGTGGGAGGTTAGACATGATGTTTTCTTTATATATAGTTATAAAATTATAAAAATGCTATTTAATTTAATTGCTCTCTAAAAATTGAAAACTTTTTATCACAAGTTGGATTTATGATAAAACCGAAAAGAATGATTGAAGAATTAATGAAAGCAAAGGAAGATGTGGTGTTGTTTGAGCACGCTATTAAAATGGCGACCAGCATTAACAACGAGGTCGCCATAGACATGCGATTCGGAGTTCTTCCAAAGTTTACCGAAAAAGTGGAGAAAATGCAACTTATTATAGATGATCTTGTAAAAACTCATCATATCCTGTTTGAAGAGCTCTCATATGAAAAAGCGTGTATTGTGTTAAATCGACACGGTAAGACCATAGTGAAGAATTACGACTTGCACGATTTTAAGGATAACCAGGATTGGACGTTAACTCGGTCAAAAGAGCGTTTTGAGAAAGGTCACGAATTCGACAACGAGGGATACTATTGGGCAATCGTTAGGTGTGATTGCCATTGGGATCTTCTTGATGTAGAAAGGATATGGATGCCATTTGCGCTAACCCCAACAGAAGGGAATAGTTTATTTGAGCAGTTGAACGAATGGTACAGCGAGAGAGTCGACCGTGTCACGGATTCGCCGAATTATATTTATTTCCCGGACTTGTGATGCAAACACATAAAAAATACTTATTGTAATCATTGTTTTTTATTTATTTATTATACCATGTTCCCTGGCAAAAGCCGCTGCCGCCGGGAAACTCCGCGACAGTAAGCGTTGATAATGTAGAGCATCTTGAGAGGTTGCCCACGTGTAAGTATTTGATGTCGGAGCCAAGTTGATTGTCTGCCACTGGTGGAGTTCGGAGTAGTTTTTTATTTTGTTGATACCAGATTGAGTAAGACGTAACGAGTATTCTCCGTCCACTTGATTAACTGTCGCGTCAGATGACATATTGATTGTATGTTTTTATCAATCCAGACATTTCTGAAAAAGGTATCGATTTTTTTAGCATCGTCTTATAAATAACAGTAATTATAATATTATTACCGAAAAATTGAATCCTTTTTGTTAGAATTCGATTAACTCAAACATCAACCAACACAATATGTCTAAGACCATTTCGTGCCATTCCTGCTCCGTGCCCATTATGCAAGTATACGAAAAAAGCATCGCTGGCTACATATATCAATATTGTAGCCGTCAGTGTGCAGAGGAGGATTACACCACATGTTCATACTGCGTTGACGGAGCAGAAGTATCAAAAAAAGATTGCGCCCATAAATCGTATGGTTGCTGTATGCAATACCTTGGGGGAAATCCGCAGTATTATTGTAGCGAAAGATGTGAAGGCGAAGATACAACTGAATTCATTCGGTCATTCAGGAAACCCATAAAAAGTAAACAATAAAAAAAAACCAATTTAAAATTAAAACGCGTATAAAAATATATATGGAAATTGGCGGACACGAATATAACATAAACCAAGAACATTACTTAGCAGGGGATATTGGTGAAAACCCAATGAAGTACCCATGTTTATCCACTTTTATTGACGTTTATATTTGCAGCAAAACCGGATTGTCTTCAAGGTATCCAGGATACCATTTTGATTTTAAACTAGTTCAATACAACAATTTTGATAGCGGAATGGCAAGTATTTATAAATTAGTAGTAACGAAATTATAAATAAACAAAATTTTTAATTCTATGTTTCGTCCTCATCATCATCCAAATCAATCTCTTCTCCATCTTCCCACTTAGCAAGTAGTTCATCACTATGTGTTCCACGCAACTCTCCCTCAGTAATTTCACCAGTAGAATTCCAACTACCTTCGAAAATTGTATTATTTTCATAAAACACCATACCTTCACCCAATATCCAATACATATTACCAGAAAATCTTCCTTTTCCAGAGTAGTCATCCGTAACTGTCCAATCTTCTACATATTGACTCGTCATATTCTTTTCAATATCCGAAATAGTTTCATTTTTTTCTTTAATGTTGTATTCTAGTGACCTAATTTTTTCTTCTAGTTCCTTGATTTTATTTCTGGCCTCAAGTAGTTCATCAGGTGGTGTTTGAAAGACGGTCTCCATGGTTCTGGTTTAAATTGATTAAATTCTTTTTAATATAATCAATTTTTTAATATTACATCTGTGGTACATATTTGCAATCGGCATTTTGAACTATTGTCTCATAATGATATTTTTGCGCGTTCAAATAGTCAGTAACCATTTTAGCATATTCATTATAGAAATCCTGAACATTTCTCGCAATTACCCATAAAGAAATCTGTGAAGGAACTGTAATTATACTATATTGATATTGATCATTCTTTACTTCTCCCAACTTAACAACCCAATATGAACCATCAAAAGGAGTTCCCTCCAAGTATACAGTAAGTTTGCCGCGCTCACTCGCATTCTTATAATATGCATGTCCGGCAATCTCTTCTAAATTCCCATTCTTATCGAGTTGAGAATTCAATACACTTACTGACCCATTAGATAATATGCCATAGTCAGCGGTTAAACATGTTCCATAACCTTGAAAGATTTCATTCGTTGGTGCGCCCAAAACCTGATACCACCGACCAGTATACTTCTCCACGTCTAACTCTGGGACTGTTGCAGGCCCAAAAGCTGAAACAGAGACAAACAAAAAATATAATGCTTTCACAATATTCATTATATTTTAATATGATAATTTATTTCTATATTCCTTATAATATTAATGTAAACATGCGAAAAATTGAATCCTTTTGGATAAAATATACAACAATGTAACAAAAGCAACAATATGTCTTCACAAGATAACAAGGTTTTGGAGTACTTTAATATCTATCTGACATTTGAGTACTATGGGAATAGCGCACGTTCTAGTAATCGAGATGTATTGAATAAGAATTTTGATGAGAACATGCAGGAATTTGATTGTGTTGTCAATGAAAAACTAGAAGAAGGGTGGCGACCTCTAGGGCCTCCCACGTTTTCACTAGGATGGTGCGATATGGCTAATGGAGGAGTTGCGATTCAAGCACTTGTCCGCGAAAAAAATATAGAACAAGCAGTCGTAGTTGAAATAAACCCCGAAATTTTAATAGCTGAAGAGGTGAAACCGCTTAGAAGTTCTACCCGCTTAAGAGTATCGAATAGTTAAGCAACACTATTATAAATCTCAGAAAGCTTGCATAAATTTTGAATATATTTTAATGAATGTTTTTTATTTACTTCATCCATTTCTTTGATGGGTCTACGAATATTATCAATCATATTAATAATATCTTCTGATCTATTCACATTAGATAGTTCGGTGCCATAATCCTTTTCGATAAAGAAATCTAAATCGCCATTGTCTATGACTTCTTTATACGGCAAAAACACAAAACTATACCATGTTTTTACAATAATAGTAGGATTAGCTCGTTTAATAGTATCGAATGATGTTATAGCAAATGTTATTTCTTTATTATCTGGCAAAATCCCTTTAATATCTTCTAGAAAATCAAAAAAATGTTTATTGAATGTTCGTAGTATAGTTGATTTATCTGTCATATTATTTATATTAGAAATGTATTAATTTTTTATATAATTTTAAACATATAATAAAATAGACATGTGTTTAAATAAATGGCTGCTTAGGAGCAATTTTTGCAACTTCATCCATGCGTTGTTGCTGCAATGTGTCGATCGTAACACTACTCGATAATTTATCAGGTCGATAAGTATCTGGTGGTGTCTCAATAAATTTAATATCATCGCCAGCTGAAACATAATTATACATCTGTCGATTTCCACCTTTACCCTTGGCGCTTAATTCCTCGGGACTCATATTGTACATAGTGTATTGTTCAGAAATAATATTTGTTCCTCCACTAGAAGACATAATAGGAAAGGCAGTTGGTTCTCCATTATAGTTCGTTGCACGTTCGTTTAATGTTTTCATCTGAGGATGATAATGTTTTAAAATATCATCGCCCAATAAAACCTTATAGTTTTGCTTAATTAATAAAAGTGCAGGTACACTATGAATATTAGGAGGCATAATAACACGATTAGAGTTTTCTAAAACTATATATGTTTGGTTTGTTTTAGGGTCTGAGTATCGCTTATCGATACAAATAAAACTTATTTTGTCAGACATATTAGATTTTACTAAAGTTTGTAATAGTTTTTGACTATGTTTACAATAATTACTATAATATAAAATATCCATCAGGAAGTTATATTATATAAGAGAAATCGATTTTAGTATTTTTAACGGAAATGGTAGCTTTTCCTAAATAGATTCTATTGTTCGTTTACAGATAATGTCGTAAAGCACAAATGTAGGTAGATAAGGAGTTAATTCGGAGATTAATTTTGAATAATCCAATGGGATAGTAGAAGAGAATTTGTTCATTATTACCCTTATTGTTGTTGCGCTAACAATCTCGTCGCCTATGCTTACAACGTCTATGGTTTTGGGTAAAAGACCAGGATTTTGATCTACAATTTTTTTTAAATAATCCGCTGTCGTTTTATCCTTTCCAGCTGCATACAAATAAAGTTGTTTCCCAGTATATTCTTTCATAAGTTGTCCTAAAAGTATATTTATTTTACCGTCCCACTCCGTCCAATTATCGTCAATTGGTGATTCCGGTAAAACAATTAAACGTAACTTACTTAGTAGTTCTGGTGCAGTTTCCAGCACAGATCCAATAATATGACGCATTCTTTCTTCAACTGTATACGGATTTTTTATATTTATCCCGTCTTGTCCTACTCCAACAATAAAGATGTCTTCTTGTCTAAGTCCTATCAAAACAGATT
>Ga0136644_10001421_pt1 | contig 19057 bp, 15 predicted proteins | sample C_130820_EF_Meta_FD_94780 | JGI IMG/M metagenome (GOLD analysis project Ga0136644, IMG submission 94780) | Freshwater microbial communities from Lake Croche, Canada to study carbon cycling - C_130820_EF_MetaG (v2) (version 2) | ecosystem: Environmental > Aquatic > Freshwater > Lake | place... | reverse complement strand
TTTTTTTGAGATGGGGCTTTCAATAGAAGGTGAATGTGATTGCTATTGAGAGAGTTGTTATAGACTTTAACTTGAAACTTTTCTGCCCCTTCAAAAAGAAGCCCAGAAATGAGAGATTTATTCTTTTTAAGTCTTAAAACAGGGAATCTCGATCTTAAAACCACGTGTTCGCTTTGTTTCATTCTTTTCATGAAAAGAGTTGTATCACAGGTTTTTAGAGGTCAGTTCCAGAGGGTGCTTCACGGATTTTTAAAGTCGAGTTATTTCGAAGCAAAGGTATCGCCAGAGCGCTCATTGTGGGTTTGCTCAAATTTTTAGAGAAAAACTTGGATCGGTAAAACCTGGGCAAATCTCGAAGGGCATAAAAATTGTCAACAATAGCAGGGGAGCATTCCTCACACAAAAAAACAGCCCTTGGTTACAAAATCATGCAGGATCGGGGTGACTTTTTCGCTGGGAAATTAGGGTGACGCAATCGCAACAAAACGACAGAAGTCCATTAATTCTAAACCGGAAAAATGGCAGGGAATTTTTGCCTCAAGCAGCTATAGGCTTATGGGATTGTTGCGAGGGGGACCAGTGCATCAAGATATCCGACTCTAATACCGCGCCTGGTCGAATCTCGATCGAGGGACAGACAAGAGTCCCTGTAATAATAGCTGTTTCTAAAATGGTAATTTTGGTGGTGGAAAAGATATTTCCCTCGACGCGGCCGCTAATTAATACTGCCCCTTGAGATGTGATGTCACCTCGGATCCAGCCCGATTTTCCCAAAGTGAGAGTTTCATGGGAGTGTTGAAAAACATTCCCTTCTATCAGTCCCAAAATGATGCACTGGGAACAGAACGAGATCGACCCTTGGGTTCGACTTCCCTCGGCCACAACTGTAAATGAAGGAATTTCAGTTAGCATAATTTTCATCCAGATCGATCACTTTACGTTCGTGATGAATTAGAGTTTTTCTAGTATCAAACAAGTAAACATTCAAAGCGATGGGACGTAATAGTTTAGTGACTTTAAAGTTCACAGAAGCATTGAGTGTTTTTGAAAACTTAAACGGTCGTTTTTCAAAATTGGTTACATTGGAAAGATTAAGTTCCTCTCTTGAAGTGTAGCCGGGGTAGAGAATAAATTGTTTGCGTTGGCTTGTACTGACACCTCGAGTTCCAATCCTAGGGACTTCAGTTTCAAGAACAATCATAAGTTCTCCCTGGCAAACTCCGTTGCCGGCAGGAAGAAGTTCAAGTTTCAAGGTGCAGTTATCGGCTTGGCATTCAGAGCTTAAGCTGCCCAGCCTCGCGGAAACTGGGGATCCGGTAAGAGCCATCCAAGATTCTTTTTCCGATAATTTGTCAGATTCCGCATTTCCCGATTTGGATTGCGAGGAGACTTTTTTGAGATCTTCATCCTCGTTTAAATTAACCGAATAACCCAGTTGCCGATTGGGTGTGATAGCTTGAGGCTCTGATAGAGTTTTAAGTTGGAGTTTGAGTTGGTGTTCTAGAATCTCAGCTTGGAGTTTTCTATTAGTTTCTAGCTCTCTGAAGAAAAATAAGGTTCCCCAAAACAAACCGATCATCACAAAAGCTATTACAGTCAGTAATTTTGTGGCCCGGGTTAGATTTAACCTCAAAGAGATAGGTTCCCCTTCACTAGGTTGAATAAAAAGGTGAACCATATTGTGAGCAGAAGGATTTTCTTTTGGCATAATCCAGAAACTTTCCAAAATTCCTTAAGTTTTAAATGGCTAAATTGAAGAACTAAGTAGAAGAGTCACATCTGAAGGATTACTATAATTATACTTGAGTTTTGTGAGGAAACGAAGAGCCAGCTGTTTTGGGCAGGGGAAATCGGTGACGCAAGAGACAAAAAAAAATATACGTCGTGCGAGCGGAGTAATGGCGCTAAGCGTTGTTTTGTCTCGAGTCATTGGGTTTGTGAGAGAATGGGCTTTTACTCAAACACTTGGAGCCTCTTCGACTACTGATGTTTATCTCTCCTCTTTTGTGATTCCCGACTTTTTAAATTATTTAATGGCCGCCGGAGCCTTAAGTATTTCTCTCATTCCGATATTGTCTGAATGTTTAAGCCAAGGGAACCCTAAATTAAGTGAAAAGGTATTTAGGACCGTTTCCACCGTCATGTGTCTTTTGCTACTGGTTTTGATCTTATTGGGAGAGGTCTTTGCCCAAAGATTGGGTAGCTGGGTAGCTCCTGGATACAATCCTGAACAGCGAGAGTTGCTAACCCAACTACTTCGAATCATTTTGCCGGCTCAGTTTTTCTTTTATTGGGGCGGACTTGCGATGAGTGTGCAACAAACTCACGGGCGTTTTATTTATACCGCTCTAGCGCCTATTTTTTACAATTTCGGAATTATTGTTTGTGGGTTGGTGCTTTATAAGCAGATGGGAGTGATGGGTTTTAGTGTCGGAGTTGTTGTGGGTAGTTTGTTAGGGCACGGGATTCTCCAGTGGTGGGGTTTGAAAAAACTTGGATATTCCTGCTGGCCTAGTTTCGATTTCTCTACCGAAATATTGAGTCGGTTTAAAAAATATCTTCGGGTTACTTTTCCTATTATGTTGAGTTTTTCGCTCGTCGTTACCGATGAGTGGATTTCAAAATATTTCGGAAGTTTTTTGCAACCCAAAGCAGTTAGCTATCTTTCTTATGCCAGAACGGAGATGCGAATTCCCATTGCAGTGATCGGTCAGGCCGCCGGGATGGCCAGCTTTCCTTATTTAAGTAGATTATGGTCTGAAAAAAACTATGTGCAATATGTGGACACGTTACTCGCTGAGATATCAAAACTTTGGGCCTTAGGACCTATAGCAGCGGCGTTAGTCGTTTTTAACGCACTTCCATTAACTCACTTTATTTATGGTGGAGGAAAACTAAATTCATTTGACCTTGAACAAACTGCAAAGGTCTTGGAGATTTTTGGCCTTGGAATATTTTTTTGGACCAGTCAGATTTTACTTTCGCGTGGTTTCTACGCAGCTCAAAGGACTTGGTTGCCCTCGATTTGGGGTACGGTATTAAGTGCTTTGCTGGTCCCCATTTACTATATTTCATCAAAACAATATTCTTATTTTGGCCTTGCTGCGAGTGGAACTGTAGGAATTTTTATTTACTGTTTTTTACTTTGGATAATGCTCAAAAAACACATATCCAAAGTGGCTCCTCAATATGATTACTCCGATTTTCGTCAGTTTTTTATCAAGTGGAGCTTTGTTATTTTTATTTTTTGTTTGCTTAGTTGGATTATTCCTCAGCTGGGGATTTATCAGGGAACCCGTTTTTCGGCTTTCTTGCAGCTAAGTATAGCAGGAGGAGTTGTCGGGGGAGGCAGTCTTTGGGTGTTAAGGAAATATTTTCCAACAATATTGGCTTAACACGATAACAGGGGAAGCTTATGTCACGAAAGAAGAGAACTAATTACAGAACTTCATCAAAAGCTAAAAAAAATTCAGCGTTGGAAAGCTTTAAGCAGAATCTAAAATACAAAATGGCCAATTGGGCAGGTGCCCATTTGCAAAAATATCAAGAAATCAAAGAAAAGATGAAGGCAAAAGGTTACTACGAAAGTGCTGAAAACTTTCTTGATCGATTTAAACTCGATCGTTAAGGTCGATAACGACCATAAACTTTTTCAAGCGTTTGTGTGATTTCTCCAAGGGTACTGTGGGCGTGAACCGCTTTTAAAATAACTGGTACCAAGTTGCCTCCTTCCGTTGCCGATTTCTGAAGTTCAGAAAGCACCTGTTGATGTTTGGCTTGGTCTCGATTGGCCTTAAACTTTTTAAGTCGTTCCACTTGTTCTTTTTCAATTTTGGGATCGATGGAAAGAATGGGAGGAGAGAATTTTTCCTCTTGTTGAAAAGAGTTTAATCCCACGATAATCCGCTTTTTGTTTTCGATCTCCATTTGATACTCGTAAGCAGCTTCTTGGATGAGTCCTTGTTGCCATCCCTCTTTGATGCATTTAACAACTCCACCCTTGGATTCAATTGTCTCTATAAGTTTACGGGCCTCAGACTCGATCGAGTCGGTTAGAGATTCGACCGCATAACTTCCCCCAAGGGGATCCACAATCGTCGGTATTGCCGATTCGTGAGCAATAACCTGCTGAGTTCTTAATGCTAGTAGTGCAGCTTCTTCAGTGGGAAGTCCCAAGGCCTCGTCTCTGGAATTGGTGTGGATAGATTGGGCTCCACCTAAAGCTGCGGCCAAGCATTGCAAAGTCACTCGAGCCACATTGGTGTCCACTTGTACCGGGATCAAAGTGCTGCCAGCCGTTTGAGCGTGAAATCGAAGCAGCAAAGATTTGGGATCTTTCGGAGAGTAACGTTCTTGAATAAGTTTTGCCCAAAGTCTGCGAGCGGCTCGAAATTTTGCAATTTCCTCCAGGAAGTCATTATGAACATTAAAAAAGAAAGAGAGTCTGGGAGCGAAATCATCTATTTTTAAGCCACGATCTAAAGCAGCCTGAACGTAAGTTAATCCATCTGCTAATGTAAAAGCAACTTCCTGAATCGCCGTACTTCCCGCTTCGCGAATATGATAACCGCTAATTGAAATGGTATTCCAGTCAGGAACTTCATTTTTACAAAATTCAAAGAGATCGGTTGTGATTTTCAAACTGGGATCGGGCGGAAAAACATACGTGCCTCGAGCAATATATTCTTTTAAAATGTCATTTTGAATGGTTCCCCTCAGTTGATTCCGAGAAACTCCAGTTTTATCGGCAACAGCGATGTAAAAGCAGAGAAGGATAGCTGCTGTCGAGTTAATAGTCATGGAAGTGGAAACCTTATCCAGTGGGATCTGATTTAGAACTATCTCCATGTCCTCAAGAGAACTGATGGCTACTCCGACTCGACCCACTTCACCTTGAGCTAAAGCATGGTCGGAATCGTATCCCATTTGAGTAGGCAAATCGAAAGCGATACTGAGCCCGGTAATGCCTTGGGAGAGAAGGTAGCGATACCGTTCGTTAGAGCTTTTCGCGTCACCAAATCCAGCGTACTGGCGCATGGTCCAAACTTTTTTGGTGTACATGGTGGGGTGAACTCCCCGAGTGAAGGGAAAGGTTCCCGGAGCTTCTAGTTTTTGTCCCACCCGATCTACCGCTTCGTATAAAGATTTCTTATCCATCCCGCCATATTAGGTAAAAAGGAGGGATCTGACAAAATCTTTTCTTGTGGGTAATTTAACACAGTCCCCGTTAGGGGGAGTCGGGTAGGTCTAAAGAAGAGCAGTTGAAGCTACGTCCATGGCTTGCTAGATTACCGGTTTCGCCCTAGGGCGGACCGAATAGATTGAGGAGACGACCGGCATGAGTAAGTTAGAGACCATTTTTGCGGGCGAGCATGAAGAAGTTGTGTTTTGTAATGACAAGGCGAGCGGCCTTAAATGTTTAATAGCGATTCACAATACCCAACTAGGTCCAGCCCTCGGAGGGTGTCGGATGTGGAAATATGAAAGTGTGGACCAAGCTCTTGAGGATGTTCTTCGGCTTTCAAAAGGAATGACTTACAAAGCTGCGGTTGCGGGCTTGAATTTAGGGGGGGGAAAAGCGGTTATTATTGCGGATCCCAAGAAGGATAAATCAGAAGCTTTATTTCGCTCTTTCGGAAGTTTTATTGAGTCCCTCAATGGCCGTTACATTACAGCCGAGGATGTGGGAACAGATGTTAATGACATGGAATATATTTTCATGGAGACCTCAAACGTTGTAGGTGTAGCGGAAACTCATGGAGGTTCGGGAGATCCTTCTCCCTGGACAGCCAAAGGGGTGTTAGAGGGACTAAGAGCGTGTGTCGAGCACAAACTTCAAAAGACCTCTCTAGCCGGACTGAAAGTTGCCGTTCAAGGGGCGGGACATGTCGGACAACATTTAGTTCAGCTGTTTTTAAATGAGGGGATGCACGTATTTATCTGTGACATTGATAGCTCTCGTACTAAAGAATTGTCCGATAGGCCCAATGTCACTGTAGTGAGTACCGATGATATTTATGAAGTGGACGCGGATATCTTTTGCCCTTCAGCTTTGGGAGCTGTGATTAACGAAAAAACGATACCTAAACTAAAATGCAAAATAGTCGCGGGAAGTGCCAATAACCAGTTGGCGACTCCGGAGTGCGGCGATGAACTTTTTCGAAAAAAAATCACCTATGCGCCTGATTATGCCATTAATGCCGGTGGTTTGATGAATGTTTCTATCGAGTTTGAAGGCTATGATGAAAGAAGAGCCAATCGGATGATGAGAAATATTTATTATGTTATGAAAACGATACACACCCATTCTCAAATGGAAAGTTTACCTGAATATAAATGTGCGGATCGAGTAGCTCTAAAGCGCATTGAAGAAATTAGTCGGTTGCGAGGTCGTTTTATTGGTAACAGTAAGCCCTCTTTCCCTGGTAGAATCGTTCGTCGATAAAAAGTTTAAGGAGAAACTTTATGCAAGATAAGAAAAACCGCTTTGAAACAATAGCCGTTCACGCGGGGGTAAAACCTTGCCCTTCGACTGGTGCTATTATGACTCCTATCTATGCCACTAGCACCTATGTGCAGGTTTCTCCGGGTAAACATCAGGGTTACGATTACTCCAGAACTCACAATCCTACTCGTACGGCTTTGGAAACTTCTTTGGCGGCTCTTGAGGGGGGAAAGTATGCTCTCGCTTTATCCAGTGGTTGTACTGGAACCGATGTTTTAATGCATCTTCTTGAAGTTGGGGATCACGTTGTTTCGGTTGATGATGTTTACGGAGGCACTAGCCGACTTTTTCGCACTATATGGTCGAAACATGGAATCGAGACGACTTTTGCCGATCTGACCCATCGACCGTTAACCGATTTTGTCACTCCAAAAACTAAAATTGTTTGGATCGAGACTCCCACCAATCCTCTTTTGAAAATTATCGATATCGAGAAAGTAGTGGCAGCGGCCAAAAAGTTACCTCAAAAACCTATAGTGGTTGTGGACAATACTTTTGCCAGTCCCTATTTCCAAAGCCCTCTAGAACTTGGAGCTGATGTGGTTCTTCATTCGACCACTAAATATATTAATGGCCATAGTGATGTGGTTGGAGGGGCCTTAATCACTAACGACAAGAATCTTTTAGAGCGGCTTCATCACATCCAAAATTCCATCGGAGGAGTTCCTGGGCCCTTCGATGCTTTTTTAGTGTTGCGAGGAATAAAAACATTGGCTTTGCGAATGCAACGTCATGGTGAAAACGCACATGAATTGGCTAAATTTTTAGAGAAACATCCTTTGGTCGAAAAGGTTCTGTATCCAGGGCTGGAATCTCACCCCCAACACGCAGTGGCTAAAAAACAGATGAAGGGCTTTGGGGGAATGATTACTTTCTTTGTTAAAGGTAATCTTGAAAATGCTAGAAAGTTTTTAGAATCGGTACGTGTGTTTGCGTTAGCCGAGAGCCTTGGAGGAGTTGAGTCTCTAGTGGATCACCCAGCTATTATGACCCATGCCTCTATTCCCGCCGAAACCCGCAAGAGTCTTGGCATTACTGACAATCTTATCCGACTTTCAGTAGGCATTGAAGCTCTGGAGGATCTTAAAGAGGATCTGGATAACGCGCTTAAGTGCTCTCAATAGAACTTTAAGATTTAAGTAGCTTGGGTGATAATAGCGTATGGCTAAATCCGTCTCTCATGCGAAACTGGTTTCTATTCTGAAAGAAGCCAGTGATGTCTTTAAAGCCTGTGCCAAAAAAAGCAAAATCTTAGCGGCTCTTTCTTGGGCGCCTGAAGTGGTTACAGAATTTTTTCAGAATAAAGAGACGGTTCTGCCACGCCCTGTTTATGCTATCGATAAAAAAGAGATCTCGTCTCTTTTACAGACACTTAAAGATCTCGAACCAAAACTTCAAGGTCAGCATCCCATGCTTTCCTGGCTTCGAAAAACTTTGGAATCCTATAAACAGGGGATGTCTTTGCTCTTAGCTATTGAGTCGGATCAGTTCTTTGAAGTTTCGACACAGATGTATGGCAATTCAAAGACAAAGTTATTTAAAGGTGAGACAACTAATCTCGAATTGGCTCGAGCCATCTCTCAGAGAATTTCTATCTGCTCCCTCAATGATATTGGCGAGTCCTTTATTCAAAAAAGTGCCTCAGAATTTGCTCTGTCCCTTGAGGAAAAAATTAAGAGAAGAACTCCACCGCTCTCTTTAAAAGTTGAAGTCACTGGAAATATCGCTTCCAAAGTTGTGGCTGGAATGAATCGCGTGAAGCTTAGAAAAGATGCTCGATTTTCCGATTTAGAGCTTGAGGCCCTATGGAATCACGAAGTCGAGTCCCACTGCTTAACGGCCCACAATGGAAATCGTCAGCCTTTCTGTGACTTTTTGTCGGCAGGTGGACCAAGAACCACTATGACCCAGGAAGGCCTGGCCGTCTTTTACGAGGTCTATGCCCACACCATGTCCCAATTAAGGTTTTTATCCTTGTGTAATAGAGTAGAGGCGGTCAGCCTTGCCGAGAGTGGTGCTTCGTTTATTGATCTTTACCGTTGGTATAAAGAACGCACCGAGAGTCCTTTAGAGGCTTTTTTCAACACCCAGAGAATTTTTAGGGGAGCCAAACTTACTGGTGGTGGGGCTTTTACTAAGGATGTGGTTTATTTACCTGGATTGTTGAGCGTTTATAACTTCTTAAAATTTGCAGTAAAAAATCAGAACAGAATTCTCGTTGAGACACTGGTGTGTGGCCGAATGGCACTGGAAGATATCAGCACTATCGCTTGGCTTCGTACTCACGGAATTGTGGAGCCCCCCCATTACATTCCTGATTGGCTAAAAAATTGGGAAGGGTTACTTAGCTTTTTTAGTTTAACTGCGGTGTTTGATGGGTTAGACCTCTCCAATGTCCAAGATTACTTGGATGAACAGATGCTTCACGATTGGGATGTAGCCATTTAATGAAAACTAGACGTTATCAAGTCAAAAAAGAGGTAGAAACTATTTTAAAGCAGGGACACCCCTGGATATTTAAAAGCCATCTAAGTACTGCTGCTAACATTTTTAATACTGGGGACTGTTTAGCTTTAGTTAACTCTGCAAATGAAATTATCGCCTATGGTTTATTTGAAAAAGATTCCTTAATTGCTATCCGAGTTATTAAGTACGGAAAAACTCCGCCCGATGCCGAGTGGTTTAAAAACAAACTAAAAAAATCTCTTCTTAAACGTGAGAACATCAAAAACTACACAGAGGGATATCGAGCTCTTCATGGTGAGAACGATGGTTTTCCTGGAGTTGTATTTGATGTTTACGGAAAGACCGGAGTTTTGCAAACCTATGTTCCTTCGGTAGACCCTCTGGGAAGATTTGTCGCCAACGTTCTAAGAAATGAGCTTCATTTAGAGACCGTGGTGTGGAAAGCGCCTTCTCGAAGGAAAAAAGAAGGTGTAACTCGCATTCTTTATGGCTACCAGCCTAAGCTCCAACTCATTCGCGAAGGGAAGCTAAAAGTTGCAGTCGACGTGGGGGAGGGGCAGAAGAGCGGTACATTTTTAGACCTAAGAGGTTTAAGAAAGTTTTTGAGTTTACAAAATCTCAAAGGAAAAAGGGTTTTAAATTTGTTTTCCTATACTGGAACTTTAGGTTTAGCTGCTGAAGTGGCCGGAGCCACCGAGATTTGGAACGTTGATATTTCAAAAGGGGCTCTAAAGTTTTCTGAAACTCATCATAGTTTAGATAAAAAAAAGTATCGTTTTATCGACGCTGATGTTTTTAATTGGATAGAGACTTTGCCCCCTTTTGAGAAGTTCGATGTCATCATTGTGGATCCTCCTTCGATGGCAAGTGAAGCAAAGCAGGTGCCCGTAGCTCTGAAAGCTTACGCTAGAATTTACAAGCGCGTATTGCCCCATCTTAAATCAAAAGGGATGATGATAGTTTGTTGCTGCACTTCTCGAATCAGTCGAAAGCAGTTTACTGAGGTAGCAAAGAAATCTCTAATTTCAACTCTTCCCAAAATGAAATCTTTGCCTCCAGAAGATGACCATCCGGTAGGTTTTCCTCAAGGGGATTATCTAAAGATGCTGGTTTTTGTTTAGTCGCGAATTTAGTTCGGATTAAAACCAATGTTTAGCTGGAGAAGGTATAATCTTTGTTCTTTTTCCCACCTTTTGTTCCCCAGTTCGATGCCATAACTTGAGAAGTGTAGACGTGTGTGAGGGGGGAATTCGACGCTAAATCCGTAAGTGAGGTAGCCCTGATTGGCCCCTACGCGGAGACCTAAATTTGATTGACGTAGTTCGGTTCCAACGTGAAACAGTCGCACGAAGTCGGTGGGTTCAAAAGCATGGCGCACGTCTGCAGCAAAATTCCAGCTCCAGTTTTTCGCAAATGGGTATATTAGAGCTCCACCAAAGTTAAATTGCTGTTTTAATGTAGTGGGAACTGCATGTTCATCTACCGATTTAAAAGTGGTGTTTCCGATGTCTTCTACGGTGCCAGCCAAAAATAATTTTGGGCTCGACGGGCCTTTTGATTTCAGCGGGACTTGAATCCTAAGCCCTGCATTTAATCCAAAAGCGTATCCATGGCCCGCTTCATTGGACAATTCCTGATAGATATTATCTAGAAGACTATTGGCGTTGGTGCCATATTTATCGATAATCTCTTGAGCCGATAGAGAGAAATCAAATCCTGCGCGATAAAATGCCCTTAATGAAAATCCAAATGAGAGAAAGTCGGTTAAGGAAAAAGCACCACCCATGATAGCTCCTTGATCATGGTAGCTGTGGGCCTCTAAACCTGCCTGAGTCACATCACTAAGATCAAAAAATCCGTGTGTTTGACTAAACAGGCTAATTCCAAAATGAGGCATAATTACGGAGGGCATGAAATTGAAACGTAAATATTCCTGTCCTTCTCGAATCAATTCGTTCGTTTTTCCGTTAAAGATGGCCTTCTGGACTCGACTTAAAGTATCGAGAGAATCGAAACCTAGAGCGAAATCGAAAAGATTGAAATGAAACCCTTTTATCTCTGAAAGCCCAGCGGGATTGTACCAAAGAGTGTTGGCATCGTCTGCTATCGCTAGAAAAGCATTCCCCATTCCGGTGGGTCTTACTCCTTCGAATGAGTTTTGCAAAAGAGTAGGGTAGGCCGCGGTTGAAATAATCCAGCTAAAAATGATTAAAAGTTTTTTCATAAATTAAAAACTGACTGTGTAGCGAAAAGTAAACCGCCGATTTTCTACATTAGAATTTCCCTCGCCGACATCCACTGCGTAGGTCGACAACTCCAAATTCCCACCCTTAACCCGATAGCCAACTCCTCCGGTAAAATAGAGTTGGTAGAGCCCTGCCCAGAAGTAGAGCTCTTTAATGTGTTCGACTTGAATGCCTGCATGCAGGTGTTTCCTAAATTGAAGTTGTCCCAATTCTAGATGCTTGTACTCCAGAGCGATGGTCGACTTCATTGTAACCGACAGGATGGGATGGAATGAAATCGCGGCATTGACACTTTGTGAAATGGGGTCAGGAGTCCCTGTAGCTTGTGAATTTAAAATATGAGATGAGTGAAAATAGGTTCCAAACATGTCTTTCCACACTAAACCAAAAGTGGGTAAAAATTTCTCGGGCAGAACAATCAGCATTCCAGCGTCTACCCCTAATCCCCAACCCTCTTTAAACAGAGTGGGAAAAGTTGAATCATTCAAATTGGCCAGAGAGTCATGGGAAAAGACACCTTTCATTTGATTTCGAATCAGTGCTTTTCCAGTGACTCCAAGTTTTAATATGTTTCCTGCGAATGAGCGACCGAAAGCAAAAGCAACTCCCGTATCTTGTCTGAAGTCGGTATCCAATGCCGTTCCATCCGATTGGGCTGCAAATTGATAAGAGCCCAAGAGAGAAATACTAAAGCCTCGCATTGTAAAAGAGGGAATTGAAGCTGAGTTTAAGTAATAGTAGTTGCCTGGATTTTGTTTGAGATCCCCAAATAATCGGTACGGGCCAAAACTTTGGTTTTTCCAAACTCGTCCCACGGAATTGAGTCCTAAACCCCCTTCAATATCTAAAAGATTCACTTCCCATTTTTTCTTGAGTTGGTTTGCGACACCAGCCGGATTGTAGTAAATGGATTGGTAGCCCGACGCGTCAGCTGTTAATGCGTTTCCCATTCCGAGACCTTGTGGAGATTGATAGAGGTCGTTAACTTCGCTTAGGGAAAAAGCCCTTTGGATAAAGGGAGAAAAGAGCAATATGAGGCCGTAAAGCTTCAGAAACAAAAAGAAATAATGTCGCGTGGGGTTAGCCATAAAGTGGAAAACCCAATAGGGGTTTCTCACTTTAGAAATCGGTAAATTGTGAAGAAAACTTAACAATTTAAAACCGATAATTGCTCGTATAATAAATTATGAAAGTCAGGTATTCAAAAGATTTCCCCTCAAGTCTTAGACTTAGCGAGTTGCCACGCCCCAAATGGTGGGGCCATTGGATAAGATTTTTTAAAAGTTTTGAAGTCCTGTTTTTTAAAATTCTTGAGCTTTTAGATCTCTATCGCGCCCAAAAATCGATTATTGGTATCCCGACATTAGCCACATCAAATTTTACCTCATTACAAGCTGTTGTTTACAACGGCACCCAAGAAGAGGTTTTGGGTTTTAAGCCCAGGCGGCTTTTTCACCGAATTTTAAGAGGAATACCTGATTTAGAACTATTTGAGAGAGTAAAGTTCCAAGTGTCATTTAGCGAAAATAACTTGAGAACCATCGAAGCAAGCTCTGAGGTTAGAGGTTTTATTCATTTACAGATGCCATGGCAATTGCCGGAAAATAGCCCACGAGTCTCTTGGGTACGTCTGTCTCCCATGGGGGTCGAAACCGCGGTTGGAAAAGTTTCATTAGGTGATTATGAGTTGCTTAGTGCCCCAGTGTTTTTTCTCAACGACAAGATCGATTCTGTCATTATCTCTGATATCGACGATACGATTAAGAATAGCAATGTGGCCAAAAGTACCACTTTAAAGTCGTTGGTGAGTGGTCTTTTTCGAGGCCATTACTATGAATATGAAGCTATTGAAGGAATGGCCGAGTTTTATCAATCTTTAGCGAGAAAAAATTCGATGATTATTTATGTGACCAGTACTCCCTATGAATTGGCCCCATTCTTATTGAAGTTTCTAAAGGACAGGAATTTTCCCGAGGGGCCTGTCTTCATGCGCTGGTTAGGTTACGGGAGGTTTGGTCATAAGTGGAGAACAATCAATCGGGTGTTAAGCCAGGTCAAACAACAAAAATGTCTTTTGATTGGAGACAGTGGAGAGCAGGATTTGCAAATTTACCGACGCATATGTGAAACAGCGAGCTATGGTGATAAAGTTAAGAAAATTTTGATTCGTCATATTCCTGGAACCCCTCTACAAAAGCCCAGTCATCCCAGAGAAAGTTTTTATACTGAAATTTCCGAGTTAAAGAATCAGATAGAAACTGTGTTAAAATAAAGTTTATCAAGGAGCTTTATTCATGCGCTTTATTTTAGGACTGTTAATTTCTATTCCTGCGTTTTCTCTTACTACTCAGTATGTTTCCTTTGAACATCCAGAATCTTGGCGTTGTGAGCTAAACCAAGGGGTTTATATTTGTCAGGGGGTTCAGGAGCCGGATCGAAAAGAGTCCATTGTGCTCTCGGTAGCTACCATTGCCGGAGAGTGGGATAGCTTAGATGCTTACGAAAAATATTTAAAAACTCCTCGGACCATACAAGACGATACTGGGGCCGAATTAGAATCAAAAATAAGCTACACCCGCAGAAGAAATATTAATGGTGTCACTTGGATCGATTCGCTTCAGTATAACTCCGAACTTCCCGGGTTTTGGGCCCGATACACAGCTACAGTTCAGAACAAGCTCGCTATTTTAATTACCTATATTGTCTCCGATGAGTATTACTCGAAGATGGCTCCAAAGTTTGAAAAGATGATTTCATCTTTGAAACCTAGCAATCAGTTTGAATCCAGTATTAGCTCTTCTCAGGGAAAATCAGGTTTGCCTGGGAATCAAATTTTGGGTCCAGCGGCTCAGAAAGATCTTCTCTCTTCCCGGCTCAATACTAAAAAAACGGCACAGTCCAACCCCAATTCACAAGTTGATTCCGAAGAGGGGTCCAATCCTGTAGTCCTTTTGGCCGCTATAGTTCTTATCGCTGGTCTAGTGTTGGTTATTTTGAAAAGAGGCAAAGGGAAACAAACCACGAAACCGCCAAAGAAGTCGTAAAGAGAAGGTACTGAGTTAGCATACGCGTTCGAGGATTTACTGATATTTTAAGTGGGTGACTTCGGTTCCAACCGCTTGACTTAAACGAGCTAGAGCCATGTTTAAGCTATAGACCGTTTCAATGTAGTTCTTTCTAGCATTACCACTGCCTTCAAGCGATTCCATGAGATCTTTAGCTGGAGTTATTCCAATTGAGAATCCCATCGCATTAGAAACAAACCATTTTTTTCCCATCTTTTTTCTATCCTCAGCGATCTCGAGTCCCTGAACGGCTTGTTCCAGTTCCAAGTAGGCTTTTTTAACTTGGAGTTCAATTCCAGGAGCAGCATAGCTCTCTGTGGCTTTCAGTTTCATCATTTCAGCTTCCTGTTCGTGGACTTCAGCTGAGTGGCGGCTAAATTCTAGGTCGAATCTTAGTCCTAAACCTACTCCACCTTGAATTCCGTTGAAGGGATCGTTGGCAAAGACGGACATCTGTTTATCGGCTACGGGAGACCAGGCTTTGTTAATCATTCCGCCTAGAAAAATAACAGGGTAGCTTTGAGCCTCTTTAGCCTCTTTTAAAGCGTTTCTAGCTTTAATGCCTGAAGCAAGAGCTTTGAACTCAGGTCGGTTTTTTTTGGCCAAATCGAGGTATTGTTCCAAAGTTTTCTTTTCGAAGCTTTCCACTCCCGAATTTAAAGAATCGAAAGATTCGAAAGAGCTTGAGGAAACCCAATTTAGCGCTTTTTCTGCAGTCTTTTTGGCCGCATTGGCATAAAGTTTCTTTTGTTTTAAATCGGCTAAAGCATTTTTTAGCTGATAGAGATCATGAGGTTTAATTTTACTTTTAGATTTTTGGGACTCGGATTTGTCTTCAGTTGTTTTAATAGCATCGTCTAAAAAGGAGCTCAAATCTTCAACTAAAGATTCGAGTTCCCTAGCCATTAAGTAACCGTAATAAAATTCCTTAGCCATCAGGGTGACATCATTTTTCTTGGCATCGGCCAATCCGGTTTTGGCCTCTACCTGTTCATTGGCGGCTTTCTGATAGTTTGAAATCATTCCAAAGGAATAAAGCGGTTGGACAACTTGAAGACTTCCCTGCAGAAAAGGACCCCATTTTCCAGTGTTGGTGCGAGAATTGTTGGTATCGCCCCTGACTTCAAACATTGGGGCTGCCAGAATAGTGGCGTTGGCTTTGGGGAAAAGAGCTGAACGGGCCAATTCAATCTGGGAGCGAGCGATTTCAACATCTTGATTGGCTTCCTGAATCATCCCATTTTGCTTCAACGTGGACTTAAGAATCCCTTCCAAAGAGGGTTCAGGGGAGGTTGCGGTTTTGGTACCCTCGGCGGCCGTTACAGGCTCTTCAGCCCTCAAATGAGAAAAGGAAAAAAATAGCACAACCAGACAGGTCGCTTGGGCTATCATAAGAATAAGCGATTTTGATTTCTTAAAGGGCTTCAAAACCATGTTACCTCGCACCGCGCTAATACAGATTCAACGCAGTATGTACGATAAGTTGAAAGAACATGCCAGCTCTATGTTCGGTGGACTTTCGCCTCAACTCAAACAATATTTTCAGCAGTATCAGAGAGAATTTCAAAAATTCTCGACACTTAGCACTAAAAGGGAGTTGCTTTTAGAGGTCCTGGATGGGCAGGTGATTTTCTTCGGTGATTACCACACCTTATCCCAAGCCCAGCGCACTGTTATCCGGATCTTAAGAGATTCCATTCGGGTTCTTCATCGGAAAAAAAGAAAAGTGATTCTGGCATTAGAAATGTTAACTCCGGATCATAACGATTGGGTTAAAAAGTTTCTGCGGGGCAAAATAACCGAAAAAGAGTTCCTTCAAAGAATAGGGTTTCAAGAAAATTGGGGGTTTCCTTGGGAAAATTACAGGGATTTATTTGAGTTTGCCCGAGAAAATGGGGTCGAGATTCGGGGGATTAATCACCCGGGTTCTCAAAACAGGCCTTCGCTAAAGGCTAGAGATCAGTTCGCAGCCAAAATTCTTTCAGAAATAACCGCTTCAGATCCGAAAGCCATCGTTTTTGTTCTGATTGGGGATCTTCATTTAGCCGAAAAACATTTACCTTTGGAGCTCAACCGAGCTCTCAAAAAGAAAAAGGCTAAACGGAAAACAGTTATTATTCACCAGAACCTAGAAAAGCTTTATTGGCAGCTTGTTGAGCGGGGACTAGAAAACTTCGTGGATGTCGTTCGGGTTAAGAAAAATATCTTTTGTGTGATGAACACCCCTCCGTGGGTCAAGTTGAAAAGTCATCTCAACTGGGCAGAACTGATCGCCGAAACCGGTGCTATTCAACCTCTTGAAACTGCGGCTCAGGCTTTCGAAGAGATGGATTATTCCCACGAGGTGCAGGATTTAACTCTGACACTTGCCCGGTTTTTGGAAGTAAAACGCCCGAAGTTGGATGATTTTCAAATCTACGGCCCCCTGGACTTGGACCTTCTGAAACGATCCCAAAAACAGAGTAAAGGAAAGGGCGCAAAGGTTCGGTCTCTGACTTCGAAATATGCCAAGGTTTTTAGGAGTTATTTTATACCTGAAAAAAATATCATCTTTTTAAACTCACTCAGTCTTAATCATGTAGCCGCCCAATCCAGCCTTTATCTCCACTCTAGCTTAAGCGGATTTAAGGATGTGTTTGAAAATCCCAAGAGAGATTTTTACCGCTTTGTGTGGGTCGAGGCTTTAGGGTTTTTGGGAGCTAAAGTTATCAATCCCAAAAGAAAATGTAATGGCCGATTGGATCTTAGAAAGCAGCTTTCTAAACTCAAACTTCAAACGAGAGATGAAAATATTCAAAGCGCTCGATTGGCCTTAGCGCACTTGGATTGGGAAAAGGAACAAGCCCATCTAGATTCCAATTTGACCTTTTTCTTTCCCAGCTCGTCTAAGCACAACTTGCTTTATTACAAAGCCGCTAAAATTTTGGGGCATCTTTTGGGGCATGCTTTGTATCAAGCGATTTTAGATACCCGAATTTCTATCGCCGAAGTCCGAACTCTTTTTTATCAGCCCCTCAACTCTTCTCACGAGGCTTTGCAGCTTTACCAAAAATGGGCTCGTCGCTTGGATGTTTTTGAATACCGTGAATCGGTTAAGTCGGAGCGGCTCTAATACCTATCTTCCTCCTTTCGGAATGAGCTTAACGCACAAAGTCTATTTAGGGGTTTTGTGCGTAGATAACCCTTGAACATTCTTGACTTCGCACCGTACCGATGTTTCGATTCTGTCCCTATGAAACTCGACGAAAAATACCAGCTTTTACAAAAGAAAAACATTGAAGCCGAACTTGCGGGCGGCCCAGAGAAAATTCAGCAACAGCACGATCGCGGTAAGATGACCGCTCGTGAAAGGATTTTGTTTTTATTAGATGAAGGAAGCTTTGTCGAATTAGACAAGTTTATGACCCACCGGTGTACCGACTTCGGAATGGAGAACAAAAAAGTTCTCGGCGATGGGGTGATTACGGGCTACGGAACCATTTCCGGCAGACACGTTTATGTTTACGCCCAAGATTTTACAGTTTTCGGAGGTTCCTTATCGGGAACTCAGTCTAAAAAGATCTGTAAGCTACTAGACCTAGCGGTCAAAAATGGAAAGCCGGTCATTGGATTAAATGATTCCGGTGGGGCTCGAATCCAAGAGGGGGTTGAGTCTTTAGGCGGCTATGCTGAGATTTTTTATCGAAACACGATGGCTTCCGGAGTGGTTCCCCAAATCTCCTGCATCATGGGGCCCTGTGCTGGCGGAGCCGTTTACAGCCCGGGTATTACTGATTTCATCTTCATGGTGAAAAAATCAAGTTACATGTTCTTAACCGGCCCAGATGTGATTAAGACCGTGACCCATGAAGAAGTGACAATGGAAGAGTTGGGAGGAGCGGTCACTCACAGTACCCGAAGTGGGGTCTGTCATTTTGCTAGTGATGATGAAAAAAGTTGTTTGTTATTGATTCGTGAACTTTTGAGTTATCTGCCATCCAACAATTTGGATGATACTCCCTTGATTAAGACGAGTGATCCTGCAGAGAGAAAGGAATCAAAATTAAGAACGATTATTCCTGAAAATTCCAAACAGGCATACGATATCAAAGATATTATTGAGGCTGTCGTCGACGATAATTACTTCTTTGAGGTTCAAAAAGATTTTGCGCAAAATATCGTAATTGGATTTGCGAGTTTGAAGGGCAGAAGCGTGGGAATAGTAGCGAACCAACCCAAAGTTCTGGCGGGTTGTTTGGATAATAATGCTTCTTTAAAAGCAGCCCGTTTTGTTCGCTTTTGCGATGCCTTCAATATTCCGATCATTACTTTTGTCGACGTGCCTGGTTTCTTGCCAGGAACGGAGCAGGAGTACGGTGGAATTATTAAGCATGGAGCTAAGTTGCTTTACGCTTATGCTGAGGCCACTGTGCCAAAAATTACCGTGATCACTCGAAAAGCTTATGGCGGAGCCTATTGTGTGATGGCTTCCAAACAGTTGCGGTCAGATATTAACTTCACCTACCCGTCGGCAGAAATTGCTGTGATGGGGCCGGAAGGGGCTGTGGCAATCGTGTTCCGAGGAGAATTGCAAAAATCTCAAAATGCCGAAGCTGAAAGAAAAAAACTGGTTCAGGATTATGAGGACACTTTTGCAACTCCCTACAAAGCTGCTGAGTTAGGGTTTGTGGATGAGATTATTTTTCCTGAGACAACCCGTCCGAAATTGATACAAGCTTTGGAGATGTTGAAAAACAAAAGAGATAAAATGCCTCCGAAAAAACATGGGAACATTC
>Ga0136644_10001418_pt1 | contig 19078 bp, 16 predicted proteins | sample C_130820_EF_Meta_FD_94780 | JGI IMG/M metagenome (GOLD analysis project Ga0136644, IMG submission 94780) | Freshwater microbial communities from Lake Croche, Canada to study carbon cycling - C_130820_EF_MetaG (v2) (version 2) | ecosystem: Environmental > Aquatic > Freshwater > Lake | place... | reverse complement strand
GGGCCTTGGCCACCACTGAAGCCGCTGCCCAGTTGCACCCGGCCATAGCTGCCCGCCGACACCATGGCCTGCGGGTGCCAGCCGGGTGTGCCTTGGCGGGTGAACACCTGTACCACACCCCCCACCGCGTCGCTGCCGTAGAGTGAAGAGGCCGGGCCTTTGAGCACCTCAATGCGCTCAATCAACTCCAGCGGCAGGTTGTCCCAAATCGGCGTACCCAGGGTCACCGAGCCGTAGCGCACGCCGTCTATCAGCAGCACCGTGTGGCGGGCTTCGCTGCCGCGCACATAAACGCTGCTCACGCCGCCCGGGCCGCCGTTGGCGCTGAATTGCAAGCCTGCGCTGCGGGCCAGCAACTCGGGCAACGTGCGCTCGGCGGCGTTTTCAATCGTGGTGCGGTCCACCACTACCAGGTCGCTGACCAGTTGATCGGCGCGGGTCGCGCTGCGGGTGGCGGTTACCACTTGATCGGGGAGAGACGTTTGTGCATGAACGCCACCACCGCCACAACAGGCGGCCCAGGTGGCCAGACAAAGGGGCCTAAGGCGGAAATTCATAAAGAAATCAAACGAGCCAAGCGCCCGCACCGGCTTCCCCGCCAGTGCCTGGGCCTAACGGCTTGCAGCGGGCGCACTCGGCGCCGCAGCAAACCACCTTGTTGGCCGGTATCCGGGCTGATGGAACAACCCCCATCGCCTTCCCAGACACGCACGTGTCCAGTGGCTTGGATGGGGGCAGAATCGGGTGATTCGTCCAATGACCGTTGCGGGGGCAGCGCAGCTTAGTAACCCGCACGGGCCACCTTCTGCTTCCCGTTGAACTGCCGCCCGTGAACCGGGCGGCGAGCACCAACACCGCAGAGTTTACGCTGGCCTGTAAAATTTGAGTCTTATGTCTTCCCTGCTGGAACAGATTGCCGAGCGCGTGGATCGCCTGTTGTTGCGCCACGAGGAGTTGCATCGCACCAATGCCTTGCTGGTTCAGCAACTCAGCCAAGTCACGCGGGAACGGGAGGGGCTGCAAACCCGTCTGGACAACGCCAGCGCGCGCCTGGATGCACTGCTGCTCAGCCTGCCCATTGCGCCACCGGAAGATCCCCATGAAACAAATTGAAGTTCACATCATGGGGCAGAGCTACTTGCTCACCTGCCCCGAGGGCGGGGCCTCGGCGCTGCTGGAAGCCGTAGAGCGGGTGGACACAGCCATGTGCAAAATTCGCGACGCGGGCAAGGTGAGAGCGCGTGAACGCATTGCCGTGCTGGCCGCGCTCAATCTGGCTTTTGACCAAGTCGCGTCGGCTGCCCCCGCGCCGACATCTGCCAGCCCGTCGCCTGCGCTTGCCGCGGCCCCAACCGTCAGCGCCGCGCTGGCCCCTCGTTTGCTGGCCCTGCGTGAGCGCCTGGATCAAGCCTTGGCGCAAGACGGCTATTTGCTGTAGCCCCAAGCGGCGGCCTGGCACCCGCCAGCCTAAGGAGTCCGTTTAGCAGGAGTCCGCCTAGCAGCAGCGCTCACGTAGAATGCCTCGTGTCTGCTGCACATGCCGGGTTTTATAGTTCCTTGAACCAATGCTCTTAGAGCAAGGGCTTGGAATATCGCCTGAGTCGGCGTGATCGTCTCGCGTTAGACGAACCCAAGACCATGGCTGACCTCGCCCACCTGAACCCCGGTTCAGGATGCCGATCCGGCGGTGCAGCAGGCACCTTGATTGAAACATCCCCCCCATGCTGATCGAACCGTCCTTGGTGTTGGAACTCGCGCTGCTGGGTCTGTGCACTGGCTTCCTGGCCGGCCTGCTGGGGATTGGTGGGGGCATGTTGATGGTGCCCTTTGTCAGCCTTGTTCTGTTGCATCGGGGCTTTCCCGCCGAATACGGCCCGAAGATGGCCGTGGCCACCTCCTTGGCCACGATTTGCTTTACCTCCATGGCGTCGGTATGGGCACACCATCGCAAAGGCGCGGTGCTGTGGCCGGTGGCGCTGCAACTGGCGCCGGGCATCGTGCTGGGCGCGGCCCTGGGCGCCCAGTTGGCGGTGGCCTTGCCGAATCGTTTGCTGGGCCTGCTGTTTGCGTTCTTCATCGCCTACTCGGCCACACAGATGTTTTTGGATCGCAAGCCCAAGCCGGGGCGCACGCTGCCCGGCTGGCGCGGCATGGCGGGCGTGGGGGTGCTAATCGGTGGCCTGTCGTCCCTCGTTGGCGCGGGCGGCGCTTTTATGTCAGTACCGTTCATGACTTGGTGCAATGTGCGCATCCACCAAGCGGTGGCCACTTCCGCCGCGCTGGGCTTTCCAGTGGCCGTGGCAGGCACCTTGGGCTATATCTGGGCCGGGCGCCACATGCCCCCCATGCCGCCGGGCTCGGTGGGCTACCTGTATGTGCCGGGCTTGGTCGTGATCGCCTGCGCCAGCATGAGCATGGCGCCGCTGGGCGCGCGCGTGGCCCACAGCCTGGATATTCGCCCGTTAAAAAGAGTTTTTTCGGTAGCCTTGTACGGCTTAGCGGCTTATTTTTTGTTCCGTTGATGGTGGAAATACCCCAGTCATGAAAATCGTGCTGATTGGTCAGAGTGCTTTTGGCAAAGCCGTGTTGGAGGCGTTTTTGTCGCGCGGCGACCAGGTGGTGGGGGTGTTTTGCGCCCCTGACAAGCCGGGCGCCAAGCCGGATGCGCTGCTACAGGCCGCGCAGGCGCTGGGGCTGCCTGTGGTGCAAAGGCCCAGCCTGAAAGATGCGCAAGCGGCGCAAGCCATGCGTGATTTCGACGCTGACTTAGGCGTGATGGCCTACGTGCTGCAATTTGTGCCGCAGTCCTTGGTGGACATTCCGCGCCACGGCACGATTCAGTACCACCCCTCGCTGCTGCCGCGCTACCGCGGCCCATCGGCCATCAACTGGGCCATCGCCTGCGGCGAGGCAGAGACCGGTTTGAGCATTTTTAGGCCCAGTGACGGCTTGGATGAAGGCCCCTTGATTCTGCAACGCCGCTGCGCCATCGGCCCCGACGAAACCCTGGGCGAGCTGTATGCGCGCTACCTGTTTCCTGAGGGTGTGCAAGCCCTGTTGGATGCGGCCTCGCTCGTCGTGCAAGGTGGCGCCGCCTTGCAGGTGCAAGACGAAACCCAAGCCAGCTACCAAGGCTGGTTCCGCGCGGACGAGGCGCGCATCAACTGGGCTAACTCGGTCGATCAGGTGTACAACTTAATTCGCGCCTGCAACCCGGCGCCCGGCGCCTGGACCTGCGCCGGGACAGAGCGCGTGCAGATACTGGACAGCCGCAAACACCCGGTGAGACGCTTTGCACAGGTGCAGGGCCAGCCGGGGGACATCGCACATGTGAGCGAGCAAACGGTGTTTATCAATGCGCAGGGCGGGCAAATCGAGATTCTCAAGGTGCGCACCGCCAGTGGGGAAAAATGCGCCGCCGCCACCTGGGCGCGCAGCCTGCCTGCGGCCACCCGGCTACAGTGACTCAGCGGCTGAGCGCGAGCTGGCGCTGCATGAGCTTAATGGCTTCCTCGCTCGGTACGCCGAAGTGATAGTCATCCGACAAGTCCAGCGCGCGACGCAGCAAGGTGTCTGGATTGCGCAGGCTCTGAAACAAGCTCACAGCGCGATGGGTTTTATCCACTGGTGTCGCAGGGTGCAGGTACAGGCCATAACCCCAACTGCTGGCTGCGCTGGGCACGGAATACAGCTTGGCTTTGTGCAGGCGGCTGTCCGGGCCCACGTGCTTTGCCATGCTGATTTCGCGCGCGGAAGACAAACGGGTAATTAAACCCACCCAACGATCTGCGCGCCACTGATAGGCCGCCTTTGTGGGCAAATAGCCTTGCCCCAAGCCGTTTTGCGGGATCAGCTCCAGTACCTCGCCACACAGCCCTTGCGCTTTCACCATCTCCTTAGTGACGCCACTTTTCATACCCAAACAAGGGGTTTTCTTGAGCCGACTCAGCACCGCCTCTTGTTCGCTGGCGGATAGGGCTGACAAGTCTTGTGGTTTGGGGTGAAGCGTGTCCGTTACGTCGGCAATCACCAAGACGGCGGCGCGTATCTCTTCCATATTCACGGCGGCAGGCCGATAGCCTGAACTCAAACCCACCACCGGATTGCCGTACACCCAGCACGGCGGCGTGGCGCGTTTGACGGCTGCCAGCACCTCCTGCGTGTCACGCACGTGCGTTACAGGAACAACAGACAAACCCGATGGACGCATAAAAGCAATCACCTCTTGCAGCGCGATTTCCGTTTGCGCCGTCGCCTCTCCACGGATCACCTGGGGGTTTAGGTAAATACCTCCCTCACAAGTTTCAGCGGCGACGGCAGCGACGCATATGGGCCACTGAAAAATGGCGCAGTAAAAAAGCCATGAAAGCCTCAGACGGGTAATAGCCATGAGAAAAATGCCTGTTTAACACCCTGAGTTTGTACATCAGAGGCTCCATTCACCCTGCCAAAGAGAGCCTAGGACTTACCCGTAGCAATTTGCCGAATTGCCAGCAGTCGGCCACGTTCAAGAGGGTGGCTCGAAGCGAGCTAACACCCCTCCAGGAATCTTTTGCGTTACGCGATTTTCCTTGTTGAAGCGAGACCAGTCGGCTTTAGCCTAGAAACCGCAGTTGGCCACGACGATTTTTGAGAATCGGGGCCGTCTGGTTGATGCGCACAAGGTGGATCCGTGCTGGGTTTGGTGTGCATGCGGTATGCGGCCTGCGTCGCTTTATGGATCAAGACATTCGCTTGCACGCTGTGCAATGGCACGCAGCTGATGCGGTAGATGGTGACGGTAGGCGGCCCATTCCGAGCGGTACGACCGATTTTTGGTGTACGGAGAAACCCGCAAGGCGCCCCCAAAATTGGACAAACTTGACCACAGTCAAGAGTTTTCCGGGCGCCAAGAACGACTATCTGCCCCTCCATTTAAGTAGCGGTTTATCGACACGAGCGGGTCGTCGTTGAAGGCCGCGAAGATTCGCAGGAAACAGCATGACGAACCCTCACCTCAAACACGTTCTGAGCCGCCTGCGGCTGTCTTTCATAGCGGCTTCGACCGCAGTCGGTTTTGGGCTTTCCCAACCCGTGCACGCCGCTTGGGAACCCAGCAAGCCCGTCGAATTCGTGGTTCCTGCTGGCACAGGCGGGGGCGCTGACCAGATGGCACGGCTGATCCAGGGCGTAGTCATCAAGTACAAGCTGATGAAGGAGCCCCTGATCGTTGTTAACAAGTCCGGTGGCGCTGGGGCGGAAGGCTTTTTGGATGTGAAGGGAGCCAAGGGCGACCCGCACAAGCTGGTGGTGACGCTGTCCAATTTGTTCACCACGCCGCTGGCTACAGGGGTGCCGTTCAACTGGCGCGACATGACACCCGTTTCCATGATGGCCTTGGATCAATTCGTGTTGTGGGTGAATGCGGAAACGCCCTACAAGAATGCCAAGGATTATTTGGCAGCCGTCAAAGCGGGCGGGCCCAACAAGTTCAAGATGGGTGGTACTGGTTCCAAACAGGAAGACCAAATTTTGACCGTGGGCATTGAGAGGGCCACGGGTACCAAGTTCATTTACATCCCATTCAAGGGCGGCGGAGAAGTGGCCGTGCAACTGGTGGGAAAGCATGTGGATTCCACAGTGAACAACCCCATCGAAGCGGTCGCGCAATGGCGCGCCGGGCAATTGCGTGCTTTATGCGTATTCGATGACAAGCGCATGCCGTATCCTGAAAAAATTACAGATACCCTGGCTTGGAGCGACATACCAACTTGCAAGGAGGCAGGCATTCCGGCTAGTTATGTGATGCTGCGCGGTATCTTTATGCCACCTGGCGTGTCTAAGGATCAATTGGCTTTCTACGTCGATTTGCTGAAAAAAGTGCGTGAAACTCCCGAGTGGAAAGACTATCTGTCTAAGGGCGCTTTCAACACGACCACCATGACGGGCGACGAGTTCAGTAAGTGGCTGGCCAGCGCGGAAGAGCTGCACCATGATCTGATGAAGGAAGCTGGCTTCCTCGCCAAGTGACCGACCACCACCGAGCGCCTCGCTCGACCGCACTGAATCAGGCGCCTGTTGTACAGCGCGCCGCCCTCGCCTTCAACCCGCGCCTGCCAAGTGCGCACCACACCTAAACAGGAGCTAAAAATGGCGCATAACGAAGACTCTGCCGACGAGGGCGTGGTATCCACGCACAAGGTGGAGGCCATAGTGGCTATCCTGGTGTTGCTGTTCGGCTTGGGTGTGCTGTATGGCAGCCGTACCCTGGGCTCGGGCTGGACCAGCGATGGCCCAGGCCCCGGCTACTTCCCTTTCTACATCGGCCTGATTTTGTGCATCTCAGGCGCTGGCACCTTGCTGCGCGCACTGTATTTCGGCGACCGCAACACCGAGCCCTTTGTGGATCGCGCCCAGCTCAAGCGGGTGTTGTCGGTGCTGTTGCCCGCAGTGGTGTATGTATTCATGGTGCAGATGGTGGGGCTGTATCTGGCATCGACCGTGTATATCGCGTTGTTCATGGTGATATTGGGCCACTACAGCTGGTTCAAGAGCGCGGGCGTCGCCGTGGTGGTGAACGCCTTGTTTTTCTTCATGTTTGAGGTGTGGTTCAAGGTGCCTTTGTACAAAGGCCAATTCAACCCCTTGAGCGTGTTCGGGTATTGATTTTTCACTTTTGCAAACCGCTGGTGTATCCAGCCCGAATCGGATTTAGAGATGGACGAATTCAGTGCACTGTTCCACGGCTTCAGCGTCATTCTGACGCCGATGAATCTGTTATTGATGCTGGTGGGCATCTTGTTAGGCGTGTTGATCGGCGTACTGCCAGGGCTGGGTGGCGCCAACGGAGTGGCTATCTTGCTGCCGCTCACGTTCACCATGTCGCCAACCTCGGCCATCATCATGCTGTCGTGCATTTACTGGGGCGCACTGTTTGGGGGGGCTATCACTTCCATTCTGTTCAATATACCCGGTGAGCCCTGGTCGGTAGCTACCACCTTCGACGGTTACCCGATGGCCCAAAAAGGCCAGGCGGGTGCTGCGTTAACGACGGCTTTCACCTCCTCGTTCGTAGGAGCCTTTGTGGCGGTGGTGATGATTACTTTCTTGGCGCCCCTGGTTGCCAAGTTCGCCCTGAAGTTTGGGCCGCCCGAGTTCTTCGCCGTCTATCTGCTGACCTTTTGCAGCTTTGTGGGCATGGGCAAGGGCTCACCATTCAAGATTTTGGCCTCCATGGCCATTGGTTTCGCGCTTGCCGCAGTGGGTATGGATACCGTTACTGGCCAGCTGCGGCTGACTTTTGGTATCCCCGACCTGATGCGAGGCTTTGACTTTCTGATTGCAGTCATCGGCTTATTTGGCATTGGTGAGATTTTGCTGTCCATGGAGGAGGGTCTGGCCTTTTCTGGCAAGAGCGCCAAGATCGACCCCAGAGTGGTCTGGCAAACCTGGAAGCAGTTGCCTCAGTACTGGGTGACTTCGGTGCGTAGTGCGCTGGTGGGCATCTGGATGGGCATCACCCCTGGGGGAGCCACCCCGGCCTCGTTCATGAGCTACGGTTTGGCAAAAAAAATGTCCAAAAGCGGCGACAACTTTGGCAAAGGCCAGATCGAGGGCGTGATCGCACCCGAAACCGCCGCCCACGCAGCCGGTACCAGTGCCTTATTGCCCATGCTGGCCTTGGGCATACCGGGGTCACCGACAGCTGCCGTGCTGCTTGGCGGTTTGTTAATTTGGGGCCTGCAACCCGGGCCACTGCTGTTTGTTGAACAAAAAGACTTTGTTTGGGGCTTAATCGCCAGCATGTATTTGGGTAATTTGGTGGGCCTGCTGGTGGTGCTGACCACCGTGCCGCTGTTCGCGTCTATTTTGCGCATTCCGTTTTCCATCATTGCCCCGGTGATCGTGGTCATTTGCGCCATCGGCGCTTACACCGTGCACAGCGCCATGCTGGACGTTTGGCTGATGCTGTTGTTCGGCCTGATCGGTTATCTGTTCAAAAAATTGGACTATCCGCTGGCTCCCCTGGTGCTGGCCCTGGTGCTGGGTGATAAGGCCGAAGACTCGTTGCGTCAAGCCATGTTGGTGTCCCAGGGCAGCATGACCATCATGTGGTCCAACCCCCTGGTCGGCAGCATTACGACGCTGGCCTTGGTGATGCTGTTCTGGCCCTTGTTGTCGCGCTTGCTGGCCAAAATTCGCCCACCCAAGGCCAAGGCTTTTCAAGCGGAGCAACCCGTCGATTGAGCACGCTTAAATCTTGCCGCGCTGCTTTAATCGGCTCAGTGTTTCGGCAGACAGGTTGAGGTAGGCCGCTAACTCTTTCTTGGGGATGCGGTCAAACAGCTCGGGTTGTTTGCGCAAAAAGCGGTTTACCCGGCCTGGCGCATCCAGCAAATGCAAAGTAATGGTGTGCGCCATGATTTCGCTCATGAGCCGCATCACTGCGTATTCAAACGACTGTTTAATGCGCGGGTGTGTCTCCATGAACGCCACCCAGGCGGGCAAGGGTAGCTTGGCTAAGCGCGCCTTGGTTACCGCGACGATGCTGTACGGTGTGGGCGTGCCCAGCCGCCAAGCGGCATAGCTGGTTTCCATGTCGCGCTCGGCGGCGAAACGCAGAATCATTTCTTTGGCTTGGGCGTTTGCCACCACACGCTTGAGCACGCCATCGAGCACAAAGTATTGCTCCATATCCTGCACCCCTTGGTGCAACAAAAAGTCGCCCTTTTGGCAATCCACCACTTGCAACAGTTTTTCAAGTTCGGCGTGCTCCGCCAGGCTGAGTTCGGTCAACACGACATTCTGGGTCAGTTGCACGCGGATGATGTTTTTTTCGGTATGGTGTTCGACGGCAGACATGGCACGGCGGCAAAGAGTGGAGCCAGGTTTCGCCCGGTGTTTTTCGCAAAATTGACCCCGGTCAATCGCAAAAAGTGAATCACTTCCTATCATACCGAAGCACTAAAAGGCGCCTGATTCTGCCACCCTGGCGAGTTCGCTGTAAGCCCACAGTTGGATGCACAGTCCAGCAGCCTCCCCGTGTTTTTTTGCCTCGCCCAACAGGCCAAGCCCGCACCCCAAGCCAAGGAAACTCACTATGAGCCATGAAGCAGCCGCAGCCGAACTCACAGACGGCTTTCACCTCGTCATTGACGCGCTCAAGGCCAACGACATCCACACCATATTCGGTCTGGTGGGCATACCCATTACCGATTTGGCGCGCCTCGCCCAGGCCGAGGGCATGCGCTTCATTGGCTTTCGCCACGAGCAGCATGCGGGCAATGCGGCGGCGATTGCGGGCTATATGACGCAAAAGCCCGGCATCTGCCTCACCGTTTCAGCGCCTGGCTTTTTGAACGGCTTGACCGCCTTGGCCAATGCCACCACCAACTGCTTTCCCATGATTCTCATCAGCGGCTCCAGCGAGCGCGAAATCGTCGATTTGCAGCAGGGTGACTACGAGGAAATGGATCAGCTCAACGCGGCCAAGCCCTACGCCAAAGCGTCGTACCGCGTCAACAAGGCAGAAGATATCGGTATCGGCATTGCGCGGGCCATTCGCGCGGCAGTATCGGGCCGCCCGGGCGGCGTCTATCTGGACTTGCCCGCGCAACTGCTGTCACAAACCCTGGACGCCGCGCACGGCAAGCGCTCCCTGGTGCGCGTGGTGGATCCGGTGCCGCGCCAAATTCCCGCGCCCGATGCGGTGCAGCGCGCACTCGATTTGCTCAAAAACGCCAAGCGCCCGTTGATTTTGCTGGGCAAAGGTGCGGCCTACGCCCAGGCCGATGCCGACATTCGCGCCCTGGTTGAAAAAACCGGCATCCCCTACCTGCCTATGTCTATGGCCAAAGGGCTGCTGCCCGATACCCATGCGCAGTCGGCATCGGCTGCGCGCTCCTATGTGCTGGCCGAGGCCGACGTGGTGCTGCTGATCGGCGCACGGCTCAACTGGCTGCTGTCGCACGGCAAGGGCAAGACCTGGGGCGGGCCGAAACAGTTCATCCAGATCGACATTGCCCCCACCGAAATAGACAGCAATGTCGCCATCGCCGCGCCGGTGATTGGTGACATCGGCTCGTGTGTGTCGGCCCTGCTGGCCAGCATGGGCAATAGCTTCCCGCTACCCAGCACGGAATGGACGGGCGCAATCGCCGAGCGCAAGGAAAAGAACCTGAGCAAAATGGCTGCGACCCTGGCGCAAAACCCGTCGCCCATGAACTTCCACAGCGCGTTGCGCGCCATCCGCGACGTGCTCAAAACACGCCCGGAAGTGAACGTGGTGAACGAGGGCGCCAACACGCTGGACTATGCACGCAGCATCATCGACATGGCCCAGCCGCGCAAGCGTTTTGACTCGGGCACCTGGGGCATCATGGGCATCGGTATGGGCTACGCCATTGGCGCGGCGGTTACCAGCGGCCTGCCGGTTGTGGCCATTGAGGGCGACAGCGCCTTTGGCTTTTCCGGCATGGAGCTGGAAACGATTTGCCGCTACCACCTGCCGGTAACCACCATCGTGTTCAACAACAACGGCGTCTATCGCGGCACCGATATCAACCCCACCGGCGGCGCCGACGTCGCGCCCACGGTGTTTGTGAAGAACGCGCGCTACGACAAGATGATTGAAGCCTTTGGCGGCATCGGCTACCACGTCACCACGCCAGAGGAGATGACACACGCCCTGACCGAGGCCATCGCTGCGGGCAAGCCCGCTCTCATCAACGCGGTGATTGATGAGACCGCCGGTACCGAGAGTGGCCGCTTGACCAATCTGAACCCGCAAAGCGCGAAGAAAAAGTAAGTTTTTGATTCAAACCATTTATTTTTAGGAGCAACCGCATGAACAACAAACCCCTGACCGGCATCAAAATCATCGATTTCACCCACGTCCAAGCCGGCCCGGCCTGTACCCAACTGCTGGCCTGGTTTGGTGCTGACGTGATCAAGGTCGAGCGCCCTGGCTCGGGCGACGTGACGCGCAGCCAGTTGCGCGACATACCGAATGTCGATGCGCTGTACTTCACCATGCTCAATAGCAACAAGCGCTCGCTCACCCTGGACACCAAAAAGCCCGAAGGCAAAGAGGTGCTGGAAAAGCTGATCCGCGAGTCCGATGTGCTGGTCGAAAACTTTGGCCCCGGCGCCCTGGATCGCATGGGTTTCTCCTGGGAGTACATCAACCAACTCAACCCCAAGATGATCGTGGCCTCGGTTAAAGGCTTTAGCGATGGCCACCACTACGACGACCTGAAGGTCTATGAAAACGTGGCCCAGTGCGCGGGCGGCGCGGCCTCCACCACCGGCTGGTGGGACGGCCCGCCCACCATCAGCGCTGCTGCTTTAGGCGACAGCAACACCGGCATGCACCTGGCCATCGGCATCTTGACGGCCATCATTGGCCGCCAGCAAACCGGCAAGGGCCAGAAGGTGGCCGTGTCCATGCAAGACAGCGTGCTCAACCTGTGCCGCGTCAAGCTGCGCGACCAGCAGCGCCTGGACCGCGTCGGCTATCTGGAGGAGTACCCCCAGTATCCGCACGGCACGTTCAGCGACGTGGTGCCGCGCGGCGGCAATGCGGGCGGTGGTGGCCAGCCAGGCTGGATTTTGAAATGCAAGGGCTGGGAGACGGACCCCAATGCCTATATTTATTTCACCATTCAAGGCCACGCCTGGGAGCCGATTTGCCACGCCATTGGCAAGCCGGAATGGGTGAGCGACCCGGCCTACATGACGGCGCAGGCGCGCCAGCCGCACATCATGGACATCTTCGCAACCATTGAAGACTGGTTAAAAGACAAGACCAAGTTTGAGGCGGTGGACATCCTGCGCAAGTTTGATATTCCCTGCGCCCCGGTGTTGACCATGAAGGAGCTGGCCAACGACGCCTCGCTGCGCGCCAGCGGCACCATTGCCGAAGTGCCACACAAGGAGCGTGGCACCTACCTCACCGTGGGCAGCCCGATCAAATTCTCCGACATGAAGCCCGAGATCACCGGTTCGCCCTTGCTGGGTGAACACACGGACGAAGTGTTGGCCCAACTGGGCTACAGCAGCGAGCAAATCACCGCCCTGCACGGCGCTAAGGTGGTTTAAAGCCTGCGCCCGCCGGGTAGCGCCCAGATGCGGGCTCCCGGCGGCTTTTTCTTGCCTGCTGTCCAGGAGAACCCGCGATGAGCGATGCGCTTGATTACCTGCAACTCGTGCACGCCCTGGGTGACGCCGTGATGGTCTGCGACGCAGAAGGCCACGTGGTGCTGTGGAACCCGGCCTGCGAGCGGATATTTGGCCATAGCGCCCAGGAGGCCTTGGGGCGCTCCTTAGATCTCATCATTCCGCAGCGGCAGCAGCAGCGCCACTGGGACGGCTACCACCAAACCATGGCCACGGGCCACACCCGCTATGGAAGCGATGTGTTGCGGGTGCCTGCTTTGCACAAAGACGGTCACACCCTGTCCATTGCCTTCACCGTCGCCCTTTTGCACGCTGACGATGGCCGGGTGCGGTTCATCGTCGCGGTGGTGCGCGACGAGACCAGCCGCTTCAACGAAGAACGGGCCTTGCGCAAACGCCTGTTGGAGCTGGAAACGGTGACTAAGGCTTGAATCATTCAAGAACGGATCTGGCATGAAGGCTGCGGTGAGCGACGCTGGGTAACATGGCGTGGCAGTTGCCGCTTAGCCAGTACGGTGACCGCACTTCCCTCACTCTTGCAGCAGGAAAACTTATGAGCAAAGCTTTAGACGGGGTGCGCATTCTTGACTTTACCCATGTGCAATCGGGCCCCACCTGCACCCAATTGCTGGCCTGGTTTGGCGCCGACGTCATCAAGGTGGAGCGGGCCGGTGAAGGCGACGCCACACGCGGCCAGTTGCGCGACATCCCCGGCGCGGACAGCCTGTACTTCACCATGCTCAACCACAACAAGCGCTCCATCACCCTGGACACCAAAAAGCCCAAGGGCAAGCAGGTGTTAGACCAGTTGATTCGCACTTGCGACGTGCTGGTGGAGAACTTTGCCCCCGGCGCGCTCGATCGCATGGGCATCACTTGGGAACATATCCAGGTGCTCAACCCACGCATGATCGTGGCCTCGGTGAAGGGCTTTGGCCCTGGCCCCTACGAACATTGCAAGGTGTATGAAAACGTGGCCCAGTGCGCGGGCGGCGCGGCCTCCACCACCGGCTTTGACGACGGTCCGCCCCTGGTCACCGGCGCCCAAATTGGCGACAGCGGCACCGGCCTGCACTTGGCGCTGGGCATTGTGGCCGCGCTGTACCAACGCAACAGCAGCGGGCGCGGCCAGAAGGTGCTGGCGCCCATGCAGGACGCCGTGCTCAACCTGTGCCGCGTCAAGCTACGCGACCAGCAACGCCTGGCGCGCACCGGCACCATGCACGAATACCCGCAATACCCCGACGGTAAGTTCGGCAAGGCCGTGCCGCGCGCGGGCAATGCCTCGGGCGGCGGCCAGCCCGGCTCCATCCTCAAGTGCAAGGGTTGGGAGACGGATCCCAACGCCTACATCTACTTCATCACCCAGGCGGCGGTCTGGCCCGCCGTGTGCAAAGTGATTGGCGAAGAAGGCTGGATAGACGACGAAGCCTATGCCACGCCCGCAGCCCGGCTGCTGCACTTGAAGCCCATTTTTGCGCGCATCGAGCAATGGACCATGACCAAGACCAAGTACGAGGCCATGGAAATTCTCAACCAGTACGACATTCCCTGCGGCCCCATTCTGTCGATGAAAGAAATTGCCGAAGAACCCGCGCTACGCGCCACCGGCACCGTGGTGGAGGTCGAGCACCCGACGCGCGGCAAATACCTAACCGTGGGCAACCCGATCAAGCTGTCGGACAGCCCCACCGAGGTCACCCGCTCGCCGCTGTTGGGCGAACATACCGACCAGGTGCTGGGCCAACTGGGCTACGGCGCGGACGAGATTGCGCAGTTACGCGCGGAGCATGTGATATGAATCATCCGGTCATCCCCATCGCGGTGCTGGGCGCCAGCCAGCAGCGCAAACGCCAAGCCCCCAAGGGGCGGCGGGTGGACATGCAGGCGCTGGCGGAAGTACAGGCTCTGTTGGGCGCCGCGTCGCGCCGGGCGGATCTGCTGATCGAGCATTTGCACGCCGTTCAAGACCACTACGGCCACCTGTCTGCCGCGCACCTGGCGGCGCTGGCCCAGGAAATGGGGCTGCCCCAGACGGCGGTTTACGAGGTGGCGAGCTTTTACCACCACTTCGATCTGGTGAAAGAAGGCCAGGCCGCACCCGCGCCGCTGACGGTGCGGGTTTGCGACGGCCTGTCTTGCGAAATGGCGGGCGCGAGCGATTTGCTGGCCCGCCTGCCCGCCTTGCTGGGGCGTGCAGTGCGCGTGATACCCGCGCCCTGCGTGGGCCGTTGCGAGCAGGCGCCGGTGGCGGTGGTAGGCCAATACCCGGTGCCGCAGGCCAGCCCTGATTCGGTCTGCGCTGCCGTAGCGGCGAAAACCGTTCGCCACGAGCCCAGCGGCTTTATTGGCCTGGACGCTTACAAACAGGCTGGTGGCTACGCCTTGCTGCAAGCCTGCGTGGCAGGTACCCGCGACGTGGATGCCGTCATCCGCACGCTGGAAGATTCCGGCCTGCGCGGTCTGGGCGGCGCGGGCTTTCCCGCCGGGCGCAAATGGCGCATCGTGCGCGCCGAGCCCGGCCCGCGCCTGATGGCTGTGAACATCGACGAGGGCGAGCCCGGCACCTTCAAAGACCGCCACTATCTGGAGCGCGACCCGCACCGCTTTATCGAAGGCATGCTGATCGCCGCCTGGGCGGTAGGCATTGAAAAAATCTACGTGTATCTGCGCGACGAATACCACGGCTGCCGCGCCCTGCTGCAAGCCGAGCTGGCGCGGCTGCGCGCCCAGCCACCCGTGACCGGCCTGCCGGAGATTGAACTGCGCCGGGGCGCGGGCGCCTACATCTGCGGCGAAGAGTCGGCCATGATCGAGTCCATAGAAGGCAAGCGCGGCATGCCCCGCCTGCGCCCGCCCTATGTGGCCCAGGTGGGCCTGTTTGGCCGCCCCACGCTGGAACACAACTTTGAAACCCTTTACTGGGTGCGCGAAATTCTGGAGCGCGGTGGCGCTTGGTTTGCCAGCCACGGGCGCAACGGCCGCAAGGGCCTGCGCTCGTTCTCGGTGTCGGGGCGGGTCAAGCTGCCGGGCGTCAAGCTGGCGCCGGCGGGCATCAGCATGCGCGAACTGATCGACGAGTTTTGCGGCGGCATGCAAGACGGCCACCGCTTTTACGCCTACCTGCCCGGCGGTGCCTCGGGCGGCATATTGCCCGCCAGCTTGGGGCATGTGCCGCTGGACTTTGACACCTTGCAGCCCTATGGCTGCTTTATCGGCTCCGCTGCCGTGGTGGTGCTGTCTGAGCACGACAGCGCGGTACAGGCCGCGCGCAACCTGATGCGCTTTTTTGAGCACGAGTCTTGCGGCCAATGCACACCCTGCCGCGTGGGCACGGCCAAGGCGGCGCGCCTAATTGAAGCCCCGCAATGGGACCTACCGCTGCTGGCTGATTTGTCGCAACTGATGCGCGACGCCTCCATCTGCGGCCTGGGCCAGGCCGCGCCGAATCCGGTGGACTGCGTGGTGAAGTACTTTGCCCATGAACTCACAGCCGCCGCAACCGGCGGGTCAGGACGCCCATGAACGCCGTTACCCAAACCGAAGCGGCCCGGCTACAAGCGCCGCCGGTGAGCTTTGAACTCAATGGCCGCACCGTGCAGGCGCGTGCCGACGAAAGCCTATTGCAAGTGGCCCAGCGCGAAGGCTTGGAAGTGCCCCACCTTTGCTACAAGGACGGGCTGGAAGCCGTGGGCAACTGCCGCGCCTGCATGGTGGAGGTAAAGGGTGAGCGTGTGCTGGCCCCCTCCTGCTGCCGCAACCCCAGCCCGGGCATGGTGGTGCAGACCGACAGCCCGCGCGCCGTGGCGGCGCAAAAAATGGTGCTGGAGTTGTTGCAATCCGATATGCCCGAGGCCAGCCACACGCGCCACAACGAGGTGGACGCCTGGGCCGCCAAGCTCGGCCTGGGCAAGCCCCGCTTTGCCCCCCGCGCCGCCGTGGCAGCGGATTTGTCGCACCCGGCCATTGCCGTCAACCTGGACGCCTGCATCCAGTGCACGCGCTGCCTGCGCGCCTGCCGCGATGAGCAGGTAAACGATGTGATTGGCCTGGCCTTTCGCGGCGAGCATGCCAAGATCGTGTTCGACATGGACGACCCCATGGGCGCCTCCACCTGCGTGGCCTGCGGCGAATGCGTGCAAGCCTGCCCCACCGGCGCGCTGATGCCCGCGCGCGAAGCGGCGCTGGCCGTGCCCGACAAAAGCGTGGACTCGGTCTGCCCCTACTGCGGCGTGGGCTGCCAGTTGCGCTACCAGGTCAAGGACGACCGCATCCTCTACGTGGAGGGGCGCGACGGCCCGGCCAACCATGCGCGGCTGTGCGTCAAAGGCCGTTATGGCTTTGACTATGCGCACCATCCGCAGCGCCTGACCAAGCCGCTGATTCGCCGGGCCGACGCGCCCAAGCGCGGTGATTTTCAGATGGACCCTGACCAAGTTATGCAGGTGTTTCGTGAGGCCAGTTGGGAAGAAGCGCTGGCTCTGGCGGGTGGCCGGCTCAAGGCCATTCGCGATCAGCACGGGCCGAAAGCGCTGGCCGGCTTCGGCTCGGCTAAGGGCAGCAACGAAGAGGCCTACCTGTTCCAGAAGCTGGTGCGCACCGGCTTTGGCAGCAACAACGTCGATCACTGCACGCGGCTGTGCCACGCCTCCTCGGTGGTGGCGCTGCTGGAGGGCATCGGCTCAGGCGCCGTTTCCAACCCGGTGATGGACGTGACCCGCGCCGAAGTAGTCATCATCATCGGCGCCAACCCCACGGTGAACCATCCGGTGGCCGCCACCTGGATCAAGAACGCGGTCAAGAACGGCAGCACCCTGATCGTGATGGATCCGCGCCGCTCGGAGCTGGCGCGCCAAGCCCAGCACTTTTTGCAGTTCAAGCCCGACACCGATGTGGCCCTGCTCAACGCCATGATGCATGTGATCGTGAGCGAAGACCTGGTGGACCACGACTTCATCGCCAGCCGCACCATCGGTTACGACGAACTGCGTGCCAATGTGGCGGGCTACAGCCCGGAGCTGATGGCGCCGATTTGCGGCATTGACGCCGACACCATCCGCACCGTGGCGCGGCTGTATGCACGCGCCAAAGCCTCGATGATTCTGTGGGGCATGGGCGTGTCGCAGCATGTGCACGGCACCGACAACGCCCGCTGCCTGATTGCGCTGGCCCTGATGACCGGCCAGATTGGCCGCCCCGGTACTGGCTTGCACCCTTTACGCGGCCAGAACAATGTGCAAGGCGCGTCCGACGCCGGGCTCATACCCATGATGCTGCCCGATTACCAGCTGGTGAGCGATCCGCAGGTGCGCGCGCGCTTTGAAGGCGCTTGGGGTCTGGCCACCGGCACGCTGGACGCCAAGCCCGGCCTCACCGTGGTGGAGGTGATGCACGCCATCAAACAAGGTACGGTGCGCGGCATGTACGTGATGGGCGAAAACCCCGCCATGTCTGACCCTGATGCCAACCATGCGCGCGAGTCGCTGGCCGCCCTCGAGCACCTGGTGGTGCAAGACATTTTTCTGACCGAAACTGCTTACCTGGCTGATGTGATCCTGCCCGCCAGCGCCTTCCCTGAAAAAACCGGCAGCTTCACCAACACGGATCGGCTGGTGCAAATGGGCCGCCAAGCCATCAACCCGCCGGGAGACGCGCGCCAAGACCTGTGGATCATCCAGCAACTGGCGCAGCAACTGGGCCTGGGCTGGCACTACGGCCATGTGAGCGAGGTGTTTGATGAAATGCGCCACACCATGCCCAGCATCGCGGGCATCACCTGGGAGCGGCTGGAGCGCGAGCACGCCGTCACCTACCCCTGCCGCCAAGAGGGCGACCCTGGCGAGCCGGTGGTGTTTACGCACGACTTCCCGCGTGCCGGGGGCAAGGCCCGCTTTGTGCCCGCCGACATCATCCCCGCCAACGAACGGCCTGACGCCGACTACCCCGTGGTGCTGATTACCGGGCGCCAACTGGAGCACTGGCACACCGGCAGCATGACGCGCCGCGCCAGCGTGCTAGACGCCTTAGAGCCCGACCCGGTAGCCCTGGTACACCCGCTGGATCTGGCCGCCCTGGGTGGCCAGCCCGGCGATGTACTCACCATTCACTCACGCCGTGGTCAGGTCACCCTCTATGCCCGCGCCGACGAAAGCTCGCCTCGCGGCGCCGTGTTTGTGCCCTTTTGCTACTACGAAGCCGCCATCAACAAGCTCACCAACGCCGCGCTGGACCCCTTCGCCAAAATCCCCGAATTCAAATACTGCGCGGTGCGGCTCACCCTGGGCGGCACACCGCCGCAGGTCACCAGTTACGGTGGTGGGCTGGCGTTGGCCAACCGCTGACAAGCCCTTGCGGAGTGCACAGGCTCACCACGGGCATGAAACGGGCGGGCGCCGATTTACAGTAGCGGCTGTTGTCATGGTCAGGAGCCAAACATGATTCTGGATCACATCGGTTTCAACGTGAGCGACTTTCCCGCCACCAAGGCGTTTCTGGTGCAGGCGCTGCAGCCGCTGGGCATTGCCATCCTGAGTGAGGGACCAGGCTGGGCCATGCTGGGACGAGACGGCAAGCCGCAATTCTGGTTTGGAAGCTTTGGCCCCAGCCCCGGGCCGATTCACCTCGCCTTTGCTGCCGCCAACCGCGAGCAAGTGCGGCAATTCCACGCCGCATCGCTGGCCGCAGGGGCTACGGACAACGGCGCCCCCGGAATACGGGCGCACTACCACGCCAACTACTACGGCGCGTTCGTGATCGGGCCAGACGGTCACAATTTCGAGGCGGTATGCCACGCCGGCGATGTCAACCCAAAGTAGAAATGTCCGCTTTTTCCCCAAATAGAAATGTCCCCTTGGAGTTGAGTGGATGAGGGAATCAGGGTGCAGGCGCGGCAGTGGCGCGCGTAGGGCGTAGCCCGTAGCGG
>Ga0136644_10001416_pt1 | contig 19091 bp, 14 predicted proteins | sample C_130820_EF_Meta_FD_94780 | JGI IMG/M metagenome (GOLD analysis project Ga0136644, IMG submission 94780) | Freshwater microbial communities from Lake Croche, Canada to study carbon cycling - C_130820_EF_MetaG (v2) (version 2) | ecosystem: Environmental > Aquatic > Freshwater > Lake | place... | reverse complement strand
GGTAACTGCTTTTAAACTTGCAATGTATTCATTCATTTCAATGCTTAATTTACCTTCACTATACAACTGCAATTCACGCTTAGTATCTTTCATTCCCATGCTACTAACATATAGTGTATGTCTACCTCTTGGCAAACGAAGTGTATAATATCCAAACTGATCCGTGATAATCTTAACATTACTATTCTCAACAAAAACTGATGCTCCACTAATGGCTTCTCCGTTTTTATAATCCCTAACATACCCAGTCAATACAGTTTCGGATTTATCATTCATGCTAGCCTTATTGCCTACTTCAAATAATTTCTGCTCAATTGAAACATTTATTTGTCCTTTTTCTACATTACTTAACTCGGGAACTGTGATTTTTAAATCGGATTTAGCGCTATCCAAATATTTATTAAAAAAATTAGTTGCAAGTTCTGTTTGAAGTTGAAACTTTTTTGAAATAAACACATTCCCAATTCCATCAATTGCAAATTGCAAACCATTTGATTGAATGGTCATTTGCAAAACTTCAAAAAGGGAGTAGGAACCTTCTTTTAGTGAAATATTTAGTGAATCAATCTCCTTAATTTCAAAATAAATTTTACAATCAAACTTCAGTGCTATATCACCAATAAAAATTTTTGCTGATACTTGGTTATAATCTTTAAGGGGCTGCTTTTCTTTTGTTTGAGCAATGGCATTAAACGATAACAATACAAATAAAAAACATAAAATACAATATGTTATGGTCCGTTTACTCATGGGATATTGTATCTAAATAAGAGGCTAATGAAACTAATGTCTTTGCCGGATCTTTTGCATAATTTAGTTTTCCTTTTCGCATATACTTTTTTAATTGCTCTTTATGATCTTTGTATAGATTAAAATAATCAGAAATCCGCTTTACTTCATGATACTCATTAAGTGAGAAGACAAAAAAATTATTGTATTTCAAAAAGCTGGAAGTATTATCCTCTGCCTTTAATGAAGCCTCAATTCTTTTGTAGTGATTTGCTATAACTGAAGAATGTCCATTATATAACAATTCATAAAATCCTGGACCAGGATTATACTCATGAACACTGTCCGAAATAATTTTAATAAAGTGATGGTTGTTAATCTTAAACTCCGAAACATAGTCATTTAGAATTGCCATCTCAAATTCCTTTGTAGCATTTAAAATAACTAGTTGATTTTTCACTAAATCGTATTTTAATGGAATATCACGATAAATGAAATTCTGAAAGGTAATATCTGCACTTTTAAATTGATCAGTATCAAAATAGGGGTGCCCAATAACTTTGTTCCAATATTTTATATATGCAGTTCCATTATACAATGCTGCACTAGTATTAACAATTTGTTGAAACTTAGTATTTTGATGATCTATAGACTTTATCAAAAGATTATTTACCAAAACCGTTGCTTGAGCATTTAATTCAGAAGAAAGAAAGATTAAATAAATAACAAGCAATCGCATAATGGGCATTTTGTTGCAACTAGGTAATTTAACAAGAATTAGTACGTAAATAAAGCCTTTTATTTAAGTGGCAAGTGCAAATGGTCAGAAGAAAGCAGTTTAAAACAATTAATTTTAAATCTGAGAATGACTAATAACCAATTAGAACACTTTTTTGACCTTATTTAGATATATGGACCTTTTTGAACAAATGCTAGGTGGTGGTTTAATTCCAAATGATCATCCTCAATTGAATTTATTGTGGGATGCTGTTGCACAAACCATTCAGCAATCAGCTCTATTGAATACTTCCACCTCTATTACTGAAAGTAGAAATCGCATTAGCGAAATCATAGGTAAGGAAATTGACCAAAGTACCACCATCTTTGTACCCTTTCATACCAATTTTGGTAAGCATACTTGGATTGGAAAGTATGTATTTATTAATCATGCTTGCAGCTTCCTAGACTTAGGTGGTATTACCATTGAAGACAATGTACTTATTGGACCACGCGTAAACCTAGTTACTGAAAACCATCCAGTAGACCCATCACAAAGAAAGTCATTATTGTTAGCTGCTATTCGCATTAAAAAGAATGCTTGGATTGGAGCAGGTGCTACCATTTTACCCGGTGTAACTATTGGAGAAAATTCCATTGTTGCTGCGGGATCAGTGGTTAATAAAGACGTTCCTGATAATTGTATCTATGGTGGGGTTCCTGCTAAATTCATCAAGGCTATAGAAAGTAATTAGCAAAATTTATGAAACAAAAAGGCGTACAATACCAATTCATAGCCAAAACCTGGCAACACCAAGGGCCTGGTGGCTGGTATTTTGTTTCTTTACCTACTAAACTTTCTCAAGAAATTAGAACGTTTTTTAAAATGGATGAAGAAGGCTGGGGCAGGTTAAAAGTTATTGCCAAAATTGGTAATACGGAATGGAAAACAGCTATTTGGTTTGACAGCAAGCACAATACATATTTACTCCCGCTCAAGGCTGATATCAGGAAAAAAGAACAGCTATTTCTAGGCAAGACTGTTGTAACCATTTTATGGATCTAATCCTGTGAATTACTAAAGTTCTTCCTTTAATTGTGTTCTTGCCAAAATTGGTCTGTGACTAGCTTTGTTAGTACTAGTCTAACAAATACACAATTACATGAAAAACATTGCTTTTAGATTCAAAAAGACCCTATTTTGGACAAGTTTTTTGATCATCAGTTCCTGCTCTACTAAAGAACCTAATCCAGTAATTACCACCAAAGAACATACAGATGCAGGTGTAAAAACCATTGAAAATATGCAGACTGCCTATAAAGGTGAAAAGACAGCTACTGCTAAATATGAAGCTTTTTCAAAAAAAGCCGAAGAGGAAGGCTTTCACAATATTGCTTTGTTATACAATGCGGTTTCTGCTGCGGAAAACATTCATGCTACCAATCATAAAGCCGTAATTGAAGACGCAGGTGGTATTGCAGCAGTGATTGTACCCGAGTTCAAAGTAAAATCCACTAAAGAGAATTTGTCAGAAGACATTAATGGTGAGGCGTATGAAGCAAAAACCATGTACCCAGACTTTTTGAAAACGGCAGAAATAGCTGGAAACCAAATTGCCTTTCTAAGTCTTACCTATGCTATGAAAACGGAACAGAAACACAAGGTCTTTTTTGAAAAAGCATTGGGAGATCTCAATAGTAATACGTTAATGAGTTTACCACCCAAGTACATGGTTTGTCCAGTTTGTGGAAACACTTATACGGATGCTCCAAAACACTGTGACTTTTCCCTTACAAGTAGGGACTCTTTTATTGTATTTCAATAACTTAAGAATGACACAGACTCATATACACTTACTCATCACCCATCTTCCCATTTTTGGTTCCTTGTTGGGAGGTCTTGTTTTGGCCCATGGCATTGGCACAAAGAGTATTCAAACCAATATTGCAGGATACTATATTCTCATTCTTTCTTCTATAGGTGCAGGCATATCTTATCTTACTGGGGAAGGCGCAGAAGAAACCGTTGAAAAACTACCTGGGGTAATTGAATCAAGCATTAAGCAACACGAGGAATTTGCATTGTTTGCACTTATCTCACTAATTATACTTGGGGTAGCTGCACTAGTGGGTCTTGTTCTCACCATTATACAATCTGGTTTCACTAGAGCTATTGCAATGATAGTGGTTTTCATTGCCGCCATCAGTTTTGGACTTGTTGCAAGAACAGAGTACTTGGGTGGTCAAATTAGACACACAGAAATTGCAAATACCCTTCCCGCTAGCAAAGACAAAGACGATGACGATTAAATTTAAATTGAATCTTTCTTAAACAAATTTTATGGCAAACGCAATAGCAATTGGTATTTTTATTGGATTAGCATTGCTGGTTATTATTTTACTTTTTCTCAGGAATAAGAAAGATGAAAAGCTAATTGACCCCAATGCAGAAGACGCAGTTTCAGAAGTCATGATGGAACAGCAACGCAGAAAGGACAAAATCTAAACTGCACTAACAGGACGGTTAACTCCCGCTATTTTAGTACATTTCAGGACTAAATAGATGCCACATGTTAGCCAGATTTTGCGCCGCCATTTTGATTCAATTGTGCCTATTATCATCGGCCACAGCCCAGACCAGAACCGTATTAGCATTAAAAGAAGGATGGAAGTTTGCCAAGGGTAATCAGACCCAGGCCTATCAAACAAATTTCAATGACAAGGATTGGCAAACAGTAAGTGTACCGCATGACTGGGCCATCTATGGACCCTTTGACAAAGAGATAGACAAACAAGTAGTAGCCATTACCCAAAATGGAGAGAAAAAAGCCACAGAAAAAACAGGTAGAACGGGTGCCCTACCCTATATAGGTGAAGGTTGGTATCGGAAAAATTTTGACCTGACTGCACTTAAGCCAGGACAAAAAGCCACGGTGATTTTTGATGGCGCCATGAGTGAACCAAGGGTTTATTTGAATGGACAAAAAGTAGGTGAATGGAATTATGGCTACAATTATTTCTACTTAGACATTACCCAACAATTGGCATCCAACGGTAAAAATGTATTGGCTGTACAATTGAACAATGTACAAGAATCTTCTAGGTGGTACCCAGGTGCTGGGTTGTATAGATATGTGCGCATAGAAGTAAAAAATGACATAGGCATTGAACAGTGGGGAACTTATATAACTACCCCTTTTATTAGCACAGAACTAGCCAAGGTAACAATCAAAACAAAGACAACAGGTAAGGACCTGCAATTGGTCACTGAAATTCTAGACGCCAATAACAAACGCGTTTCCATTGATACTACAAGCAGCAAATTTGGTAATGAATTTGAACAGGATCTTGCGGTTAAAAATCCAACCCTCTGGAGTCCAGAAACACCCTATCTCTACAAAGCCATTTCAAGGGTTTATGTAAAGGGACAATTAAAAGACCAACTCTCTAGCAGGTTCGGGATTAGGCAAATTAGTTATTTACCAAGTACAGGTTTTAGCTTGAACGGGCAAAGCAGGAAATTCAAAGGTGTTTGTTTGCACCATGACCTTGGACCCTTGGGGGCAGCCATTAATAAAGCAGCCTTGCGCAGACAATTGCGCATTTTAAAAGACATGGGTTGTGATGCCATTAGAAGCTCACACAATATGCCATCGCAGGAGCAATTGGATCTTTGTGATGAAATGGGATTTCTATTCCTAGCAGAAACATTTGACGAGTGGGCAAAACCAAAAGTCAAGAATGGCTATGCGCGATATTTTAATACCGATGCAGAAAAAGACGTGGTGAATATGGTGCATGCCACTAGAAACCATCCCAGTATTGTGATGTGGAGTTCAGGTAATGAAGTACCTGATCAACACTATGCAGAAGGGGTAAAACGCGCCAAATGGTTGCAAGAGATTTTTCACAGAGAAGACCCTACACGCCCCGTAACCGTTGGCATGGATCAAGTAAAAGCCACCATTCAAAATGGATTTGGTGCCATACTAGATATTCCGGGATTAAACTACAGAACCAAACTTTATGACGATGCGTTTAAAGCTTTTCCACAAGGATTCCTGCTTGGCTCAGAAACAGCATCTACCGTGAGTTCTAGGGGTATTTACAAATTCCCAGTCATTGAATACAAAAACAAACAGTACCCAGACAACCAATGTTCTTCCTATGATTTAGAATACTGTGATTGGTCCAATTTACCTGATGAACAATTTGCCCTCATTGATGATAAGCCTTGGGTGTTGGGTGAATTTGTTTGGACGGGTTTTGACTATTTGGGTGAGCCCACTCCCTATGATGAGCAGTGGCCTTCTAGAAGTTCCTATTTTGGCATCAATGATTTAGCGGGTCTACCTAAAGACCGATTCTATTTGTACAAGAGCAGGTGGAATACCAAAGAAAATACTTTGCATATTTTACCACACTGGAACTGGGGTGGTAGAGAAGGACAAACCACACCTGTATTTGTCTATACCAATTATGACAAGGCCGAATTATTTGTCAATGGCAAGAGCATGGGCATGCAGCAAAAAAGCAATACAACATGGTTAAACCGTTATAGGCTCATGTGGATGGATGTAAAATATGAACCAGGCACTATTAAAGTAGTGGCTTATGACAAGCAGGGAAAAGCCGTTGCAGAGCAAAGCATTGTTACAGCAGATAGTCCACACCATTTGGTTTTGGAAGCAGACAGAACACAGTTAGAAGCCAATGGCGATGACTTAAGTTTTGTGACCGTTACATTAGTAGATAAAAATGGCAATCCCTGCCCAACGGCTGATACCGAACTGAGTTTTAGTGTAAAGGGTGCAGGCATTTATAAAGCCGCCTGCAATGGCGATGCCAGTTCTTTGGTTCCTTTTCAATCAACTACCATGAAAGCATTTAGTGGTAAATTGGTGGTGTTGGTTCAGTCAACCAAGCAAGCAGGTGCTATAGAATTATCAGTTAGCGGAAAAGGGATTCAATCAAATACTGTAGTATTGCAATCGTCTAAATGAATATTCAACAACTAGAATATATTATTGCAGTTGATCGGTTTAAAAGCTTTACCAAGGCTGCGGAACACTGTCATGTGGCACAGGCAACTTTGAGTGCCATGATTAAAAAGTTGGAAGAGGAATTGGGAGCCGTGATTTTTGATAGAAAACAGAATCCCATTCTCACTACTGATATTGGCTTGCAGATTTTAAAAGAAGCCCATAGCATTTTAGAACATAGTAGAATCTTAAAAGAAAAAGCCAGACAAGATCAACCAGAAATTGAAGGCCATATTAAGATTGGGATTATTCCCACCATTGCCAATACCCTATTGCCCAAGATTATTCAAGAATTACTCAACAGTTATCCCAAACTCAGTTTTGAAATTCTAGAAATCAATACCAATGCCATTTTGGAGCAGTTAAAAGAAGAAAGCATTGATATGGGCATTCTCTCTACACCCATTGACCACGCGGGCATGGAAGAAGAGATTTTGTATTATGAGACGCTCTTGGTCTATGGCAAAACAGATTCCAAAAAGAAATACTTACTACCCGATGAAATCAAGGACCATAAGATTTGGTTATTAGAAGAAGGGCATTGTTTGCGGGAACAGTTTATCAATCTCTGTGCTTTAAAAAAGAAAGAACTAAAACACAAGAACTTACAGTTTCAAGCTAATAGCTTTGATACTTTGCTAAATATGGTGGATGAATTTGGTGGGCTTACCTTGATTCCAGAACTCTATTACCAAAGTTTGTCTGCAGAAAGAAAATCCAGAATTAGTTTTTTTCACAAGCCCTTTCCTGTAAGAGAAGTGAGCATTTTATACTATCGGCCTTATGCCAAAAAACATTTGATCTTAGCCATTGCTACACTGATTAGAAAAATAGTGGGCAACCAATTAAAAGCCAATAAATACAAGAACAACGAACTCAATATTGTAGAAATCTAACAAATAAGCCCCCGACAATGTTGTCAGGGGCTCTTCATTAATTATAGTTAGGATCTTATGCTAGGTCAAAACGATCAAGGTTCATCACCTTGGTCCAAGCAGCAACAAAATCTTTTACAAATTTCTCATTTCCATCGGCGCAGCCATAAACTTCTGCAATAGCACGCAGTTCAGAGTTTGATCCAAAGATGAGGTCTACACGTGTACCAGTCCATTTGAGTTCACCTGTTTTTCTATCATGACCCTCAAATACATCTTTGGTAGCAGAATTTGCTTTCCAAGTGGTACCAAAGTCTAAGAGATTTACAAAGAAATCATTGGTTAACAGACCTGCACGATTGGTGAATACGCCATGAGCAGCATTGTCATAGTTAGCATTTAATACACGCAATCCACCCACTAGTGCGGTCATTTCTGGAGCAGTCAAAGTGAGTAATTGTGCTTTGTCTATCAACAACTCTTCTGCAGAAACCGTATAACGCGCTTTGGCATAGTTGCGGAATCCATCAGCATTGGGTTCCATGACTGAGAATGATTCAACATCGGTTTGTGCTTGATTAGCATCGGTTCTACCAGCAGTAAATGGAACTTCAATGGTATGCCCTGCATCAGCAGCTGCTTTTTCAATAGCCGCAACACCAGCCAACACAATCAAGTCGGCAATAGATACTGCTTTACCAGTTGCCTGCGCAGCATTGAATGATGTTTGAATGCCTTCTAAAACATCCAATATTTTGGACAATTGTGCAGGGTTATTTACTGTCCAATATTTCTGTGGTGTTAAACGAATGCGCGCACCATTGGCACCACCACGTTTGTCAGATCCACGGAAGGTAGATGCAGAAGCCCACGCAGTTGACACCAATTCAGACACGCTTAAACCGCTTGCCAAAATTTGTGTTTTCAGAGCGGCAATATCTGCTGCATTAATCAATGGTGCAGATACTGCAGGAATAGGATCTTGCCAAATCAGTTCTTCAGAAGGAACATCTTTTCCTAGATAAAGTGCAATTGGGCCCATATCACGGTGCGTTAATTTAAACCAAGCGCGTGCAAATGCGTCTGCAAATGCATCTGGGTTTTCATAAAAACGTCTAGATACTTTCTCATATGCTGGATCTACACGCAAAGCCAAATCAGTAGTAAGCATGAAAGGAGCGTGTTTTTTATTTGGATTGTGTGCATCAGGAACGGTTCCTGCACCACCACCATTTTTAGGCGTCCATTGGTTTGCTCCTGCAGGGCTCTTGGTTAATTCCCACTCAAAACCAAACAGGTTTTCAAAATAATTGTTACTCCACTGAGTAGGGGTGGTTGTCCAAGTACCTTCTAATCCACTAGTAATGGTATTTTCACCGTTACCGCTTGCTAACGTATTTTTCCAACCTAGGCCTTGTTCTTCAATAGGTGCACCTGCTGGTTCTGGTCCAACATATTTACCGGGATCTCCTGCACCATGTGTTTTACCAAATGTATGACCACCAGCAATTAGGGCAACGGTTTCTTCATCGTTCATAGCCATACGCGCAAAGGTTTCGCGAATATCTCTAGCAGAAGCCAATGGATCAGGATTACCATTAGGACCTTCTGGATTTACATAAATCAAACCCATTTGTACGGCAGCCAAAGGATTTTCTAAATCCCTATCGCCAGTATAACGTTTGTCATCTAACCATACTTTCTCAGAACCCCAGTAAATATCTTCTTCTGGTTCCCAAACGTCTGCACGTCCTCCACCAAAACCAAAAGTCTTAAAGCCCATGGATTCCATAGCCATATTACCGGCTAGGATCATCAAATCTGCCCAGGATAATTTCTTACCATATTTCTGTTTAATAGGCCAAAGCAACAAACGTGCTTTATCCAAATTGGTATTATCGGGCCAGCTATTCAAAGGCGCAAAACGTTGTGTGCCATTACCAGCACCACCGCGTCCATCAGCCGTTCTATAAGTACCTGCACTATGCCAAGCCATACGGACAAAGAAAGGACCATAGTGACCAAAGTCTGCAGGCCACCAGTCTTGAGAATCCGTCATCAATTTCACTAAATCTTGCTTAACAGCATCTAGGTCCAATGTTTTGAATTCTGCAGCATAATCAAATGCCTCACCCATGGGGTTAGACAAAGCAGAATTTTGACGAAGAATATTTAGTTTAAGTTGGTTGGGCCACCAGTCACGATTGGCGGTTCCAAAACCAGCACTTTTTTTCTGAGTGGCTCCCGAAAAAGGGCATTTACCCTCAGAAGCTCCATCTGCATGTTGTTCCATATAATAATAGTTTTTTGATTGATTGTGAATGGATAAAATTACAACGAAAGACCCATTTATAATATTAATTTAAATGAATCAACCCATAGACAGCGTCTATGGCTTAAACACGGTTCTACCAATCTTCTTTTTCTCCACTTCGTTTCTTTGCGTGAGCTCCGGACGCTTACCACCTTGTGCAAATAGTAATGCTTGGTCATCATAGTGTGGGCTCAAAAAGAAGCCAGACTGACCAGTGGGGTTCACGCTCATGGCCCCTGCTGGATTACCAAAATCTATGACCCTGCGCAAAGCGGGTCCGTAAACTACTTTGTAAAGTCCCGTGCTATCAAGGTTAAAGTCTAGGTTGTTAATGGTTTCTCTTCCTCCCATGAGTGGAATAGGACCCACGTTAAACCATTTACCTGCAACAGGTAAAATTCCCAAGGGGTGTTTGTGTTCTAGGGTATGTACTTTTTTCCACTGCCAATTGGCGGTATTTTCTCCTAGTTGTTTCACCAATTGATCCGCAGCATCATTCATGGCGCGGGTGAAAATTTGCGCCCTTGTTTCTTTTTCAGGGGTATGAATATTGTTCCACCATTTAGAACTATCATTTAAAAAAAAGCTGACCGTGTTGCGTTTTAGACTAGCCTGATTATCAAATTGGTCAAAAGTTTCTGCACCCAATTCATCTTCCATGGCATACTTCAAAATCAAGTAATTGAATTTATAAAAGATAGCTGGTTCAATATTTTCTAATCCATGCGCGCCATTCCATTTTCGCAAAATAATCATGGCATTGCTTGCCGAAGGACTTAATTTTTCTTGGTTAACTAGGGGCAAAATCTTGGCCAGCCAAGGAGGATAGGTACTACTGGTAACATCATTAATGGAAGTACGAACGCTCTCTTCATCCCAGTCTTTTTTATCAGTGAATATTAATTCCTCTATGCGCTTTGCGCGATTGGATGGTACATAATAACCAGGTACCAATCCAGTTCCCATGTCTTGCGGTTGGTTATTTGCGGTGTAGAGCACGCCGCGAGCAGGATTGAGGATCTGTGGATTCTGTTTAAAGTCTAACCATCCTTGAGGATCATCCAATCCGGTAGAACCATCTAAAATGAGTTGTGGATTTACATGTGCTGGTCTAATGGGCAATTTACCCGCAGCCCACCAAGCAATATTACCTGCTGTATCACCCCACATAAAATTCAGACCAGGTGCGGTAAGCGGTTCAACAGCTACTGCTGCATCGGCTGCATTACTAGCATGACTCAAATTATAGAAGACTTGTAGATGTCTGGATGGAAATTGGTGATAGACCCACCATAGTGCTATAGGATCCGCAATGTCTTTTACCCCATCAAAAGCCCCATTCATGAGATAGCCATGTCTTGATTTTTTTACTTCAAAAATCTCATCAGGGCCGCCCTTAACTTTAATGGTTTCTTTGCGCAGCATCAAGTCTTCCCAATGGTTTTTATACCAAACCTGATTGGCATTGGCAGGATTGGCTTTCTCCTTATAAAAATCCGCGTCGTCATTTTCAAACATGGTGAGTCCCCATCCTCCTTTGTCTGAATGACCCAGTGCTGGAACCGGAGTACCTGCCAAGAAATTGCCATAGACTTTATAGCCAGGGCATTCCAAAGCGGCTTCATACCAAACCGATGGTTGCGCAAAAGCAATATGCGTATCATTAGAAAGTATGGGTTTGCCTGACTTGGTTTTAGACCCGGCAATCACCCAACCATTGGAACCAAAGAAGGGAGGATAAGGCAGGTTCTCTTGCAGCCTACCTACTTGTGCCGCCATACTAGTCAGGTTCTTGGCAGATGCTTGCAGCGATGCTTTCTCAGAAGCTTGCACTGGAATCAGTTGCGTACTATCGGGCCAATTTTGTAATACATCATTAAAATAGTCCATTCCAAATTTGCTGGCAATAGTGGTGGCAACTGCTTCTGCGCGGAAGGCGCCCACAAAAGTATATCCCATGAAACCAACAATAATCTCCATGTCTTCCATGGTAAATTCTGTTTTAGGAATACCTGCTATAGTAAATTCTATAGGCGTCTTGCCCGCTTTAATATATTGGTTAATGCCTTTTAAATACGCTTTGGCGGCTTTTACAAAAGGTGCATTGGGATCTTTGTATACTTCTGCCAAAGTAATTTTTGCCTGCTCTCTAAAACTCAGCATTCTAAAAAACTTGTCCGAGGCCAAAGCCTTGTCACCAAAGAGTTCTGCCAGTCTTCCATCTGCCAAGCGGCGCAGCATTTCCATTTGAAACAAACGGTCTTGCGCATGCACATAACCAAATGCATAGAATAGGTCTTCTTCATTCTGCGCATAAATATGTGGAATGGCATAATTGTCATAGAGCACTTCTACTTCTGCGCTCAGGCCTGGCAATTGCAGATTAGCATTATAGTCTGGCTTTAAATTTTGCAAATAAAAATAGCTGCCGGCTCCGGCAACAAGAAGGAGTATCAGCAAAGCAAGTAAGATGCGTTTGAACAGTTTCATGGCGGTATTTATGGGCAGTAAGTTAGAAAAAAGGCAGCAAAGACTTTGTTAGGATTTGGTTGTTTTCTTTTTAGATAGAAAATAAATGGGAATACCGATAGCTGTGATCAACAAACCCAGTAAAGAATTGATGATGGGTGCGCTGCCATCTCTATAATGTTGAATATCTGTAATGAGGGTACTGCACAAAAAGAAAGCCACAAATGCCACAAAACAAATGGGTACAATGGGATAGCCCCAAACCTTGTACTGACGAGGAAAATCTTTCATGCGGCTTCTCAACAAAAACACGCCAAGCCCACTCATGCCATAAAAAAACCAGCTCACAAAAATGAGCATATCGGTGAGCATATCAAAGGATCCACTAATGATTAAAACCACGGTCCAGATGGCATTTAGCCAAAGTGCATTACCCGGAGTTTGAAACTTAGGCTGTGTCTTTCCTGCCCAGGCAAATAGTCTATTACCATCGCCCATAGCATAAGTAACCCTTGATGTTGCTAGTACATTGGCATTGGTTGAACCCAATGTAGAAAGTATGATCATCAATGCAATCAAGGCACCACCTATTAAACCCCAGGTCACAGTAGCAGCATCAGATGCCACTAAAGAAGATGTTGACAATTGTCCAATGGGTAATACATAGATATAAGCTAAGTTCACCAAGGTATAAACCAATATACAAAAGCTCAATCCTAGAAATAAACTGCGCGGAATATTGCGCTGCGGATTTTTTACTTCGCCTGCTACAAAACAAATATTGTTCCATCCATCGTATCCCCAAAAAGCGCCTGAAATAGCCGCCATATAAGCACCTACCATGGCCCATCCCTGCGGCATGGTGGGCAATGTTTCATGCAAATGTTGCATAGAACCCTTACCTGAAAACAGGATTCCTCCAATTAAAACAACAATGGCAACCGCTTTTAAAATAGTGAGAAACCGTTGCAAAGCTCCACCATAGTTCACACTAAAAAAATTGATAGTAGTAAGTATTAAAATCAATAGAATAGTCATTGATTTTACACCCAAGTTTTCTAAGGGATGTATATCTCCTATATAAGGAATATGCCAAATGGTAGAAAGCTCAGCAGTAGGAGCAAGCCTTGGTAATTCAATAAAATAATTGATATACTGAGAGAAGACCCATGCTACAGATGCATTACCCGCTGTATTAAAAACGGCGAACGCACTCCATCCATAGAGAAAGGCAAAACCATTGCCATACATTTTTTGAAAGAACAAATACTGACCACCTGTTTCAGGAAACATGCAAGCCACTTCTGCGTTACTTAGGGCGCCAAATAAAGTAACCACACCAGCTAACACCCATGCACTCAACAACAACCAAGGTGAGCCTAATTGAGAAGCCATAAGCGCTGGTTTCATAAAAATACCAGAGCCAATAATCCCACCTATCACTAGGGCAATAGTGGTATTAGCAGATAAGCTACGCTTGAGTTCCGTCATGCTTGAATGATTGGGCTATCAGGGAGTGAAAATGATGCGTGCCTTGTTCCCGATGCACGGCATACCTACCATGTTTATAAAACCTTGAACGTATGCCTTTTTGCACGTTCTGAACCACTTCCTCGTCTTCAGCTTCAACTGAATTCAAACCAGCACCTGCCCCTTGATTCAATTTACTTGCATCATAAACAAAACTGAGGAATCTTACCTTGGTAGTATTGGTTGTTAATGGTTCAATCACATTCAGGGACAAACCCCATGGATAAAAATTAAACATCAGATTGGGATAGACCCAAAAATAATAGGCAGCCACTTTTTTGCCGTGGTCCGGCGATGTTGCAGGTATATCAAATAATACATCTGAATCCTTACCAATACCTAATTGCAAATTGGCAAAAGGAAATAATTCAGTGCGATAGTTTTTAAAATCAATCACTGCATTTAGTGCAGGATGCACAAAGGGAATATGAAATCCTTCTAAGTAATTTTCACAGTACAAAGCCCAATTGGCCTGCACCTGAAATTCTTGGTCTAGACCTGGCTGATAAACCATTTTATCTAATGGTAACCAACTAACTCTTTCTATTATTTCATGAAAATAGGCTGCTGCTGGAAGTTTTGGATTTAAACTAGTGAAATACAATCCCGCCCATTCAAACAAAGGCAATTGATGCAAGTGATTGTTCTCTGGAATAAAATTTTCTACTTCCTTAAACTCCGGCATGGAGATAAAAGTACCATTCAAATGAAACAGTCTTCCATGATATTTGCATCGCAGTTGTTTGGTGTTGCATGGCTCATAACAAAGTAAGTTACCTCGGTGATTGCATACATTGGGTAAGCAATGCGTTTTACCTTCCTGGTCTCTGGTTAGTAATAAAGGTTCATCTAGGTATTTTTCTAATAAGCATACCGGCTGGACTTGTCCGGGAACAGCAATCTGGTCTTTATGACCAATATATTGCCAGCTTTGGGCAAAAATCTTTTCCTTGGAGGCTTCAAAATATTGATGATCCAAATAAAATTCCTTGGCAATGGTTTTGGCTCTGGCAATATTTGGATCTACCTGAAAATCCGGCATGGACTTTTTTTTAAATGTACTTGTTTTGAACAAGAAAGCCTCCAATTGGAGGCTTTCAATTTAGTTCTTAAATGAATTACTGTTCATATACCAGTATCTGAAATGTGCCTGGAATCATTTTGGGTTTGGTTCCTTTTGGCGCATCAGCTGGAACAGGTTCCATTTCTGCAGCAGGCAAGTAAATTTTGTGCGATTTTGTATCTATGGCAATGGTTTTGGCACTGCGCTTACTATTCAGGGTGGTAATTAATTCAATAGATTTTCGGGATTTGATTATTGAAATGGTGGCTGCTGCACCATTAGACGTAAAAACCAATCCATTACTAGGATCAATAGCCGCCCCATCACAACCCTCTCCAATAGGTATGGTACTGATTATTTTTCCATTATTCATATCAATGGCCACCAACAATTTTTCACAGGTAGCAAAGAGTCTACTGTTTTTTCTATCAATCACAAGTCCTGTTGGTGATTCACCAGGAGCTAGTGACCATTGTGTGATTAGCTTATTGGTAGTAAGATCAATCACAGCAATTTCGTGTTTGTCTTCATTGTTTACATACAACCTACCTTTAAGATCACTCACGGCTGTTTCTAATTTACCACCAACGGGAATGGTAGCCACCACTTGTTCTGTAACTGGGTCAATAATGGTTAAATCCTTGCTTCTACCATTACAAGTGATGATTCTTTTGGAAAATGGATCATACATGATGGCATCGGGATTTTCACCAGTACTTATTTGAGACAATACTTTTAAGGTTTTCAAATCAAAGACCGATACATTGTTCAACTTACCATTGCTGGTATAGCCTTTACCCAGTGCTGGAACTATGGCAATCCCATGCACACCAGTAGTGTTGGGTATCACTCCAATGCTATCTCCCGTATTTTTATCCAACACATTTACTTGTGTAGCGTGTGATACATATAAACGATTACTATTTTCATCTACGGTAATATAATCCCAACTACCTGCACTGGCAATTTTAAAGGTTTTACCCAAATGATACTTGGTGCCTTGTGCGTTTGATTGGTTGCAAAAAAGAACGACTGCCAAACAAATACTGGTAAATGAAATTTTCATGATGTTTAATTGATGCAACCAAATTAGACTTTTCTTTCAGGGCTATGTATTAATTTTCCCTTATGAAAAACAAATGCTACCTGCTATGCTTTGGCTTTTTGATGCTATTAGTATTTTCTGCTATTGGGCAGAATAGAAAAAAAAATCAAAAAGTTGTTTTTATTATCGCCGATGGCATTCCGGCAGATTTATTGGAAAAAGTCAGCAAACCCAATATAGACAAGATTATTGCCCAGGGTTTTTACAAACGCGCTTTTGTGGGTGGCATCAAGGGTAGCTATAACCAAACGCCTACCGTTTCCGCTCCAGGATATAATAACCTACTAACTGGAACTTGGGCCAATAAGCACCAAGTAGTAAACAATGATATTAAGAATCCTAATTATCATTATTGGAGCATATTTAGGTTTTTGAAAAACCAATACCCAGCAAAAAAGACAGCTGTATTTTCAACTTGGTTAGATAATAGAACCAAATTAGTGGGTGACGGTTTAGAAGCAACTGGCGGCTTTAAAGTAGACCTTGCTTTTGACGGCTATGAATTAGATACTTTACAATTTCCACATGATAAAGGTTCCCTATACACCCATCTAATAGATGATTATGTAGTGGCAAAGGCCGATAGTTGCATTAGGGCTACTGCACCAGATTTGTCTTGGATTTATGTAGAACATACTGATGATATGGGTCATAGATATGGCGATAGTCCTCAAATGGAAAAGGCCATTGGGTATCTAGATCTAGAGATAGGAAAAATCTGGGATGCTACTCAATATCGTGAGAAAAATTTTAAAGAAGATTGGTTCATCATTATTACCACCGATCATGGAAGAGACGCTACCACCGGCAAAAACCATGGTGGTCAATCTGAAAGAGAAAGAACTACTTGGATGGTATCCAATTTAAAAAACACCAATGCCTATTTTCAACAAAATAACCCTGCTATAGTTGATATCTTACCCAGCATTGCACGCTTTCAAAATATTGAAATTCCAAGGCTTAGTCAATATGAATTAGATGGAGTGCCTATCATTGGACCGGTTTCCCTATCAAACGCCAGAGTGGAAAAACAAGGAGATAGCTTGATCTTGCATTGGAAGGCCTATGAGAAAAAAGGGAAGGTCAAAATTTTCTTAAGCCCTAACAACAATTTCAAAAAGGGAAACTCAGATACTTATCAAACCATTGCATTAGTTCCTTTAAATACGGAACGCTTTGCCATAAAAATTGATGCAGAGATGCGTTTTGTCAAATTCATTTTAGAAGCCAATAAAAACACCGTGAACACGCATTGGATTAATCCTGCTATTCCAAAATAAAAAGAAGCTGCATTTCTGCAGCTTCTACTAATTATCAACAACACTATAAAAGGGTGGGGAATTATTTGGTAAACAGATTGGCTGTTTTTCTATAGTCAGATTTTGTATTGCTGTACCAATCAGGGAAGTTAATTCCACCAGATTGAGCCCAGTCAAAGAAATGCCCGTATGCAGTATTGATAGCAGCATTCTCAATTGGATGTATAAAGCCGTCTGCAAAATTCAATGCCCATGGGTGATTGTCTTTGGTAACATAGTACCTATTAGATTTAGGGTCAGAATTATCTTCACCAGTTCCTAGTAATTTTAAATCAGCTAAATCAGTTGGAGCAAATCCTGGCAGGTGAACTTCATGCCCCCTACGTTGGTTGCTTATCAAGAATGGATTAATGTTTCCAATATCCAAAGTACTGGTAGAAATAGGTATGGAAAAATTGATATATACAGAGATTGGATCAGCTTTTACTTTGTCAAAATCCATACGTGTGTTGGCAAAATAAGCACCACCTGGGTTAAAAAGAACAGCTGATACATCATCAAAAGGCATGATCACTGCTTTTCTTTGTCCTTCTTCGGTACCATTTGCTCTCAACTTAGCCAAACCGGTACTTACTTTTTGACCTTTAACAGCTCTAATTAATTCAGCATCAAATGGGAACTGAACAGCAAATGCATTTTTATAGGCAGCACCATTGGCCAAAGGTTGGTATTCTGCAGTCATTTCTACTACATCATTTTTTGCATTTGAAACCATGGTATACCTATAAGACATTACCAAATCATTCATATCATAGTCACCAGAGATAGGGAACATATCTTCAAATGCTAGGGTTCCCCAGGTATCTTGAGAAGGATAATAGTTAATATACGCTCTTTCGGGATCTGTAGGATATGCATCAAATATATCCAATACGCCGTCACCGTCAGTATCTATTGGTTTCTCTGCTTCCTCTACACCATCAGTATCAATGGCTGTAACTGGATTTGAAGTTGCATAGAACATTAGGTCATTAAAGTCTTGGTCACAAGACCCATAATCTCTGCGGATGTCTTCAAAACCTATAATGTAGGTGTCATTGTACTTCAACATCACATTGTGCTTGCGAAGGGTCTCATCTTTTTCAGGATTCAAATTGTCATTAGAGAATAATGCGGTTGCACCAACTCTAACATCTGTGCCATTCCATGCGTCCTGAAATAAAACAAGGCCAATGGTAGTTCCTGCTTTAAAAGTTCCAATTTTTACTTTATCACCTGATACCATATTACCACCGGAGCCTTTTAAACTTGCATTGGGGAATACAAATTTGATTTCATTAATATCTGCCACGGTTTGTGGGGGTGTTTTGCTGTCATAAGTGTAGAAACCCAAAGCATTTCTATAACCGGCGCCTTCATAGGTAAAAGTTAACCATACATCTGCATCTTCTTTAATGACAATATTTGAAGTAGCGCCTTTAGTAATATACTCAGGGTGCAGTTTGGGTACTTTATAACTTTCAGGCAAAGAAGCATTGATTGTTTTCAACATGTCTGAGCTGATTTCATCAGCAGGGCTGTTCAAATATTTTGGTCTACCGCTTCCATCATAGTCTCCTAAGTAGCTGAATTTGGTATTGGTTTTAATTCCATTCAAATCCATGGTCACTTGTGTACCATTTACAGAATTGGTTCCCCTAATAATAGTGTTGGCAATGGCTGCAGATTTGCTTTCATTGACACTAAGGGTACCTACTACGTTACCGCTGTAACCATTGGAACCACCTAAAGTGCAATTCAAAGTATTACTATTAACCGTAACTAGTGTATTATGGATTAAACCCACAAAATTGGCATCTACCACCACGGTATCCATATAGGTTGGAATGCTAGCCCCAGTGATAATTTGACCTTGTGCGTTAGTAATTCCTTTGAATAGTAATTTTCCAATATTACCATTACTAGTACTGTAAACACTAACTGGAACG
>Ga0136644_10001413_pt1 | contig 19119 bp, 18 predicted proteins | sample C_130820_EF_Meta_FD_94780 | JGI IMG/M metagenome (GOLD analysis project Ga0136644, IMG submission 94780) | Freshwater microbial communities from Lake Croche, Canada to study carbon cycling - C_130820_EF_MetaG (v2) (version 2) | ecosystem: Environmental > Aquatic > Freshwater > Lake | place... | reverse complement strand
ATCGGCGCCGACAAAACGAACTTTCACTGACAAAACTAGCTTTCACCGAAAAAACGAGCTTTCACTGACAAAACGAGCGTTTGCGGTTAACCGAACGCCACTTGGCAAAGCGGCCCAGGCGCGGGCAAACTGGGTCATGAATATTTTTGCCCGTGCCATTGGTGCGCGTATTGCGCGATTTCTAAATCGCCCGAGCAGCACCTATGCCCCGCCCACCACGAATAGCCTGGCTGCTCTTAAGGCGGTGATTCGCGCTGGCGATGTTTTGCTGGTCGAGGGAGATCGGCACATCAGCACAGCGATTAAGTACCTCACCCAAAGTACCTGGTCGCACGCCGCACTCTGCACAACGAGCGGTGCGAGTGCGCAAGCGCAACAACCGATCTTGGTCGAAGCCGATATGGAGCATGGAGTCTGCCTTGTCCCGCTCGAGAAATACGGCTCGATGCACACCCGAATCTGTCGTCCAGTCGGTCTCTCGGCAGCGCAAATCCAAATTGTCGTGGATGCAGCGTTGAATCGCTGTGGCCATCAATATGACTTGAAGAATGTCATTGACCTGGGTCGCTACTTGTTTCCGCTGCCCTTCGTGCCGCCGCGTTTTCGCCGCAACCTGCTGGCCTTGGGCAGCGGCGACCCCACGCGGGCGATCTGCTCAACCTTAATCGCTCAGGCCTTCGCCCGCATTGGTTATCCAATCGCGGCGCGCATGCATCACCATTCCCTGGTCGCCCCGCGAGATTTTGATACCTCTCCGTGGTTCGATATTGTCAAACCATCGGTTGCCCTTTGTGAGCGCTGGGAGATTTACTTAAACGACCGCCCGCCCTGGATCGTCGCCGACACCCAGGCGGGAGCATTCGCCAGCCCGACTATTTGCGCAACGGATCCGCCTGAGAATTGGGCGGCGCCACAAACCGGAATTGCGTCAGATCGGGCTGAGGATCGCGCCGAATCGATTCAAAATTAAGACGCGTCGTTTGCCCAAACGAGTCGTTGACCTCCATCGCAATCGGCAAGCCCTGGCGCAGTCCAATCAGGATGCGCTCGAATCCCGCGTCACGCCGAAGCGGGCTCGCTTCGATCCAGGAAACGCCATCGCGCAAGCCGAGGTCGCGCAGAGCGAATTCTCGTTCGAGGGCGTCCGAGCCAAACAAAATTGCCGCTGGGCTCGAGCCGATTAAGTCGCCAAGTGGGCGGACCGTCACCTGATCGAGATCGCGGTCGTGAAACCAGACTTGCTTGCCATCCGACAAAATCAACTGATCGTCCGGCCGCAAAACCTCCCACCGAAAGCGCCCTGGTCTCGCGAAGGCAAATCGACCCGTCAAGGTCACCGCCTTGTTCGGCTCGCGCACGCCCCCTGCTGTGCTCCCAGCCGTACCGGGTGCAGTTCCACTGGCTGAACGCACCGTTCGTTGTGAAAACTCGCCATGCGCAGCACGGGTGCCCTCGACAAAAGCCCGTAGTTGCGCGATTCCACTCGCCGCTTCTTCCGGCGCGCCAAGCGCAACGAGCGGCGTGGAAGCGATACCCAACAGAAAGGCCAGCGCGCGCAGAACCCTAGGCTTCACGAGCCGGCACCAAAACATCGCGATTCCCGTTACTGGCCATCGCGCTCACCACGCCCGATTTTTCCATCTGCTCGAGCAGCCGAGCGGCGCGGTTATAGCCGATGCGCAAATGCCGCTGGACGAGAGAGATCGACGCGCGTCGATTTTGCAGAACAATGGCCACCGCCTGGTCATACATCGGGTCAGACTCCGCTTCAACGCCGGCTTCGGCCAGGGTCTGGCTCAGTCCGCCAAAGCCGACCGCGCTTCCCGTATCGGCCGACTCGACGACACCGCCCTCAAGAAGACCGTCGACATAATCGGGGTCGCCCTGCGCTTTCCAGTGCTCAACCACGCGGTGGACTTCTTCATCTGCGACGAATGCACCGTGTACGCGCATGGGGACCCCGCTTCCGGGTGGCAGGTACAGCATGTCGCCCATGCCGAGCAGACTCTCCGCGCCCATTTGGTCCAGGATCGTTCGCGAATCGATTTTGCTGGAGACCTGGAAAGCAATACGAGTCGGAATATTGGCCTTGATTAAGCCTGTGATGACGTCGACCGAGGGCCGTTGCGTCGCAAGAATCAAATGGATTCCTGCCGCCCTCGCCTTTTGAGCCAAACGCGCGATTAATTCCTCAATTTTTTTACCGACCACCATCATCAGGTCGGCCAACTCGTCGATTACCACCCCGATTTGCGGCAACCGGCCTAGCGGTTCGGGGGCGTCCGGAGTGAGCGAGAACGGATTCGGAATCAGGGTTTCGCGCTGCTCGGCCTCGGCAATCTTGCTGTTGAACCCGGCGAGGTTACGCACCCCGAGCTTACTCATGATGCGGTAGCGCCGCTCCATTTCGCCCACGCACCAGTTAAGCGCATTGGCGGCCTGGCGCATATCGGTCACAACGGGCGCGAGCAAATGCGGGATCCCTTCGTACACGCTCATCTCGAGCATCTTGGGGTCGATCAGGATCAAGCGCACCTGCGCCGGATCACTCTTGTACAGCAGCGAAAGCAGCATCGCGTTGATGCCAACCGACTTACCCGACCCGGTTGTGCCCGCCACCAGAAGGTGCGGCATACGCGCCAGATCGGCCACCACGGCATGGCCGCTGATGTCCTTGCCAAGCGCCATGGTCAGGGCCGAGGGCGCGTCGGCAAACACCTTCGCACTCAGAATTTCGGATAGCCGGACGGTTTGCCGCTTCGCATTCGGCAGTTCCAAACCCATCACGTTTTTGCCGGGGATCGTTTCCACCACCCGCAAGGACGTCAACGACAAGGCACGCGCCAGATCCTTCCCGAGGTTGACGATCTGGCTGCCTTTGACACCGGTTGCAGGTTCGATTTCGTAACGGGTAATCACCGGGCCTGGCTGCGCGGTGACCACCGCCGCAGCGACACCAAAATCCGATAGTTTTTTCTCGATCAGGCGAGACGTATAGGCGATCGATTCGGGGCTGACGGTCTCCACCACTACCGGGGGGGGTTCAAGCAGAACCACACTTGGGCGCTGGTCTGCCCCCGCCAATTTGCCAAATAAGGAACTCTGCGCCTCGCGCAACACGCGAACGGATTTCTCCGCCGGAGGCGCCGGCGGCTCGATTCGCAAGCTGTGACTGGCCGACAAAAGAGGCTCGACCATCTGGCCTTCCTGCTTTTCAAAACCCGCACTGGGATCCACGGGCTCCGCCTCTTGGACAAACGCCTCCGGCTTTTGCGCCAACACGTCGACCTTGAGCTGCGGCGTTTCGAGATCCCCCTCGAGCGCCGTGGGCGCACTGCTCTGCTCAAAAGAAAGGGGCGCGTCGTCCTGGGCAAACAAGCCACCCAGGGTTGGCTCGGACAGGTTGGTGGCCGACGCCCGGCTACTTGAGTTGGGTACCGACGCCGCGGCGACGCCAGACGCTGTGCTACTCACCGTTTCGACCGTGGCGTCGCTCGCCGAGCGGACTTTGAGCTTCTTCTCGTCCACCGATTCATCGCGCTCGAGCGCCGCTTGCTGGCCGATTGCCCGGTCCTGTTGTGCGTCTCGAGCCCTCAAGAGGCCGAGAAAGGCGCGCTCGACGAGCGCACCAGCCGACTCGAAAATCTCGAACCAGGAACGCCGCGCTAGCAAACTGAAACCGATGGCAATGGCCCCCAACAGCGTCATAGTCGTCCCCGTGACACCGATGCTCAGGGTCAAAACGTTGGCGACCAGATCGCCTACGACACCACCCGGCGCGAGTGGCAGCGCCAGGCGCATTGACTGCATGCGCTGGGACTCGAGACCGACGCAACCGAAGAAAAATAAAAAGAATCCCAGCCACCGATCCCAGGCAAAGCCTTCGGAATCGTCTGTCCCACCCACTGTGACACCGCGCGCAGCGAGCTCGCGTACGCGCATCCGTGCGGCGCCACGCCAAAGTTGTACCGCCAGCAAGCCGACCCAGATCCAGGCGCTGGCACCAAACAGATACAGCAACAAATCCGCTAACCAGGCGCCCAAGCGCCCGCCCGCATTACTGACGTCTTCGGCGGGGCCCGCATTCGACCAACCGGGGTCGTTGCGGTCATAGGTGAGGAGGATCAGCACCAGGAGCACCCCGGCGCCGGTGCTGGCAAACCACCGTGCTTCGTCAAGCAAGCGAAGCGCGCGCTCAGGCAATGAAATCGGAACCCGCGACATCCTCAACCCAGTGACCACCGAAGCCGCAATCCTAATTCAGGTAGAGGTTAATCTTGTCGCGCAGCAGCAATTTTCCATCGCTGACGGGGTGGATGTAGCCATCGACCTCCAATCCCTTCATCACCCGCGAGACCATCTCGCGCGAAGCGCCAATCATTTTGGCGATTTCCTGGCGCGGCAGCTTGCCGCGAACAATTCGCTCGCCGCCGACGGTCTCCGAAAAATCCAGCAACACACGCGCCACCCGCCCATAAACATCCATCAGCGCCAGGGTTTCAATTTTCTTATCCGCCTCACGCAGACGCTTGACGATGCCACGCATGAGGGCCAGGCACATGTCGGTACTCGAGGCGAGCATGGCGCGGAAGCTCTCCCGATTGACGGCGATGAAGTCGCAAGGCTCGATCGTGATGACGCTTGCCGAGCGCGGCGCATCGTCAATCAAACTCATCTCACCAAAAAACTCGCCAGGCCCGAGGATGGCGAGGATCACCTCCTTGCCCTCGGCATCAGAACGCTGCACTTTCGCGCGGCCAGACAACAATAAGTAGAAAGATTGGGGACTCTCCCCCTCCGAGACCATGGTGCGCCCCTTGGGAAAACTGCGGCGCACGCTGCCGGCGGCGAGCATGTCGAGTTGTGGCTCTGCAATGCCGGCCAAAATCGGCATCCTACGCAGAAACGCTTTGTTTTCTTCTTGGGCCATGGCTGTCCTCGCGGGGTCGGGTGGGTCCCCAGTGCGCAACGGGCGAACTGGGGTCTCCCCTATACTTCCACAGTTCTCCCAGCCAATGCGAACCCCAACATGAGCGCTCGACACTCCAGACTTTTAATCCTCGGCTCAGGTCCTGCGGGTTACACCGCAGCCGTGTATGCGGCCCGTGCAAACCTGTCTCCGGTGTTGATTACAGGCCTCGCCCAGGGTGGGCAATTGATGACGACCACCGAAGTCGACAACTGGCCGGCCGATGCCAATGGGGTGCAAGGCCCGGAACTGATGGCGCGATTTCAGCAACACGCGGAACGCTTCGGGACGGAAATCGTGTTCGACCAAATCAATCGTGTCGAGCTCCACGAAAAGCCCTTTCGGCTGTTCGGCGACAGTGGCAGTTACACCTGTGATGCGCTCATCATCGCAACCGGGGCGAGCGCAAAATACCTCGGCTTACCCTCCGAAGAGGCCTACATGGGGCGTGGGGTGAGTGCCTGCGCAACCTGCGACGGCTTCTTCTACCGGGGCGAGGATGTGGCCGTCGTCGGAGGTGGAAATACGGCGGTTGAAGAGGCGTTGTATCTCGCCAACATTGCCCGCAAAGTCACGCTGATTCACCGACGCGACCGCCTGCGGGCCGAACCCATCATGGTCGATAAGCTCATGGCGCGTGCAGCTGAAGGCAAAGTCGACATCCGCTGGTTTCAGGAAATTGACGAAGTCCTCGGTAACGAGTCCGGCGTGACGGGCCTGCGTCTGCGCGATCATCGCGATGCCAGCACCTCCGAAATTGCACTCCACGGGCTGTTCGTCGCGATTGGCCACAGCCCGAACACGGCAATTTTCGAAGGCCAGCTGGCCATGAAAAATGGCTACCTGATTACACGCAGCGGGCTCGACGGATTTGCCACCATGACCAGCGTCTCCGGCGTCTTCGCCGCCGGGGATGTGCAAGATCATATCTATCGGCAGGCGATCACCAGCGCCGGAAGCGGCTGCATGGCTGCCCTGGACGCCCAGCGTTATCTGGACGATTGAAGGGGTTTGAAGAACTTGCGCGGCTGCGGGACGCGCTCGCTGAGCGGGCGCGGCGCGAGCGCGCCGAGGCCGCCCGTGCACGGCAAGAAGCACACGCACGCCGGCGCGACGAAAATACCTTTCGCAGCGCCATGGCCGACGTACTGCCCCTGGCGCAACGCCAAGCGCGCGTCGCCGCCTGGCGGCCCGTCATTGCCCCTGTCCCCACCATGCGCATGGCCGATGAACAAGCCGCACTCAGCGAGAGCCTCTCGGACGAATTCAGCGCTGAAACCCTGCTGGAAGTCGATGAGACCTTCTCCTGGCGCCGAGACGGCGTACGCGCGCAGGTCGTAAGGGATTTGCGTCGCGGGCGTTGGGTCTTGCAAGACGAGCTCGACCTGCACCGTCTGCGCAGCGACGAGGCCCGCGAAGCCTTGGCCACGTTTCTCGCTAGCTGCACCCGCCGCGAAGTTCGCTGCGTACGCATCGTGCATGGGAAAGGTCTGGGTTCAGCCGGTCGCGAGCCCGTTCTCAAACACAAGGTACCGCGCTGGCTGGTGCAGCGCGCCGAAGTGAGTGCATTTTGCCAAGCGCGTGAAATCGACGGCGGCAGCGGCGCCCTCCTCGTCTTGCTCGGGCCGAGTCCTTAGAGTTCGTCGATCCAGGCCTGCTGAATCGCTTCCAGAATGCGCTCACCACAGCGCTCCGGGACGTCGACGAAATCCGGTAACTCGAGCACCCAACGCTGCAGATCGGTGAAACGCACCCCCGCCGGATCGATGTCGGGGTGCCGCTCCAGCAACGCGATTGCGATCTCCAGAGTATCGGTCCACTTCATGCAAATCCCCTCGATCAGCCCTCACGGGCATGGTTGATGGTGTAGCGCGGAATCTCAAGGGTAACGTCTTCGTCGGCCAATAAGGCCTGACAAGAAAGCCTCGATTGCACGCTGAGGCCCCAAGCCTTGTCGAGCATGTCTTCCTCGAGTTCGGTCGCCTCATTCAAAGAATCAGCACCGGCTCGGACAATCACATGGCAGGTGGTACAGGCGCACGAGAGTTCACACGCATGCTCAATGGCAATCCCCTGGTCGAGCAATTGTCGACACAAACTCAGGCCGGCAACGCCTTCAAAACGTTTGCCCTCCGGACATAAGGTAGCGTGGGGAAGTACGGTAATCGTTGCCATCAGGTTTCCAAGCCATCGAGTTTGCGACCCGTCAGCGCTTTACGTACGGCGTCGTCCATCCGCCGCGCTGCGAACGGCTCGGATGCGGCCGACAATGCCGCGATGCCCGCGCGCAGGGCGGCCGCTGCGGTCTCACCGACCTCGTCCGATCGCCGCAGCGCGCGCAGTTCTTGCGCACAGTGCTCAATCTTCGCAAGGTCTTCCGGCGCTAACAAAGCCGAATCCTGCGCCAAAGCAGATTGGAGTGCCTCGAGCAAGCGATCGGCGTCGACTTTCAATTCCGTCAAGGCACGTTGCCGGGCATCGAACTCCGCTTGGCCGAAGGCGTCCTGCAGCATGCGCGCGATCGCCTCTTCGCCCAGCCCATAGGATGGCTTCACCGTAACCGAGGCGGAAACACCGGTGCTCAGCTCGCGGGCGGAAACCGCCAGTAAGCCATCGGCATCCACCTGAAAGGAAACCTGAATGCGCGCCAGCCCAGCGACCATCGGAGGGATGCCGCGCAACTCAAAACGCGCAAGCGACCGGCAATCGGCAACCAACTCGCGTTCGCCCTGGACGACATGCAGCGCCAATGCCGTCTGACCATCGCGAAAAGTCGTAAATTCCTGCGCCCGAACCGCGGGGATGGTTGTGTTGCGCGGCACGATACGCTCGACGAGCCCCCCCATGGTTTCGATCCCCAAGGAGAGCGGAATCACATCGAGCAAGAGCCAGTCTTCACCGGGTGCACGGTTCCCAGCGAGCAAATTGGCCTGCATGGCGGCACCCAAGGCCACGACTTGGTCGGGATCGAGGTGCACCAGAGGATCTCGGCCAAACAACTTGGCAACCGCGTGACGCACCGCGGGCATGCGCGTCGCACCGCCCACGAGCACTACGCCATCCACTTCGCTGACGGTGAGACCCGCGTCGCGGAGTGCGCGTCGCGTTGCCTCCAAGGTACGGGCTAACAGGGCACGCGTGCGCGCCTCGAAGTCGGCTTGCGTCAACGTCGTCTGCAAACGAGCACCGCTGGGCAACGCAAGGTCAATCGCAACCGTGGGATCCGTTGAAAGCGCTTCCTTTGCCCAGCGCGCTTCCACCCGCAAGCTCGCCAGGTCCATTGGCGAACAGGCGTAACCCGCCAGTGCGGTGCGCAGAACATCCGCCACAACCGCATCGAAATCGTCACCACCCAACGCGGTATCGCCGCCGGTCGCCAGCACTTCGAACACACCGCGACTGAGCTGGAGGACGGAAACGTCAAACGTTCCGCCCCCCAGGTCATAAACCACGAAACGACCTTGCGCAGCGGCGTCGAGGCCATACGCAATGGCAGCGGCGGTCGGTTCGTTCAGCAAACGAAGCACCGGGATCCCAGCTAACTGAGCGGCGTCCTTTGTGGCCTGACGCTGCGCATCGTCAAAATGGGCTGGTACGGTAATCACCGCACCGAGTAACTCGCGGTGGCGTAAACCCTCTGGGTTGGGTTCAGCGCCCAATGCGGCTTCCGCACGAGACCGCAGCACCCGCAAGATATCGGCCGAGATCTCGACTGCGTTGCGCGGCCCTGCAGGCGTCTTTACCGTCGGCACTGCGCTGGGATCGGCGTTATCCAAAAAAACGTAAGGCGACTGTTCGAGTTCACCGCGCTGCGTTAGCTCGGCCAGCGAGCGCCCAAGCCAGCGCTTGACCGAGACAACGACGTTCGCGCTCTCATCCACCCGCTTGGCCAGCGCCTCATGGCCGACCACTGCGGGCCCATCGCTGCCATACCAAACCGCGGACGGGAGCAGCACGCGCCCGGACGCGTCGGCAATGACTTCGGGCAGCCCTGAACGAACCGTGGCGACGAGCGAGTTGGTCGTACCGAGGTCAATCCCCACCGCCAGTCGATGTTCATGCGGCGCAGCCGACTGGCCCGGCTCGGCAATTTGCAGCAGCGCCATTTCAGTCGAGTGCGAATTCGAGGGCTTCGACGTCTTCCGCAAAGCGCTCGACAAACATCCATTCGCGCACGGCAGCTACCGCACTTTCCCACTGCGCGCCTTCGATCGCTTGCGCGACCTGGCCTTGCAAACGAGCGCGACTGGCGTCAAGAGCGCGCCGCAGATCGGCGAGCGCGGCCGGATCTCCATCGTCACGGGCATCGTCAAGCGCTTCGCGCCATGCCATCTGTTGGTGCAAAAAGGCGGCGCCCATCGCGGTGTTGGACTCGGCTTTAATGGGGTAGCCGGCGTGCTCGCAGAGCCAACTCGCACGTCGGATCGGATCGCGCAAAATTCGCATCGCTTCGTTCGCCGCGCTCGACCATTGCACGGCCAGCCTGCGGTCGCGCTCCGACGCGGTGGCGAAACGGTCGGGGTGAACAGCGGATTGCACCCGACGGTAGGCCGCATCGAGTGCCTCGCGGTCGAGCTCAAAGCGCAGGGGCAGCTCGAACAGCGCAAATGGATTATTCAAACAGGGCTCGGGACTCAGACGTTGAACGACTCACCGCAGCCACATTCGCTCTTCACATTGGGGTTTTGAAAGCGGAAGCCTTCATTTAACCCCTCGCGCACGAAGTCGAGCTCGGTTCCCTCAAGATAAGGGAGGCTCTTGGGATCGACGAGGACGCGAACGCCGTGGCTTTCGAATTCGACATCACCATCCGCAGACGCATCGGCAAATTCGAGCTTGTAGGCCATCCCGGAGCAACCGGTCGTGCGCACCCCTAACCGGAGGCCGATCCCCTTGCCGCGGTTCTTCAAGTAGCGCGCCACGTGTTCAGCGGCGCGCGGGCTAAGCGTCACTGCCATGCCTCAGGCACTCGCGGTGTGGCGTTGCCGATAATCTTCGACCGCCGCCTTAATCGCATCCTCAGCCAAAATCGAGCAGTGAATCTTCACCGGGGGCAAGGCCAGTTCCTGCGCAATCGCCGTGTTGCGAATGGTCATCGCTTCGTCGAGGGTTTTGCCCTTCACCCACTCGGTGACGAGGGAGCTCGAGGCAATCGCCGAGCCACAACCATAGGTCTTGAATCGCGCGTCGGTGATGACGCCGTCGGCGTCGACCTTGATTTGTAGTTTCATTACGTCGCCACAGGCCGGCGCGCCAACCATGCCGGTACCGACGCCATCCTCATCGCGGCCAAACGCACCCACGTTCCGAGGATTTTCATAATGGTCGATTACTTTGTCGCTGTAAGCCATGACGCTAGCTCCAAACAGAAAAAACGCAAATAGAAACGGGGGTGAATACGATCAACCCGCTTGGACTGGAAGGCATCAGTGAGCAGCCCACTGCACCGAATCGAGATCGATCCCGTCTTGAAACATTTCCCAGAGCGGCGACATCTCACGTAGACGACCCACCTTGTCCTTGAGCAACTGCACGGTGAAATCGATGTCCGCCTCGGTCGTGAAGCGCCCGATGGAAAAGCGAATCGAGCTGTGCGCGAGTTCGTCGCTACGCCCGAGCGCGCGCAGTACATAGGAAGGCTCGAGGCTGGCTGATGTACAAGCCGAGCCCGACGAAACTGCAATGTCCTTGATTGCCATAATCAGGGATTCGCCCTCGACAAAGGCAAAACTTACATTCAGGTTGTGCGGCACACGATGCTCGAGGTGTCCGTTGAGATAAACCTCATCCATCGTCGACAAGCCGCTCCAGAGCCGGTCGCGCAGCATGCGAATTCGCTCATTCTCAACCGCCATCTCGAGGCGCGCCAGACGGAACGACTCTCCCATTCCAACAATCTGATGCGTGGGCAGCGTACCGGAGCGAAAACCCCGTTCGTGGCCGCCGCCATGAATTTGCGCCTCGATTCGCACGCGCGGCTTGCGGCGTACGAAGAGCGCGCCGACCCCCTTCGGACCGTACGTTTTGTGAGCGCAAAAACTCATCAAATCCACCGGAAGCTTGGCAAGGTCAATGGCAACCTTGCCACTGGCTTGCGCCCCGTCCACGTGGAAAACGATCCCGCGCTCCCGGCACAGATTACCAATCGCTTCGATGTCCTGAATCACGCCAATTTCATTGTTGACGTGCATGACCGAAACGACCGTCGTGTCGGCGCGCAGGCTTTCCCGCAGGCGATTGAGATCGATCAGACCGTCTTCCTGCACATCAAGGTAGGTCACCTCGAACCCCACGCGCTCGAGCTCGCGCAAGGTGTCTAGGGTCGCTTTGTGCTCGGTGCGAACAGAGACCAGATGCCGTCCGCGCTCACGATTGAACTGCGCAGCGCCTTTAATCGCCAGGTTAATCGACTCCGTCGCGCCCGAGGTCCAGACAATCTCACGCGGGTCGGCGCCCACCAGCGCGGCGACGTCGCTACGCGCGGTTTCAACCGCTTCCTCTGCTCGCCACCCATAAGCGTGACTGCGCGACGCCGGGTTGCCAAAGTCTTCCCGCAGGAAAGGCAGCATGGCGTCAACGACCCGAGGGTCAATCGGGGTTGTGGCGGAATAATCCAGATAAATCGGTTGTTTCATGGGTGCACTCAAACAGGCAAAGTCGTACGCAATCCATTCGGGTCGATGGGTTGCAAAGTCGAGGTCGGGTGTTCCAGCGCGGCCCGGTGCTCGCGCAGAATCGATACGGAAGCGGGTTTGGGGCGAACTGAGCGACCGCGCTGCTGGGCTACCAAATCGGCCAGGCTGACCGATCTCAGATACTCCAGCATCTTCAGATTGAGATTTGTCCAGAGTTCGTGGGTCATGCAGGGCCCGTCGTCGTGACAGTCCTCGCGTCCCGCGCAATTCGTCGCGTCAAGGGGCTCGTCGACCGCGAAGATGACGTCGGCTACCGAAATCTCACCGGGCCCTTTCGCCAGAGAATAACCGCCGCCGGGCCCCCGCGTGCTTTCGACCAGCTCGTGGCGACGCAGACGCCCAAACAGCTGCTCAAGGTACGAGAGCGAAATTTTCTGCCGCTGACTAATCCCCGCGAGCGTGACAGGCCCCTGACTCTGGCGCATCGCCAGATCGATCATCGCGGTCACTGCAAACCGACCTTTGGTGGTCAAACGCACTGCATCGCCTCCTCGGCTGGGATGCCCTGGAAAGCCCAAGCATTTCAGTCAAGTATAGCAATACCCGAGCATTTCAGTCAAACACTTGCACCAAACGGGGCGATGACGCCGACGCCCCGACCCGCGGCTTCTTCCCGAGATCGTTCCCGTGCTTCTTCCCGGGCTTGTTCCCGAGCTCGTTCCCGTGCTTCTTCCCGGGCGCGGCCCACGCCCTGTGGGCCGCGTTACCCGCTCTATTCAGGCCGCTGCGACTTGCGTCGCGCGGCGCTTAGCCACCTCGAGCAGCCCCGTACAGGCATCAAAGATGTAGTCGTAGGTGGTGTCGAAGCCCTGCGCTCCCCCGTAATACGGGTCCGGGATGGTCGCGCTTTCATGGTCGCTCGCAAAGCGCATCAAGAGCTGCAGTTTGTGGTGATATTTCTTCGGCGCCTGCTGTTGCAGCAGCGACAAATTATCCCAGTCCATCGCCAAAATGAGATCGAAGTTCTCGTAGTCGATCGCCTCGACTTTGCGCGCCCGCATCTGCGAGATGTCAATCCCACGCTTACTGGCGACTGCAACCGCGCGCTTGTCGGGGGCTTCGCCGACGTGGAACGCGTGCGTCCCGGCCGAAGCAACGGTCACGATTTCCTCAAGCCCAGCCTGACGAATCAAGGAGCGAAAAATGCCCTCGGCGATAGGCGAACGACAAATGTTGCCCATACAGACAAATAGGACGCGGGTCGTCATCGCAAGGGTTGTGGGTTCTTTTTTGGCCATTTCAGCTCGATCGCGTGTGGATTTCACGGGGTGGGTCCGACTCAATAGACGGCTGGCGTGTATTCGCTCAGTCCTTGGGTTGACGCCGACATGTCAAACATAACTGCAACAAAATGTGACCTCATATCTGGGTGAATTCAAGCAATTCAAGAGCCGCACCGGAAACCCAGCGCCTAAGCGGCCCGCTCCGTCGGCAATAGTTCCGCGGAGGGGTTGGCCCCGCTGGCGCCAAACACCTGCTGCTTGAGTCGTGCCAACTGGTCACGCACTTTCGCCGCCGCTTCAAATTCGAGGTTGCGGGCATGTTCCAGCATCTGCTTCTCGAGTTTGCGCAGCGCCTTCGCCAAACCACGTTCACCCAGCGCTTCATACTCGGCCTGCTCTGCGGTTGCTTTGCGCTCGCGCTCGGCCCCGTGGGCGTCGTAAACCCCGTCGATCAGGTCGCGTATTTGTTTCGAGACACCTTTCGGGACAATGCCGTGCGCAAGGTTGAACGCCACCTGTTTGGCGCGGCGACGCTGGGTGACGTCAATCGCGCGCCGCATCGAATCGGTTACCCGATCGGCATAGAGGATGGCTGTGCCCTCGAGGTTGCGGGCCGCCCGTCCAATGGTCTGGATCAAGCTGCGCTCGCTGCGCAAGAAGCCCTCTTTGTCGGCGTCGAGAATGGCCACCAAAGACACCTCCGGCAGATCCAGGCCCTCGCGCAACAGGTTGATGCCGACCAAAACGTCGAAGGTCCCGAGTCGCAAATCGCGCAAAATCTCGACCCGCTCAACGGTATCGATGTCGGCATGCAGATAGCGCACGCGAACTCCGTGATCCGATAAAAAGTCGGTCAAGTCCTCGGCCATTCGCTTGGTCAGCGTGGTCACCAAAACCCTTGCCCCAGCGGCGACACGGAGGTGTATTTCACCAAGCAAGTCATCGACCTGCGTACTCGCCGGGCGGACATGAATCAATGGATCGACCAGTCCGGTCGGGCGCACCACCTGCTCAACCACCGCCGTGCCCGAGCGCTCGAGTTCGTAGGCAGCGGGCGTGGCCGACACGAAAACGGTCTGGCGCATGCGCGTTTCAAATTCATGAAACTGCAGTGGCCGGTTGTCCATCGCCGAGGGCAAACGGAAGCCAAAATTAACCAAGGTTTCCTTGCGCGAACGATCGCCGCGATACATCCCACCGAGCTGGCCGACCGTCACGTGGCTCTCATCAATAATCATCAGCGCATCCGCCGGCAGATAATCGACCAAGGTCGGGGGAGGCTCTCCCGGCGCGGCGCCCGAGAGGTGCCGGCTGTAGTTTTCAATCCCCTTGCAGAATCCAAGCTCCTGCAGCATCTCCAGGTCGAAGCGGGTACGCTGCTCGATGCGTTGCGCCTCGACGTATTTGCCCTGCTCGTTAAAGAAGCGAACGCGCTCGACGAGCTCCGCTTTGATCGCATCGAGTGCACGCAGAACCGTCTCGCGCGGGGTTACGTAGTGGCTGCCGGGATACAGCGTGAAGCGCGGAATCTTTTGGCGGGTGCGCCCTGTCAGAGGGTCAAATAAAACCAAGGAAGCAATCTCGTCATCGAACAATTCGATTCGGACGGCGAGTTCCGCGTGCTCGGCCGGAAAAACATCGATGGTGTCGCCCCGAACCCGAAAGTCGCCGCGCCCAAAATCCGTGTCGTTGCGCTTGTATTGCATCGAAACCAACCGACGCAGCAAATCCCTCTGGGGCATGGGATCGCGGACCCGCAGGCTCGCGACCATGGCGTGGTAGTCCGACGGATTGCCAATGCCGTAGATGCAGCTCACCGTGCCGACAATGATGGTGTCCCGCCGCTCCAACAAGCTCTTGGTGGCCGACAAGCGCATCTGTTCGATGTGTTCGTTAATCGAGGAGTCTTTCTCGATAAACAAATCGCGCTGCGGAACGTACGCTTCCGGTTGGTAGTAGTCGTAGTACGAAACAAAGTACTCAACCGCATTTTCTGGAAAAAATTCGCGCATTTCGGCGTACAGCTGTGCCGCCAATGTCTTATTGGGCGCCAGGATCAGCGCTGGACGACCGCACTGCGCGATGACATTCGCCATCGTGTAGGTTTTCCCCGAACCCGTTACGCCGAGTAGCGTTTGAAACGCCAGCCCGTCTCCAATCCCTTCGATCAGGCTCGCAATCGCGCTGGGCTGGTCTCCGGCGGGCGGAAACGGCTGCTGCAAACGGAAAGGGCTGCCCGGAAAGGTGAGCATTGGCAGAGGGGTCTGAGAAATCAAAGTTGCAGGACGGGATCGATCGCGCAGATGCCCAGCGAAATCGCCTTGGCGGCGCTCGAAACCGGGGATTGGCCGGTCGTGATACGCTACGCGATTCGGTTTAAATTTCACCGAACTTCGAATTATCGCTCCGCATTGCGGAAAAAGCCATAGTGACCCGCGATGTCTTAGAGAACGTCAAGATGTTCTGCGGAGACCACTCTGGCCCGCGACCCGCGCACAACTCCTGCCCACCCCGACTTAACGTATGAGCACTCCGTTCGCGCATCTCCCACTGGCCCCTCGTGACCCAATCCTTGGTCTCAACGAAGCCTTTCAGGCTGACACCCGCAATCAGAAAGTCAATCTCGGTATTGGGGTCTACACGGACGAAAACGGCAAGATTCCTTTGCTCGCAGCAGTGCGAGAGGCTGAGCGACAGCGTGTCGACCTGCTGCCTGCGCGCGGCTATTTGCCGATCGACGGCTTGGCGGCCTACGACAGCGCGGTGCAGAGCCTGCTCTTTGGGGCAGACTCGCCGCTCATCGCGCAGGGACGCGTCGTTACTGCACAAGCGCTTGGCGGCACGGGCGCGCTGCGCATTGGTGCTGACCTGCTGCACCGCTTTATTCCCGAAGCCGATGTTTGGATCAGCGATCCGAGTTGGGAGAATCACCGCGCGCTGTTTGAGGCGGCGGGCTTCGCGGTCCACCAATATCCGTACCACGACCCCGTGACTTCGGGCGTCGACTTCGACGCCATGGTGTCGTGCCTCACAGCCCTGCCGCCACGCTCAATCGTGGTGCTGCACGCCTGCTGCCACAACCCGACTGGCGCCGATCTCACCGCGGATCAGTGGCAGACCGTGGTGCAACTCTGCGAGCGTGGGCAGCTGATCCCGTTTATCGACATGGCGTATCAAGGCTTCGCCGACGGGATCGAAGCAGACGGCCTAGCCGTGCGCTTGTTTGCGCAGAGCAAGCTTGACTTCCTCATTTCGAGTTCGTTCTCAAAGTCATTTTCACTTTATGGCGAGCGAGTCGGTGCCTTGTCCGTCGTTTGCGCGGACAAAGACGAATCGGTTCGTCTTGTCAGCCAACTCAAGCGGGTCATCCGCACCAATTACTCCAGCCCGCCCACCCACGGGGGCGCCATCGTAGCTGCGGTACTGAATTCGCCGAACCTGCGGTCGCAGTGGGAGCAAGAACTCGGACACATGCGGGATCGCATTCGCGCGATGAGAACCGGTTTTGTCGCCAAGCTTGCACAGCGAGCGCCGACCCGTGATTTCTCGTTCATAACGGGCCAGCGCGGAATGTTTAGCTATTCCGGACTAAGTACCGCCCAGGTTGAGCGTTTGCGCGAAGAATTTGGGATCTACGCGGTTGGCACCGGTCGCATCTGTCTTGCGGCGCTCAACGAGCGCAATCTTGACTGGGTAACCGAAGCCGTCGCAGCGGTTTTGTAAGACCGCCAGACCGCCGCGAATTGTCTCCTCTCAGTTTAGGGCGACTGGGGGAGCAATCGATAAACCGCGCACGCCGTGCCGATCGATGAGACGGGCCACCAAACCGCTGGCTTTGGCGTACTCGGCAAACTGGGCCAGGTAGCGCGCGCCGCTCCCATTTTGTTTTTGCGTTCCGATCGCTTGCTGCACCGCGGTGAACTGGCCCTCCAAGATGCGCGAACCCGTTACGCGCTCACGGTCGATCAGCAGACGCGACTTCAAACAAGCCATGGCTTCGAGCCCGTCGCGGATGAAGAGCTCAAGAGTGGCGTCGAACCCCTCGGCGTGTCGTAATTCGGCGTGTCGAATATTGCGTACGAGCCAAAGATCGTAGGCCGTGCGCGACGACACCGCGATACGGACTCCGGGGCTGTCAACCTGCGCGGCGTGCGTCAGCGCCGACGAAGCCGGCACGAGATAAGTCGCCTCGATTTCGACATAAGCGGGGCTAAATTCGATTTTTGCGGCTCGGGCAGGCTCCGCTCCGATCAGCGCGATATCCCAGACCTGCTGGTCCGCCGCGTCCGCAAGTAGGCCGGGGTTTGGAAACGGCACGAACGCAAGGGGAACACCGAGGCGGCGCGCGATTTCGCGCGCCATATCGGGCGCCACCCCTTCGGGATCACCGCTGGACGCGCGCCCGGTAACCAGCAAAAAGTTATTGAGGTTGATCGCCGCCCGCAAGACCCCGGTCGGAGCAAGTTGCGCGACGACCTCGTCGCTGACAGCCGGTTCATTCACAGAAAACGCCCCCATAAAAACACGCTGAAAAAGGCACGAAGCTTTGCATGGGTTCGAGTCGACATCGAACAGACACCAAACAGCTATCGAAATGTCCATTGAGGCAGCCCGCCTCGCTGCACGGGTGGCACCTTAGGATGCCGCCGATGGCGATGGCTACGACTACGGCTAGGGCTAGGGCTACGGCTACGGCTACGGCTACGACGATGGCAGTGTTCGGTCTTCCGCGAAAAATGCCAGCAATGCCTGCGCAACAGCCTCGGGCGCCTCCCGCTGAGGAAAATGCCCGACCCCAGGTAGCACCACTCGCCGGTAGCGGGCACTAAAAAAGTGCTCTTTGCCCGCCGATCCCTGCACTCCGTTTACCGAATCGAGCTCACCATGCAGAACGAGCGTCGGAATTGAAATGATCGGCGGCGGCGACAGGCGCAATTCATCGGCAGCGTAGGTAGGGTCGCCCTCGGCATGACCCCAGCGATGCCGATAGGAGTGCAAAACGATCGCGGGCCAATCGTGATTTTCGAAGGCCTCAGCGGTCGCTTCGAATTCTTGTGGCTCGTACCATCCCGCAGGGGCCCACAGGTCCCACATTTTGCGAGCAAACGCGCGCCGATCCGACCGAACAATCGTCTCCCCGCGTGGCGTGGCCATCAACCAGTGATACCAATAGCGATGGGCTTGCTCGAGCGAAATCACCTGATCCGGCGTATTTGTGCCGTAACCAACCGACATCATGACGAGATGGCTCGCGAGCTCTGGATGCAACCCGCCTGCAATTGCCACGGCGCGAGCGCCCCAGTCGTGGCCGACCAAAGCGGGCTTGTGCAGGCCAAGCGCCCCGACAAACTCGAAGAGATCTCGCCCCAGCGAGCTCAACTGGCCGGTGCGCGGCGTCTCGGCGCTCAGGAATGTTGTTGGCGAGAATCCGCGCAGTGCCGGTGCAAATACACGATAGCCCGCGCTTGCGAGTCGTGGGGCAACGCCCGCCCAGCAGCGAGGGCTGTCCGGCCAGCCGTGGAGGAGAATAACCGCCCGTTCGCCCCCCGGGTTCCACTCCTGATAAGCGATTCTTAATAGTGATGTGTCAACGAATTGCATGGGGTTGCGCGGCCAAGGCTAAGGGTTAAGGAAGCAAATTTCTGATACAGTGTAGGGCTGTTCCTCGATAGCTCAGTCGGTAGAGCACCGGACTGTTAATCCGTAGGTCGTTGGTTCGAGCCCAACTCGAGGAGCCAGTAAAATCAAGGACTTAGGGTCGCCCATCGTGGCGGCCCTTCTCTTTTTCTGTCGCCGTGTAGGGGCTCTGTAGGGGCTTGCCCTTTTTTCCAACATCTGAGCGGTGCCGTTTCGAAACGAACGACGCTGGGTTGGCCGCTCCTTGCGCAAGGCGCCGCGGGAGGCCGAACCAAGGGTGGCTCAGATCCATGCGGTTGGATTCGATCGTTGGGTCTTACGCTCAAAAGGGTGGGCAGACTCATGATGGACAGACGTGCGGCTCAAGAAGATCACTTGCGTAAGTATACGTCCATGACGTACGATTTTGCGTGTTCTTAATCTACGAAACCCCGACATTTGTGACCGAAGCTGCAAAGCTTTGGTCAAACGAGGAGCGGCTCGAATTCTTTGGCTGGATCGCGGGTGAGCCGGAAGCCGGCGCCGTCATCAAGGACAGCGGCGGCTGCAGGAAGGTCCGATGGTCGCGGCCCGGCACCGGAAAGAGCAGCGGCGT
>Ga0136644_10001411_pt1 | contig 19136 bp, 25 predicted proteins | sample C_130820_EF_Meta_FD_94780 | JGI IMG/M metagenome (GOLD analysis project Ga0136644, IMG submission 94780) | Freshwater microbial communities from Lake Croche, Canada to study carbon cycling - C_130820_EF_MetaG (v2) (version 2) | ecosystem: Environmental > Aquatic > Freshwater > Lake | place... | reverse complement strand
CAACAGCAACAGCAACAGCAAATGCCAAATCCTCAAATGGGATACCATATGTATCAGCCACCAAATATGATGCCCCCTCAGCCTATGATGGGTCCTGGAATGGTGCCTTACGGTCAACAGCCTCATTATGAACAAGAGCATGAAGTTCGTGAGGAAAAACATGTTGTACCTGCGCAAGCACCAGTGGCACCTGCTAAAAAGAACATGTGGGCGCACATTACAGATGCTCTAAAGATGCCCTTTGTAGTTGCGTGTGTATTTTTCATACTTTCATTACCGGTCGTTGATTTATACCTTTCTAAGTACGCGCACTGGGCATTTTCATCAGGTGGACAACTTTCACTTGCTGGAATTGGAATCAAGGCTGTTGTAGCTGCCACATTAATAGGTCTTTATGACACAATCGACAATCTAATCAGTCGATTTTTGTAAGTCTGTATAACACTATTTATCTTTATTTTAAGGGTTATTTTACTCCTAAAATATAGAGTGCCTAATGGCTAAGATATTTCCCGGCACACAAATCGAATTTTTTCCAACCCTTTTGATACTTTTAACTATTGTTTATACTGGGGTCATTGGAAGACTTGATGTATTACTTCTTTCGTTTGGCGTAGGACTAGTATGTGTTGGTCTTCGTTTACCTATGTATAATACCTTATATTTTATCGCTATCGCGACATTTTTGGGTGCCTATTTACCCTTTGGTAGACCGCATGAAATTATAGTCGATGAGAAATTTGTCCCATTTACAACAGTTGAGAATTTTAGAAGTAGTGCTGTCGAAGGGTTTGCTAATAAGAAAGACGATGATGATAGTGAAGAGGAGTTTGAGGATGTAGAAGAGATGGAGGAATTTGAAGATGTTGCGGAAGATGATGAAGAGGGATTCAGTAATCCACCTGTCGAGCAGAAGCCTAAGAAAAAGAAGACGAAAAAGAATTTACCACCTGATAATGGAAGTCGTGCTGAAAAGTTTGAGCTAGGTAAGAAATATAAGATACCTACTGAAGGCGATGATGAGGACTATCATCTAGATGCTGGTACAACCTTCTTAAATGCCTATAAGTCTCTTAATCCCGACCAAATTAGCGCTATGACAAAGGATACACAGGATCTTATCAATACTCAGAAACAACTTATGAGTACCTTGAATACACTCAAACCCCTTATTACTGATGGTAAGCAGATGATGGATACATTTCAGAATTATTTTGGTGGTCAAGGTGGTGCTGGTGATATGGGAAATCTTTCCAAGATGGCCGAACAATTTATTGCTAAATAAATTACTAATTTTTATTCGAAAATAAATAAATACATTTTATTTATGTTTGAATAATAAGATTCAATATGGATGTTAAACCACTTGGACTTGCACTAGGTCTTATTTCAATTACTATGATACTTTTTGGTGTACTTATCATGGTCACAAAGAACAAGACATACTATTTACCCGAAGGATTTACTAGTAATTCTGTTGAATACCCTGTAAATCCCTTATCTGAAATCCAAAATCCACTGGTCAAAATGATTAAGAAGTTGGGGTCTATGTCAGTATATTTTGCAAATCCAAAAGTATGGTCTGACGTTTATAAGACATCACAAATGTCTATTACCGAATTAGCACGTGAAAATATCAAGAAAGAAAAATTGGCTAAAGTCTGATAATGTCTCATATCAAATACTTAACTTCGGTATTTGATGGTAGTGGTGACAAAAATACAGCCTCAAAGTAAGGGAAGATGGCTAAGGGTCGTCAAATCAAAAAAATGCTAGGAGGTGCGCTAAATGCCGTATGCCCACCTGGATTTTGGTGTATGGATACTGGTTTTTTGCTGTTTGTCTTGGTAGTTTTAGTCACCTTGTTTGCTGGTGTCTATTATCATCATAAAATGGGTGCTAGCATACCGGTTGACCTAAAAAGTCTTGCTAAACCTACTGTAATAGAATCTAGTACTAATGAACATAGTAGCAATGAACGTAGTGGTAATGAACGCAGAGTCGAGCAACAACTTAATGTTCCTATGATTGAAATGCGTGATACGCAACATGAATATAATAAGCAAAGACCGTCGCCCCCTGAACGTTATTATGGTGCTCCAGTCGATACACGCGGGTTTATTCCCCCACCCGGTGTTCCAGTTATACCGATTCAGATACCTACACAGGGATTACCTGAGCAATTTCAACAAGTTGGTGTACTTGCTGCACCTGGTGGAACAGCAACGTCAGCTACACCGAATAGAACCTTGTTACCTCTTTTTGGTCGTAAAGTTGCAGTAGCAAGAGACCGGTATAATTATTACACACGTAGTGATGGAATTAATCCTATTCAAGTTCCTGTGTCTTATAAAAATAGAAATTGTGAAGATGATAATGGTTGTGACGAAATCTTCTCAGGTGAGACGATTAGTGTACCTCTTTTAGGCCAAACTTTTGTTGCTACAACATATCGTTATAATTTACCCCGTTATATTCCATATGTTTCTTAATTTTGTCACTTATATATATTTGTAAAAATTTAATTCGTACAAATGTGTTTTCTGCTCCAAGAATTTAACACCAACCCATTAAGAGAATGCCAGGTCTAAGAGATCCTGCAATTGGATTATCTTGTGATGAAACACCTTTTTATCCTCCCAAAACTATGGCTTTAGCCGATATGCCTGTATGCGAATCCTGTTCACTTGTATTTTCAGCCCCTGTTACTGGAACGAAGATGTTTTCTTCACGTGCTGGACTTGATGGTATCACAGTCGACGAATCGCCTCTTGCTGAATTGATATATAATACGACTAAATACGCTCTTTTTGATACTATAATTTGGAAGAAGGGTGCTCATCGGAATTTCAAGGCGTCAGATACCTATGATTTGGAAATGAATTTATATTTTCGAGATGTATTTGACCCCTTCAAACAGATTGCTGTCGCTATTCCTATTACGATTGATGACAGTAAATCTAATCCATATTTTACTGAAATGGCGAACCAAAATGGTAGTGTACGTCTATCAAGTTTAGAAAAGATTATTTCTGAGGGAAGTGTTGTTATGTATAAGGGTATTGATTTACGAAATCGTAATTCGGATAAACCCTATGTCGCAACGCAGTGTCAATCAGCTACATCCTCATTGACCTGGTTTATTTTACAGACGACCTATATTTCTGCTAACGATGCGAAACGCATTCGTTCTACAGCAGTCGCTAGTAATCTATTGCCTCCAGTACCACAACACGAAGCAACTATGGAGCGGGCCCGTAATATGAGCTCTTCTATTGCGACCATTCAACTCAAGAGTACAATTGATAAACAGAAAGTAAGTGAAAAAACAAACCAAGATAAGGGTATTTATTTAACACGTGCTCTTCAATGCCAGCGTATTAACCCACTAACCGATGTAAAAAACGATGCTGTTTATTTACACGGAGAATCAACAGGGACTCTAGATGATGAATTAAACGCTTCTGCTGCAGATTCTTCATTAACTGTTCCTATAAGTTCAAAAAATGGCATTCGACCCAAACAGATTGAAACTTGGCTTGCAGCCATTGTGGGTATTATATTTGGTATCATAATTTTTATTTTTCTATCTCATTTTATAGTTCAAATCATATTTAGTGGATACATACCCAATATGTTTAAGAATGAAGCTATTATGCCTCTAGTCGTTGATGCAAAGGCCACCGCATGTGCACCATTTGCACCATTGATAGCATCGGCGTCCACTAAATAACTGACCATAATAGGGATATATGGCATCTAATAAAAAGGAGCTAAGCTCAATCTATTGGCTTAATTTTTTTGTACCTGTTATTATCACTTTATTAATTTTTATAACAATGTTTGTATTTATTACTACGAAACTAGGACAACCTCACGCTCTTATTAATAAAATACCCATGAGGTCCCCGAACATAATGAAAGGCTATTGACGCTGTTTTTTTGAATATATGTATTCAATAGGATGAACCCAGTATATCTCATCGGTGTACTCATAAATATTGTGTTGTTTACACTTTTAATTACAACATTTGGCGCATTGAGTCCCAAGGATACATCCAATAATTCCAAATTAATGTCCATGATTGTAGCCTTTTCCGCAACTGTTTCTATCTTCAGTTACGGCCTGGCCTTGTATTATTTCTCACGTAATCCAGAATATTTGTTACAATTCTTACTAGCTACAACCTTCTTATTCGTACTTCCCGGTATATTGATAGGTGCATCAGTTGCTACTGTAACCATATCAAACTTGCGCGATGTTATTGCAAATACTTAATTCTTGATTGATAGTTCACATAATACAAATTTTTTATAAATTTGTATTATGTCTCACGGTCTAAAACAATATTGAATGATTATCTACAATGGCCTATACTGAAATGAAGGATGATTGTATTATTTGTCTTTCTGATGTACCCGATGTTATAAAATATGATGCTCCTTGTGACTGTAAACCTTTCGTTCATAGCGATTGCTTGGAGCATTGGTTCTTAGTAAATCCTAATCTTTGCCCTATTTGTAAAATAAACTATGAAGGACAGTCATCTGTCATAATTATAAGACGATATCATACACCAGCAAGTACTCATTGCTGTTTTCTGTTTTCTATAGTAATTTGCTTTTGTCTATTTATCTATTTTGAGTATTTTATGTAATTATACTACAAAGGCGCCAATCAATTTCCAGTCCATACCGAATGAATTATGATTAATCCATAGACCTGAAGTACGTGCCAGTATCTTCCATTTGCGTTTCATTAAACCAGATTCATTTGATGCATACCAGGACTTTCTTTGAGTATCATAACATGAAAAAATGCCAGAATCAGGAATTTGAAGACGCCATTCTAGGTCGCCGTTTTGTAGAGTCTTAAGAGCCGTTTTATATGAAATAGGATTCGTAATTCTATTTTTTGGCCACCAGCCTTCCTTAAAATCTTCTGCCTCATGTAAATTTCGTTGGTCAAATTCCCGCATTTTTCGACTAAATTCGGAATCCTTTGGAATTTTAAAATGTAAAAAAATTCCATCATTTGCCGTTTCCATTTCATGAATTGTCAATTCAGGTGATAACAAATGAAAGGCTTGACACTTTACATACTTATCTGAAAAATATATAGGTACAAAAAGTCCATCCTCTATTCTTGTATTACTCTGTGATAATCCGTATTGAATGTCATTTATGTTCCAATTTTGCCATGGAATTCCAAATTCCATCCACTCTATATTAAATAGGGCGTAAAGGTTTAACCCCTTTATAATTCAAGGTATGGAAAAATTACAATTTCCATGGTTATATGTTGGACCACCTGGTACAGGTAAGACTACAATGGCTAGACAACAATTAGCTGACGGCTTGGGTGTTAGTTTGGCAAGCGTCTATCCCAAGGATATACGCATGTTTAAGGTTAATGATGATTACGAATGTCGTGTATACTGCAGTCCTTATCATTTTGAAATAGATATACCCGATATGTCTATGCAAGATAAACAGATTCTAGTTGAGGTACTTTCGATGTTATTTTCAGCCGGTGATGTGTTTTCCGGCCTCAAGACGAACAAACGTAAAATTGTGTTTTTACGGCGCGCCCATAATTTGAGTTTAGCTGCTGCTATTCGTTTACGTTGGATTATGGAGACGCGTGTTTGTCCCGAAGGTGGTACAGGTATGATATGGCTGTGTGCGCGTGAGATTACAGGAGCACTTTCTGTGGTAGAGGATTTATTTGTACGTGTGCGTGTACCGGTACCGACTTTAGCTCAGTGGACAGAAACCTGGAAGGATATACCTAGCATAGCATCAGCATACGAAGCCTTTGATGGGCGTATGGACAGAGCTTTTGCTGTAACCAAGTGGGGAAAGGCATGTATGGACAATAATAGCTATCCGCGTATTATTGCCAATTGTTATGAGGATTTAATCATTGAAATAATTCGTGGTTGTATTCGAGCAGCTAAAAAGAAAGTGGAAACACCACCACTTTTACTAGCCTTATGGATACGGGAACGAGTATATGATTTGTTAGGTATGTGCCAAACGGGTATTGAATTTTTAGATGGATATAGTTGTGCCATTGAAAAGGCGTTTTTGAACTCCTACTGTACGGCACCCATGTTTAAGGCCGCAATCTTTGCTATTGCGACGGCCGAACCCAATACCAGTTATCGTAACCCTATTTCATTGGAAAAAATCTTGTTGGATATTTGTATTGCCTTTTGGCGTACGGCACATTTGGAATCGGATATGGTTCTTACAAAATTAGAATCAGCGCTACCAGTAGAGGTTCATGGAACCAGCACTTCAGGCAATATGGAGCCTAGAGAAGACGGAGTGGATGACAGTGCCATCTACAACACATCTACAACTAAGAAAAGCGTCGCCAAAGGAACTGGAAAAACTAAAAAACGAGTCACAGCTGACTCTGGGAACGCGATTATTGAATCTACAGGAGATGATAAAACAAAGTCAAGTAAGCCAAAGGCCACCGGTAAACCAAAGGCTACAAAGCCCCGTGTCTCAAAGCGAACAACAGGAACTACAGTCGCTACAGAAGCAGTTGTGGGATAACGGGACAATCAGTATGTGGATATTACGCGAGGATACCGAATGTTTATGTTTTAGTGACGGGTCTTATACTATGCTGTTATGGGGACATGTATCAGATGATAAGAATCAGCTAAATACAGAAGCTCAACATTGCTTTCGTATCTTACGATATTTAGGCGCCCCTGTCGGTTTTTGTGTGAACTGGTGGCGCATACCAAACGATAGACGATTGAAAGCTGGACACTTTCCTACACGGGCTGAAGTGAACGGAGGGTGGGCTCGGCACGGCATACCTGAGGTTTATATATTTCGATTAGAGGAATGGGACCGCGTATTAATTCACGAATGTATTCACGCCTTTGATTGGGATGTGATGCCTAGTACAACAGTTAAAACATGTCTAGAACAGTCTCTTGGTGGACAAATTACTGAGGCGCTCTTTGAGGCAGCGACAGAACTTAATGCAGAATGGCTTTGGTGTATTATACATTCACCAAATAATGATTTTACTGGTATTACCTGGCTAAAGCAGATTACATGGCAACAGAGCCAGGCCTTTGCTATCTTAGCACGTAAGCCAGATATTTGGTCAGAGGATACATCGGTCTTTGCTTACTATGTATTGAAGGCAGTTTTAGCTTTGGATATGGGCAATTTTCTTGTTTCGTGGTTATCAGGAAGTGTAAATACGGATATGTGGTGTTCACTGTGGTCAACCCATAAACAGACCTTTTTAGAGCAATCTAATGTCCACAAGGCATCTCATCATGTTGAAATATCTATGCGAATGACACATCCTGACTTGGAAAATTTTATTAATACATTATAAAAATGTTCCATTTGTTGATGAGTTTGTTTGTTGCTGGTCTTTTCTTTGTTTTAACTCCCGGTATTTTGGTTAGCTTGCCACCAAAGGGTAGCAAATACACTGTGGCTTTGGTTCATGGTCTTGTTTTTGCAGTTATCTTCCACTTAACACACAAGTTGGTTTGGAATGCGTTATATGGTGATAAAAAGGAGGGGTTTGCTTATTTTCGCATTCCAGATGAGGTATTCCAACAGAATCGTGATCCAAGGGCGCAATCATATATTGCTAGACCAAAGAATAAATGGGCCCCCAGATATACACTACAAGAATATAACAGATTTTAACCCTGGACAATGGTGGTGGCATTACCGTTAGGTATTTTACGTAATCAATTATATATTTCGTAATAATTCGCATAAACTTGATATGACAAGTTTGTGTGTATTAAGTCCCAAACACCTAACGCAATGGGAATCCGCGGACTCCATATTTGTATTAAGAAGACCATTCCTGAGACTGTAAAGTCTGTGAATTGGTCGCATTGGCTCAATAAGCGCATTGGAGTCGATATTTCATGCTTTCTTTATCGCGCATTAAGCAAAGGACAAGCGCCCCTGGAGGCTATAGCACAACAGATAGCTTATTTTAGGGCTCATAAAATCAACTTGATTTATGTATTTGATGGAAAGCCACCAAGTGAAAAGGATATGGTCAATGACAAGCGTTTTAGTGAACGCAAGGTTGCGACTGATAAGTGCTACGAGCTTAAGAATCAACTAGAACACGAAACTGTATCTGAGCGACGCGATTTGCTCCTGGTGCAGATTAGGGAACTGGAATCACGATTTCCAATTTTGACAAATGGAATCAAAGAGGAAGTCAAGCGCTTCTTGGAGGCTACCGGTACATTGTTTATTGTGCCAAATTGTGAAGCTGATACACTGCTAGCGTATTGGTTTCGGCGTGGCGTTCTAGATGCGATTGTCAGTCACGATTATGATTTTATTGCGCGTGGTTGCCGACTCTTGGCACCACGACAGACCTTGGTTGAAAACATGAATCTCTGGACTCAATGGGAGGATTATGACCCAGTAGTAATTCGTGACGGTCTTGGTTTAAATGAATCACGTTTTGTGGACCTGTGTGTACTTATGGGTTCCGATTACACGCCTGGATTACCAATTGTACCATGGAAAATAGCATTGACAGCTCTTCAATACAAGGAACCCATTGAGGCGATTTGGGCGCGACACACCTTTTCAAACTGGCGACAGAAGGACGTGAAGGCGCGACTTTGTGGCGAAATTGACGTGCTATTCAAGGCAAAGCGAATTCTTGGTGGTAACGATGATGTACCCGAAGACATGATGGACCTTAGTCAGTGGGCTAAGTGGACTGGTGGTTCTACTGTACCAGTTCCTGATGCACTCCACGAATTTAAGAAGCTATATTCAGAGTTTGATTGGCAGGCCATTCTAACGGTATAAGACGTTGATGCTAGATTTATATTAGGGATTTATGCTAGTGGCACTTTTTACCCTAGGTAGATTAGTTAAGCGACAGTCTATGAGCTGTCCACTGTGTGCTGATTTTTTAGACAAGACTTATACTGGCTTATCACGTGAAATTTCAATCTTGGCTGATACACATGCCAAAACTGAGGCCTTAAAACATAAGGATATGTTTTTGGACGTTTATATGATGTATTATCGTCGTGAGTATGAACGCCTTTTTCTTAGTCGAAAGGAGGCTTTTTTAATTACTTATAAAGATTCCTTACAACAACGCTATGTTGGTCATTCCGGTCTTTGTGCTGCTTGCTATAGTGCTTGTACTAATGTTTGTGTTTCTTCTTCTAGCTTAGTCTTTGATTCGGCTGCTCAGTTTTGCTTTCACAGTGTTGATGTAACTTGTGACAATTGCGCAACTTAAACAATTTTGGTTTATTAATAGTAAGAGGATGTATTCTTGTTATAAGGCTGATAATGTAATTTCGCCTGGTACTATTGTACCTTACGAAAAACCGATGATTAAAAAGCGCTTTTTGGCTTACGCAAAGGTGGAAGAAATGCCTTTGATACCTGTTCAGCCTATTATTCAACGCGCCGAAAACGGAGTCCTTCAGCGTGTCCACAAATTTTTTACTGGACTTGTAAAGAAGAAGTCTGCTACTGATATGATAATTTTGGACCAACGTCTATCACAATATGACAATACACGTAAACTCTACGGTCGTGAACTCATTGCGCGACTTCGTGAATTTCCGTACTGGTCTGGTGTTTTAATGAAACGTCCTCATTTGCGCCGCGAATTCACATTTACGGATTATCGCAAGGCGATTATTTTTGTAAATTTGGTTTCTGAGGAAGCGCTTTTGGCAAGTCATTATCCAAAAATTGTGAATAGTCATTTAAACGTCGCTATCACGATTCGCACGGTGGAGGTAGATGGGATTTCTCTCAAGGATTTTGCCTTGGCTAAGGCAATTGATAATGTGGCTGAAAAGGTTAAGGGACTTGTTCAATAGGTTGATGTGTAATGAATGTAAAGTATGTTTTCATTTTGGAAATATACTGTGAAAAATCAAAAAATAGAAAAAAATGTAAGCATGATTACCCAGATTGATAAGGTCGTTGAACTTTTCGGCGTTAGAAAGTTGAGTTTGGGTTTTGAATTTTTTGTTAATTAAAAATGTGAAATTAACAAAAAAAGATGGTCCAGGAGGGGATCGAACCCTCGACGTTCAGCTAGATTATGTACACATTGGTACTCATAAGACTAACAAGAGAGCCACATTCGGCTTCACTCTACCAACTGAGTTACAGGACCTTATATTAGAATGTATAACATTCTAATAAAAGATATTCTGCCCCTGTCGGGATCGAACCGACGACCTTCCGGTGAATAGTTGGCTAACAGCCAAATGCTCTAACCAGCTGAGCTAAGGGGCATCTATTTCCTATCATTGATAAGATATAGACACACCTTTAACGAATTTTTGTATTTTCTTTTATGAGTTTTTTATGTGTTTTCTTTTGTTTTTGTCCTGTTGGTCCTTTCGTCGGACCCAGCTCCTTTACGCGACAGGCGCCTTGACGTAGTGACCCTTGAGGTAGCGCTGGAGGTTGAGGATGGTGACATTCTCGGCCTCCGTGACTGAAAGGAGCTTACGAAGCGCGGCGTCAGGGTTGATGACCTGCTTGGCGTTGAGGCCGTTCTTCTTGACGTAGTCCATGATGCCACGCGTGACATCTGAGCGGCTCATCTCCGTGCCCTTGGGCTTGCCAAGGAAGACACAGAGCGCATCCGTAATCTTCTGGGGCTTCGTGAAGACAGAGGGCTTCTTGGGAAGGGGGTTGCCCGCCTCATCGACCTGAGGGGCGCGGGCGCGGCGGCGGCGGCCGGCCTTCTTGATCTCGCGGGCAAGGCGCTTCTCGAGCTTCTTCATGTCGGCAAGGACTGAGCCGAGCGTGTTGCGGAGCTCATTGACCTTGGAGACCTGTGAGTTGAACTCGGCGACAAGGTTGAGCTCGGCCTCAGGCTCCTCAGCGGCGACAACTACAGGCGTGGCAGCTACAACGGGCGCGGGCGTGGCTGAGGAGGCAGCTGACTTGCGGCCTGACGTAGCAGGGGCGACCGTCTCCTTCTTGGCGGGAGTGGCGGCGGCAACGGGAGCGGCGGGGGCGGTCTTCTTTGATGACTTAGATACAGTGGATGAGCTCATTTTATACTTGTTACCGGGCTTTTTTGAGTGGCTTTTTAACGCACTATGCTAAAGGTATTACTGGTCGACTTGATGTCAATTTTTGATACTTTTTTGTTTAAAATACAGTAATTTGGACCCATTGATTGACTTTTTATGACATAAAAGTGAAAAAGTCATGTGGGCAAACGATATAAATACATTGTTAAGAGTAGGAACTTATGGAGCCACCTTCCTGCAAAAATATCCGGTCAAAACGCCATCCCGACCAACGTTGTCATAATCCTGCTGTTCATGGTGAATATTGTGGGTTACACTTCAAACATCCTACTCCTTTCAAATCACGTGCTAAACTGTCCATTGACGAAACAGATGTAAATAATATAGTTATACCGATGGACACTAGCTCACAAGTCAAAAAGATACAGAAGTGGTGGCGATTTTATGGACGATTACAGCTTTATAGAAGGCAGGGACCTGCCAAGTGGACCCGTGAACTAGCAACCAATGCCACAGATTTTTATTCCATGGAGGATATTGTAACACTCAGTGGTGAACACGTATTTTCTTTCGTAGAAAATGATAAGACAGTTTATGCCTTTGATATACGGTCATTGGCTACACTCTTGGAGAAAAATGAGGCACCTGAAAATCCTTATACGCGCGCGCCCTTTTCTATGGAGAATTTAGATAAGGCCAAACGCTTTATAAGATGGTCGCGCTTGAAAGGGGTAGACACGCGCTGGGCTCCTATTATACCTGAAAGTCCTGACCAGCGTTTCAAGCTCAAGGTCACTGACCTTTTTCAAAAGATTGACGAATTGAATTACTACACCAATCCTGATTGGTTTGTAAAATTATCAGTGGATAATCTGCGCTGTTTTTATGTTGAACTTTTTGATATTTGGTTTCATCGTGCTGAACTAAGTCCAGAGATGAAAAAAATCATTATTCCCCCACCTGCACACCCCTTCAAATATCCAGTCCGTGAAATTGTTGCAGTAAAATCACTAGATAGCTTGAGAAAAATAAATCTAGATATTATTCGTATGTTTATCAGTGCAGCAGTTGATAAATCTGATAGAACATTGGGTGCTATGTATGTAGTGACTGCCCTTACCTTGGTCAATAAACAATGTAAGGAAACATATCCATGGCTATATGAATCGGCTACACCAGGTATATACAGTCGCTATCGTGTATTTAATGAGGACGGTGATGAACATGCCCTCAATGCTATAAACTCTATCTTTGGTAATAATCTGATGTTAAATGAAATAAATATACCAAACTTTTTTCTGAATCAATTACTCCTTCCTGGTGCCCTGAATGAGACCCTTCTTTTAACTGGACCGCCTTTGGGTCCTGCGTCAGGCCAAAACCAAGACCAAGGCCAATAAAGAAATATTCAATTAGTTATTAATTTTATTATATAATATATAATACAAAATATTAAATATTATATTAACGTCTCATACCGAAGTTAAGTACTCCCCAGCTGGGGAGTACTTAACTTCGGTATGATAGTAACCATGTCAAACACTTAAGATAAGAACACACTAAAGGGTGTTCTTATCTTAAGTATTTGACGGTATATGTATACACTTTTGCGTAAATTGTATCAAAAATTGACGTCTGGTTTATCAGGTAATCAAGTAGTCAAAAAAAGGTTTATAACAAGAAATGAGCTCAAATATCGTATCACCCGCAAGCTTTGACGTATCCAATCTTTCGTTCCGCGCCCCCAAGGTCCTTGACTCTGGCGCCAAGTTCGTATCAGTGGATTACAATGAGCGCCAGCTTATGACCCAGACGCCCTCCATGGTTCTTCCATATGGGCTTAATGTATATGACAAGGCGGGTCCCACCACTTATTCAGTAGATGTAAGCTTCCGTGGCTCAGAGGAGAATCCGCGTATTAAGGCGTTCTATGACATGCTCGTAGCTTTTGATGAGCGCCTTGTACAGGCCGGTCTTGAGAACGCTCAGACGTGGTTCAAGATGCCTGGTGCCAGTCGTGAGGTCATCAAGGCCTTCTACACGCCTTCTATCAAGGTCAGTACCGACCGTGAGGGTAAGCCCAAGCCTTACCCACCGACGCTCAAGGTCAAGCTCCCCAAGAAGAACGGTGTCTTTGAGACACTCTTCTATGATTCGGAGAAGCGCCCTTATGAGGGTGTAACGGTAGAGGAGCTCCTAGTGAAGGGTGCTTCTGCCACCTTCCTTCTCAAGTGTGTCGGTCTCTGGTTTGCTGGCACGAAGTACGGTGCCTCATGGAAGGCCGTTCAGGTCAAGATGGACGCTGTCCCGTCATATGGCCTTGGTCGTGGTTGTGCCATCCAGGATGATGAGGATTCAGCACCAGTAGCCCGTCGCCCTGCTCAGCGTAAGCCAGTAGCTGCTCCTGTTGAGGATGAGGAGGCAGATGAGGAGGATGTCATGGAGGCAGTCCTTCCTTCAAAGGCCCGCCAGCAGCCAGCTGTAGAGCAGGATGAGGATGAGGAGGAGGAGGAGGTCGTAGAGGCTCCTGCTGTCCCCAAGAAGGCAACTGCTGCACCAGTCAAGAAGGTTGTAAAGAAGGTTGTCAAGTAAAAGACAATACCCACATAATATATAATAAAATAGCCTTACAAAAATAAAATATAATACGTCATCTATCTATTTTTATTTTTGATAAATAAAATATGTGCCTATAATATAAATGTCATCACTTGAAATCGTTCCCGGTTGGGCTTTTAGTTGGTGCTGGTACTTTTTCTTGGCTAGTGCGGTTAGTGCGTTCACTGCAGTTCTTACACTTGTAACAATCATAACTATGTTTACTGAACTCCAAAAGAAGAATGCGATTCCTCTTCTATCTGTCTATGTCTTTGCCCTAGGTGTCCAGTCTATTACCTCCATGGTCACCTTCTGGATGTGTCGTTCATCCCTTAATCCCAATCGTAAGTAGAACTTTATAACGTCTCATGCCAAATTTAAGTATTTGACTGGTTTCCGGGATTGCTTTTGTTAAGAATACATTTCATAAAGGTATTTTTAAAAATAATATCAGATTTACTGTACATTACTAGTATTAGCTGGAGCCCGGAAGCCGTAACCATTAATTAAATCATTATAGTTGGGATTGCAACCCTGACGGCATTCACCCTGCTTAGCATCTAGTGGAACCTCGGCTGAAACAGTATTTCTGAACTGTTCGGGAACAAAGGCATTTCCATTAGGAAATCCACCTGGATATACATTGTTATTACGGAACGCAGCTAAGGCAACCTGGCGTCTAAAAAGAGTTGTTAATGAGGCATCGCGAATACCGACACAATTAACTGGCATGTTTACATAATCATAATATTTTTAATTCAAGGCTCTATACTTCTATATCCGATACATGGTCTTTGAGGTGTAACAGGCTCATAACTATATTTGTATTTAACAAAACCAGGCTGTAAGAATTGTGGCGGAGGTACAGGTGGTGGGAAGTATTCTAGAAAGCGCAAGTCGGTCTTTGTTGGGTCTGTTTCAGCTAAAAGAGTTGCTTCAATACGTTGTGCGGTAGTTGTGGATGCAGGAACAGTTTGTACTATTATTGGGATAAGTGTAGTGCTTGTAATTGGAACTTGAACACCGTTCACAATGGTAAATCCGCATGCTACGCTTTCACTTGTCATACGGGAAGACTCTTTTGGAGTTTGTTTATTTGCTGAAAAACTAGGTGATTGACATGCAGGTACGACGGTTTGTTGGCTAATCAATAAATTTGGAGAATAGCTTAGTTTTTGTTTTAGTTTCTTGAGTGACAACGATGACATCCTACTAGATTGTGATAAGTTTCCCGAGTATGGTCTCATAACCATGTCAAATAATTTTAGTATAAGACGTTAGGGATGGCTAAGAATCTTAGGCCTGCTAAAATAGATTATTCTAAATTATTTGTACAAGTTCTGGTAATAATTATTGTGTTCTACACGATGTACTATATATGTAAATACATTTACGCGCTTTTAATATGCGGTTGTGGAAATCACCAGCGTACCATGGTCCAGGAAGGTTTTGCATCATCGTCATCAGAATTTCAGGATAGTCAGGCCTACTTTGCTTCTTTATCTAAGCGCTGTGATAAGATACAAAATAATATTGATAGCTTAGGTCCTAAGATTGATGATTTAACAAGTGGATTCAGCGGATTAAATAATGACATTTGTTATGTTACTAAACAAATCGATGAAAGTCTAGCTGGTAATTACGCATCAAATGTTGGACCCGATGAACAGACCTATCCTGCAGATGTTCAACAACAACGGGCAACTAAACGAAAAGCAGATTCAGCAAAATATGTACTTAATCTAAAAAATATCTTTGTCCAAAATCATGATAATGTTCCCCTTTTAGAATGTTTTGCAAGTAGCTCGAAATCAATGACAGATGAAGAAACAGCAAAATTAGCAACAATACGCGACTCTTTAAATCAACAAATAAGTGATACCGAATCGAATCTAGCTCAAATAAATGGTTTAATACAAGGCGTTCAGAAAGAATTCTCCATAAACCGATTACAAACCTTTTACACAACCCTTGAATACAATGATAAATATCTGAAACAAGCTGGAGATGCCGTTGCTAAGGTAATAGAAGGATTTGTTTCTGGTCCAGACGACGAAAATGGTGACTCCTTGGTTTTTAATTTTAAGAAACCTGCTAAAACATCTGTTGACCTTAATAATCCAGCCAATGACCCAGGAATTCGAATTAGTAATTTGGAGGACAAATATAAACAGACCGAAGCTCTATACAATGGTTTGAACAAGAAGATGATGAAATATGTTAATACGACAAAAAATCAGACGAGTATAATTAACTCTGCAAAATCATTTGTAAACGATACAGATGCACAGAATAAAACTGTCGAAGCCAACATGGGGGTTGTGGTTAAAAAATAAATAACAAATACAGTAAATCATGAAAAATTTAGGTCTAAAGGTTTCATGATATTATTTCATAATGGTATCGCTCAAGGATTTAATTAACAGTATGATGAAAACCGATGTAGCTATAGAGATAAGAAACATTATGGATTCTTATACATCAAAATGCTCTACATTCCTAGAATTTGGTAGCCGTGGTGCAATTTCAGGAATTCTGACCCTTGGAGGTTTAGACCTTGGTCGAACGCGAAGTAAATTTAGACCACGCTTTGTTTGTGTTGACCTCATACATGATGATTCAATTTCGAAAATAGAGCAGCTTGCTTTAGCTAATAATATATCCTTCCAATTTTGGAAGGGTCACAGTTCTCAATATCCAATTCATGAAATCGATGGACTTTTTTGGGATTGTTTTCATTCTGGTGGAGCTGTATTTCATGATTTAAATCGTATGGCTCCTTATGTTCATAAATACATTATGGTTATGGGTATGGTCAGTTTTGGTGACAAATCAGAGGGGGAACTGAAGGGTTTTGATATGAGTTCAGTTGCAAAAGAACTTCACATGGATGAGGCATCAGCGCGCATGAATATGAAAGATGGTGTCGCCAAATTTCTTTCTGGTAATAAAGATTGGGTACAAGCCAAGGAATTTTCCGAATTATGTATTTTAGAGCGTGTTAAGCCATCCGATAAGGACCTGTTTAAAGTAACTTAAAAGAGTTTTATTGATACATATTATAAGTAATGCAAATCTTTGTTAAGACGTTAACTGGCAAGACCATAACACTTGATGTTGAACCCAGTGATACAATTGATGGTGTAAAGTCTAAGATTCAGGATAAGGAGGGTATACCTCCGGACCAGCAACGTCTTATCTTTGCCGGAAAACAGCTAGAAGATGGTAGAACATTAGCTGATTATAATATCCAGAAAGAGTCAACTTTGCATCTTGTACTTTTTTCAGTTGAATATTAAAAATTGAACATCTTGATAACAGTTAAATATTATCAAAATGGAAACACAAACCTTTAGTCGTTCGTTTCTTCAAACGATGCCAGAACGAAATAAGCAAAAGCTTATTGATATGATTATCAGAGGATTTATTCAATATTTACTGAATGTTGCTGCTACTGGAAGAACCTCATATACGTTTGAAATTGGTAGTATATCGCCATCAATTACTCATGACGATTTAGTCATCGCTTTCCAACAGAGGTTTCCTGATTGCAAGATTTCATATCACGAAACTATGGAAAAGGCTCCTTTATTTAAGAACCTTCTTAAAAAGAGTATTCTAATCGATTGGTCGTAAAGTATGATAATTATTCCCGAAACTAAATATTATATCAGTACATATTAAGTACAAATGGCTGGACCCTATGCCAGCTTTTGGTGGAATCTATTTTTTGCTTTTTTAATTTCTTGGACAGGAGGTCTAGGTATGTTTATCATGAGAGCAATGAAAGGTAAATGGTCTAATCAATTATGGTCATATGTACCCCTTTTCTGGATTCCTATCTTCTTTTCATGGCCTATATCTTTGGCTGCCTTATTCGGTGCTTATGACACCTAACGTCTCATACAAAAGTTAATGTTATCTATTGTGTATTTTGTTTTTTAAGTAACTCATTGTTAATAGCAATTTTATTCTGTATCTTTTTAATTGCTATATTACGTTGTGTACAATCTTTACAGAAAGGTCCACTTATATTTAAGGCTCTTTTAGACTTACTGTAATTGGAACCACATTTACAAGTGAACTCTATCTTGGGTTTGTTTTTAACTAAAGGTGTTGTATCCATGTTTTATGAAATTGATTAATTTACTAATTACTCAATTTTATAAGTATTAACGCTAACGTATGATTAAAAATGAGCACAAGTGTTTTATTTTTACAAATCATAAATAGAATGGATGATTTAATTTTGGAAGTAAAAGCTTCCCGTCGTACAAAATTGGCAATTTTCGATTTTGACTGGACCTTGGTTAAACCCAAGGAAGGGCGTAAGTTTCCCAAGGATGTCGGCGATTGGCAATATATTCGTGAATCTGTACCAGGTGTAATTCGTGAATTTGCCAAGGACCATCAAATCGTGATTGTGACTGACCAGTCCAAACTCTGGAAAATTGACCAAATTCGTGCTGTAATCGAGGATTTAGGAGTTGTAAACAAGGTAATTGTTGGTGTAAAAACACAGAAACCTGAAACTGGATTATTTAAGACGGCCTATCCTAAATTCAAGAGTGAAAAGGCATTCTATTGTGGTGATGCAGCCGGACGACCTGTTGACTGGTCAGACAAGGACCTGGAATTTGCCAAGGCATTGAACGTGAAATTTGTTGTACCAGAGGAGGTCTTTGTGATGGATAAACCTGTATCTTTACCTAAATCAGCAAAGGCTGTGGCTTCGAAGGAGGTTATCATTATGGTGGGCTATCCAGCGTCCGGAAAAAGTACTATTGCTAAAGGGCTAGGTTATCATGTGGTTGATGGTGACAAACTTAAAACGGTATCTGCAATGATTAAGGATGCCAAAAAACATATTGCTAATGAATCGGTCGTCTTTGATTCTACTGCTGGAACTAAGACTAAACGTGCTGAATTCGTAAATTTTGCCAAGGAGCAAGGTTTACCAGTTCGTGTTTTCTGGGTTCAAACGTCCATTGATGTAGCTATGGAGCGTAACAAACAAAGGGCTTTAGAAACCGGAGTACATAAGATACCTGATGTGGTGTACTATGTCTATAGAAAGCGATTTGAAGAACCGACGGAAGATGAAGGATTTACGGTGGTCAAAATTTGAGCACGATTTTAACGCTTCATATTGAAGTTAAACACTTCACTACTGTCAAATACATAAGTATTTGACAGTATGTATATAAAATTTTAAAATAAATATTTTTATGCTGAGGCATATCCTTCATCTTCATTGCGCTCCTTGAAATAATCCAGTATACTATCTAACATTGGCTTGGGGCAGTCTTTGGTAGGTATTAAAAGACCATCCTTATTTGTAGTGATATGTAAAGATGGGCTATAGTTGTTATCAACTAAGATACGCCAACGTTCCTGGTATTTACGATTTTTCTTAGCACCGTGAAAATAGTGACGAATTACTCCTGGAACGTAACCTAAACGTAATTGTTTGGCCTT
>Ga0136644_10001409_pt1 | contig 19145 bp, 19 predicted proteins | sample C_130820_EF_Meta_FD_94780 | JGI IMG/M metagenome (GOLD analysis project Ga0136644, IMG submission 94780) | Freshwater microbial communities from Lake Croche, Canada to study carbon cycling - C_130820_EF_MetaG (v2) (version 2) | ecosystem: Environmental > Aquatic > Freshwater > Lake | place... | reverse complement strand
GTTTAGGTTATTTTGAAATGGCTAAATGGTTATTAGATATAAAACCAACAATAGATGTTTCTGCTAATGATGAATGGGCTTTTCGTTATATTTGTATAAATGGTCATTTAGAAGTTGCTAAATGGTTATTGGATATTAAGCCAAATATTAATATTTCTGCTCAGGATGAATATACTTTTCGTTTGGCTTGTTCTAATGACCATTTAGAAGTAGCTAAATGGTTATTGGAAATTAAGCCAGATATTAATATTTCTGCTGAAAATGAAGGACCTTTTCGAGATGCTTGTTATTATGGTCGTTTAGAAGTAGCCAAATGGTTACAAACTTTATGTCCAGAAAAATATTATTTAGAAATTATAAATGATAAAATTATAAATTTTAAAGTTATACAAATTATTAAAAATAAAATAAAAATTGATAAAGAACAAATTGTTAATTGTTTCATTTGTGATGAGAATATTTCAAATATACAAACTAGTTGTAATCATTTTTATTGTGAAAGTTGTATTACTTCATGGATAGAAAAATCAAATAATTGTCCTTATTGTAGAGAATCTATTAGTTATGATAATTTGTTTAAGATTGAAACAAAAAAAAATTGATAAATAAATTATTTTATAACAAATGAACATGGATAAACAATTCATAAATTTATATAAATTAGGAAATTTAGAGGAAGCAAAACAGTTATTAATAGATAACCCAAATATTAATAGTTATGATCAAATTTTTCATTGGGCTTGTAAAAATGATCATTTAGAAGTAACTAAATGGTTATTTGAAGTTAAACTAGATATAAATATTACTGCTCAATATGAGGATGCTTTTCGTGAGGCTTGTTATAATGGTCATTTAGAAATAGCCAAATGGTTATTGGGAAAAAAACCAAATATTAATATTTCTGCTCATAATGAAAGAGCTTTATGTAATGCTTGTGAAAAGGGTTATTTAGAAATAGCTAAATGGTTATTGGAGATTAAGCCAAATATTAATATTTCTGCTGATGATGAATATGCTTTTCGTTCAGCTTGTGATTTTGGTCATTTAGAAATAGCTAAATGGTTATTGGAGATTAAGCCAGATATTAATATTTCTATTAGGGATGAATATGTATTTCGTTCTGTATGTTATTCAGGTCACTTAGAATTTGCCAAATGGTTATTAGAAGTAAATCCAACTATTAATATTTCTATTTATGAAAGAGCTTTTCGTGATGCTTGTGAAAATGGTCATTTAGAAGTAGCCAAATGGTTATTTGAAGTCGAACCAGATATTGATATTTCTGCTGAGGATGAAGAAGCTTTTTGTATGGCTTGTCGATATGGACATTTAGAAGTAGTCAAATTGTTATTGGAGATTAAGCCAGATATTAATATTTCGATTAATGATGAATATTCTTTTCGTTGGGCTTGTTTGGGTGGTTATTTAGAAGTAGTCAAATTGTTATTGGAGATTAAACCAGATATTGATATTTATGCTAGTTATGAAGAAGCATTTTCGGTTATTTCTAATGGTCATTTAGAAATAGCCAAATTGTTATTTGAAATTAAACCAGATATTGATATTTATTATTATAAAAATGCTTTTATGAATGCTTGTAATAATTGTAATTTAGAAATAGCAAAATGGTTATTGGAAAAAAAACCAGATATTAATATTTCTGATAATGATGAATATTTTTTTGGTGTGGCTTGTCGAAGTGGTCATTTAGAAGTAGCCAAATGGTTATTGGAGATTAAGCCAGATATTAATATTTCTGTTAAGGATGAATATGTTTTTCGTTATGCTTGTGAAAATGGTCATTTAGAAGTAGTCAAATGGTTATTAGAGATTAAGCCAAATATTGATATTTCTATTAATGATGAATATGCTTTTCGTATTGCTTGTAAAAATGGTCATTTAGAAGTAGTCAAATTGCTATTGAAGATTAAGCCAGATATTGATATTTCTGTTGAGGATGATTATGCTTTTAGAGAGGCTTATAAATTTGATTGTTTAGAAATGGTCAAATTATTATTGGATTTTAAGCCAGATATTAATATTTCTGCTGATAATGAATATGCTTTTCGTTATTCTTGTTCTAATGGTCATTTAGAAATTGCCAAATTGTTATTGAATGTTAAGCCAGATATTGATATTTCTGCTGAAGAAGAAGAAGCTTTTCGTGATGCGTGTAAAAAAAGTAATTTAGAAGTAGTCGAATGGTTATTGGAAATTAAACCAGATATTGATATTTCTGCTAATAATTATGAGGTAGTTCATTATATTTGTAGATATAATCAGTTAGAAATTGCTAAATTGATACAAAATTTATATCCAGAAAAATATTATTTTGAAATTATAAATGATAAAATAGTTTCGTGTAAAGTAACTAAAGTAATTAAAAACACAATAAAAATCGAAAAAGAACAAATTATTAATTGTTCTATTTGTAATGATAATCTTTCGGAAGTACAAACTAATTGTAATCATTCGTATTGTGAAAGTTGTATTACAACTTGGTTAGAGAAATCAAATAATTGTCCTTATTGTAGAAAACTTATTAATTATGATAAGTTATATAAGATTGAAACATAAAAATTGATTTAAAATTATTTTATTATAAATAAATTATGGAAAAACAATTTATTAATTTATATATTGTAATTAGAATAATATAATTTATAAAAAAATTGATAAATATTATAATTAATTCATAATTTTTATATGGTTTATACTATAATTAGACAATTTATTAATATATGTAAAAAAGGATATTTAGAAGAAGCAAAAATATTATTTCAATTAAATCCAACTATTGATATATCTGCTAATGATGAAGATGCTTTTCGTTTTGCTTGTAAATCTGGTAATTTAGAATTAGTTAAATGGTTATTGGAAGTTAAACCCGATATTGATATTTCTATTGATAATGAAGCTGCATTAATTGGAGCTTGTTATTATGGTCATTTAGAAGTTGTTAAATTATTATTGAATATTAAACCCGATATTGATATTTCTGCTCAAAATGAAGCAGCTTTTCGATGTGCTTGTAAATCTGGTACTTTAGAATCTGGTAATTTAGAATTAGTTAAATTTTTATTAGAGAAAAAATCCAATATTGATATTTCTGCTGAAAATGAATATGCTTTTCGTTATGCTTGTGCATTGGGTCATATTGAAGTAGCCCAATGGTTATTAGAGTTTAAACCAGATATTGATATTTCTGCTGAGGATGAATATGCTTTTCGTTATGCTTGTTATATTAAAAAGTTTGAAATAGCCAAATGGTTATTAACAGTTAAACCAGATATTAATATTTCTGCTGATAATGATGGAGCTTTTCGTAGTGTTTGTCTTAAAAATAATTGTGAAATTGCTAAATGGTTTCAAAGTTTAAATCCAAATAAATATTATCTTGAAATTGAAAATGATAAGATTGTTGATTATTTAATTTTAACTTAATTTTTATTTTATAAAAAAATTGAACAATATAATAATTTAATGATTATTATATGGTTGATTATAAAATTGTTAAAGAATTTATTAGAAAATGTGAAATAGGAGACTTAGAAAGAGCTAAACAGCTATTAGTAGATCATTCTACTACTATTATTTATTATTCAAATGGAGTAGCAATTAGGAAAGCTTGTATTTATGGTTATTTAGAAATTTTAAAATTGTTATTAGAAATTAATCCAGATATTAGTATTAATTATTTAGATATAAACGTATTTATAGACGCTTGTTCGTATGGTCATTTAGAAATTGCCAAATGGTTATTTAAAATTAATCCAAATATTAATATTTCTACTGATAATGAATGTGCTTTTCGTTCTGCTTGTGACAAGGGTTATTTAGAAATAGTCAAATGGTTATTGAAGATTAGACCAAATATTAATATTTCTGTTTATACTGAAGCTTTTCTTTTGGCTAGTAAAAAAGGTCATTTAGAAATAGCTAAATGGTTATTGGATAAAAATCCAACTATTAATATTTCTGCTGAAAATGAATATGCTTTTCGTAATGCTTGTTCTAATGGTCATTTTGAAGTTGCCAAATGGTTACTGGAGCTTAAGCCGGATATTAATATTTCTACTGTGAATAGTGCTTTCCTTTTTGCTTGTACGCATGGTCATTTAAAAATTGCCATATGGTTAATGGAAAAAAAACAAGATAAAATAGATATCTCAGAGCCTTATAATACGGCTTTTACTTGGGCTTGTTATCATAATTATTTAGAACTTGCAAAATGGTTACTGGAACAAAAACAAGATATTGTAATGTCTGCTGATTATAATTTTATTTTTTCCACGGCTTGTCAAAAAGGTCATTTAGAAGTAGCCAAATGGTTATTACATATTAACCCAAATATTAATGTTTTTGCTGAAAATAATGATGCTTTTCGTTCGGCTTGTCGAAATCATCATATAGAAGTTGTAGAATGGTTACACAGTTTATATCCTGATAAGTACCCTAAAACTATTAGATAAGTACTCTAAAACCATTAGAAGGGAAATTAGATCATTTAATATTAATTAATAAAAAAAATTGAAAAAATAATTTTAATTTATATATATAATAACTTTCAAATATAGAATAAAAAATGGAATACGAATTTGTTAAAATTTGTAGAACAGGTAATGTTGAATTAGCAAAAAAATTCTTACACGATAATCCAACTGTTGATAATACTAAATGGTCTTATTATATTTTAGTTATATCTTGTCAAAATGGTAATTTAGAAATTATTAAATTGTTATTTAAAATTATTCCAAATATTAATATTTCTCATGAAAATGATTATGTTTTTCGTTATGCTTGTGAAAACGGTCATTTAAAAGTAGCTGAATGGTTACTTAATTACAAATCAGATATTGATATTTCGGCTGAAAATGAATTTGCTTTTCGTATGGCTTGTTTCAATGGTCATTTAGAAGTAGCTAAATGGTTATTGAGAATTAAATCAACTATTGATATTTCGACTGAAAATGAATTTGCTTTTCGTAGTGCTTGTGAAAACGGTCATTTAGAAATAGCTAAATGGTTATTTAATCACAAACCTGAAATTAATATTTCGGCTATAGAGGAATATGCTTTTCGATTTGCTTGTAAAAATAATAAATTAGAAGTAGCTAAATGGTTATTTGAAATTAAAGAAAATATTAATATTTCGGCTGAAAATGAATATGCTTTTCGTAGTGTTTGTCTTGAAAATAATTTAAAAGTAGCTAAATGGTTGTTGGAAATTAAACCAAATATTAATATTTCAATAATTAATGAATCTGTATTTCGTGGTGCTTGTTATTATGGTAATTTAGAAATGGCTAAGTGGTTATTTGAAATTAAACCAAATATTAATATTTCAGCTGAAGAGGAATTTGCTTTTCGTTGTGCTTGTGAAAATGATAATTTAGAAGTAGCTAAATGGTTGATTGAAATTAAACCAGATATTAATATTTCAATAATTAATGAAGCTGCATTTCGTGGTGCTTGTTTTTATGGTAATTTAGAAATAGCTAAATGGTTATTTAAAATTAAACCAAATATTAATATTATTGTAAATAATAATGAAGTTTTTCGTAATGCTTATCAATATAATCGATTAGAAATTATTCAATGGTTACAAAATATATTTCCACAAAAATATTATGTTGAAATTAAAAATAATAGAGTTATTTCATATAATATTACTAAAAAAAGAAAATTTAATTAATAAGAAAAGAAAATTTAATTAGTAAGAATGGTTTTAAAAAAATTGATGTTTAATTATTTTATAATAAAATGGATATGAATCCAATATTTAGTGATATATGTAAATTAGGTAATTTAGAAGATATTAAAAAATTTATACAAGATAATCCAGATTTTGATATGGAAGAAGCATATGCTATTATTTATGAATATGATAATGTAGAAGGTTTTAAATGGTTTTTAGATATTAAACCAGATATAGATCTTAATATTGATTATGATGATTTTTATAATAATGAACAAGTTTTTTATAATATTTGTATAGATGGTAATTTAAAAATAGCAAAATATTTATTTGATATTAAAAACTTTTCTATAGATTATGAATATATTTTTTGTAAGACATGTGAAGAAGGACAATATGAAATAGTCAAATGGTTATTAGAAGTTAAACCAGATATTAATATAACTGTTCAAAATAATTATCCTTATAAAATTGTTTGTGAAAATAGTAATAAAGGTAATAATTATTTAGAAATAGCAAAATTATTACAAAATTTATATTCAAATAAATATTATAATTGAAAATAATCAAGTTGTTAATTATAATACAAATTAAATATTCTTTTATAAAAATTGAAATAAATATTATTTACTTTATAAATAATTATATGGATCAAACCAAAATAATGAATTTATATAAATTAGGTAATGTAGAAGAATTAATAAAAAATATTAATATTTATAATAATTATAGAATTATTAAAAATAAAAATAATTTTGCTTTTTGTTGGTGTTGTAGAAATGGTTATTTAGAAATGGCTAAATGGTTATTAGAAGTTAAACCAGATATTAATATTGCAGAAGAAGATTATTTTTGTTTTCTGGAGGCATGTTGTAATGGTCATATAGAAGTAGTTAAATGGTTATTGGATATCATTAAAAATGATATCTTTGATTCACTTTATGAATATGGATTTTCTATGGCTTGCTGTGCAGGTCATTTAGAAATGGCAAAGTTTTTATATAACATCAAACAAATTATAATAAAACCGATATATGAAGATTCTTTTTATTATGCTTGTGAAAATGGTCATTTAGAAGTTGCAAAATGGTTATTAGATATATTTCCAACTATTGATATTTCAGTTGTTAATGAAGCAGCTTTTGTAAATTCATGTGAAAATAATCATTTAGAAGTTGCCAAATGGTTACACACTTTTAATTCTGAAAAATATGATATTGAAAGTGTAGATAATAAAATAATTTCATATAAGAAAAAGAAAATATCCAACTAATTTATTTATAATAAAAAATTGAAACAAATATTATTTACTTTATAAATAATTATATGGATCAAACCAAAAGTATGTATTATACCGAAATAATGAATTTATATAAATTAGGTAATGTAGATGAATATATAAAATATATTTGTAATAATAAAATTAGTGAAAATCAAAATAATTTAGCTTTTTGTTACTGTTGTGCATATGGTAATTTAGAAATAGCTAAATGGTTATTAGATATGAAACCAGATATAAATATTGCAGATAATAATTATAGTTGTTTTCGGATGGCATGTATTGAGGGTCGTTTAGAAATAATTAAATGGTTATTCAATATGGTTGAAATTAATCTTAATAATAATGATCCTGTTTGTAGCTATGGATTAGTTACGGCTTGTTCTGCTGGTGAATTAGAACTAGCAAAGTTTTTCTATAATGATAGATCAAATATATTTGAACATCATTATGAAGATTCTTTATTACAGGCTTGTAAAAATGGTCATTTAGATATTATTAAATGGTTATTAAGTGTAAAACCAGATATTAATATTTCTGCTAATTATGAAGCTCCTTTTCGTTTTGCTTGTTATTATGGTTATTTAGAAGTAGCAAAATGGTTATTGGAGATTAAGCCAGATATTAATATTTCTGCTGTAAATGAAGCATTTCGTTTGGCTTGTGATAATGATAATTTAGAAATTGCTAAATGGTTATTTAATGTAAAACCAGATATTGATATTACTATTGATGATCATGATATCCTTTATTCGGCTTGTAAAACAAATAAAATAGAAATTGTTAAATGGTTACAAACCATATATCCATTTAAATTTTGTATTGAAATTAAAGATAATTGCATTTCATATGAATTAACTAATAAAAGAAATTATGTATCGTGATTAAAGTATATAAAATAAAAATTGAAACAAATATTATTTACTTTATAAATATGTATGAACGGAATAAAGAAAGAAATTTATGATACTATACGAAACGGGAAATTAAAAGATGTCCAATGGTTATTCTATAAGTATCCAGATATTAAAATTAATCAAGACATTTTTAAAATGGCTATTGATAACTGGAAGATAGAAGTAGCTAGCTGGTTATTGGATAATAATTCAGATATTGATATTTCTGCTGATAATGAATATGCTTTTCGTAAGGCTTGTTATGATGGTAAATTATGGCTAGTCGAATGGTTATTAGAGATTAAGCCATATATTAATATTTCTGCTAATAATAATGAAGCCTTTATGTCAGCTTGTGGTAAATTGCATGTTGAGTTAGCTAATTATTTAGTGCAACTCAATCCAAATATGGATATTTATGATAATGATAAAATGGAAAATATTTTTATTAGAATATGTGATTGTGGTAGTCATTGGGGACTTGATTATAGCAACGGTCATGACAAGAGGGTAAAAATAGCCCAATTAATACATGAATTGTGTCCAAATAAATATCATCTTGAAATGAAAGATAAATTTACGGTAGCTGCTTTTGGTATAAAACAAAGTATTAATAACAAAATAAAAATAGAAAAAGAACAAATAGTAAATTGTTTAAAATGTAATGATAAACTTGCTAATATACAAACTAAATGTAATCATTTTTATTGTGAAGATTGTATAAGAACATGGTTATCAAAATCAAATAATTGTCTTGATTGTAATGAAATGATTAGTTATAAAGACTTATATAAGATAACAATTTAAATTAGAAATCAAAGTATAAAAAATTAATTTATTTCTAGAATAAAATAAATATTTATTTATGTTCAAACTAAAAAAAAGTAAAAAAGTTTTTCCTATAACTAATGTTTTATCAAAAAATAAAAATTATGATTTAAAAAAAAAAGAATTAGTAATAAATGAATATTCTAACGATGATTATTATTTTCGTAATGCGTGTATGGATGGTGATTTAATAGATGCTAAATATTTTATAAAAGAAAAACCATTTTTAAATATTTCTGCTAATAATGAAGAACCTTTTCGTGTAGCGTGTTATTATGGACATTTAGATGTAGCAAAATGGTTATTGAAGATTAAACCAAAAATTAATATTTCTATTGATAATGAATATGCTTTTCGTAGTGCTTGTTATTGTGGTCATTTAGAAGTAGCCAAATGGTTAATTCAAGTTAAACCAAAAATTAATATTTCTATTGATAATGAATATGCTTTTCGTTGGGCTTGTTGTTTAGGTTATTTTGAAATGGCTAAATGGTTATTAGATATAAAACCAACAATAGATGTTTCTGCTAATGATGAATGGGCTTTTCGTTATATTTGTATAAATGGTCGTTTAGAAATGGCTAAATGGTTATTAGATATAAAACCAACAATAGATATTTCTATTGAGGATGAATGTGCTTTTCGACAAGCTTGTTCATTTGGTCATTTAGAACTAGCTAAATGGTTATTAGAAAAAAAAAAAGATATTAATATTTCTATAGAAAATGATATTGCTTTTAAAAATGCTTGTATTAATGGTTATATTGAAGTTGCTAAATGGATAATGGAGATTAAACCAACTAAAAATATTTCTGAACCCTTTAATCGAATTATATATAATGTTTGTAAAAATGGTCATATAGAAATAGTTAAATGGTTATTTAAAATAAATCCATCTATAATAAATATTTCTGAATATATTGAAGAAGCTTTTTGTATTGCGTGTAGTAATGGTCATTTAGAATTAGCTAAATTATTATTAAAAACAAATTCAAAGATAAATATTTCTGCAAAAAATGATGAAGCTTTTCGGGTTGCTTGTGCTAGAAAATATTTAGAAGTAGCTAAATGGTTATTAGAAGTAAAACCAAATATTGATATATCAGCAGAATGTGAATATGCTTTTCGTTATAATACTAATATTGAAGTATCAAAATGGTTATTAGAAGTAAAACCAACTATTAATATTTCTGCTGATAATGATTCTGCTTTTCGTTATGCTTGTTATATAGGTAATTTAAAATATGCTAAATGGTTATTAGAGGTTAAACCAGATATTGATATTAATAATTATAAAAGAGAAATATTTAATAATCTTCGTAAAAATAATAAATTAGATTTTTATGAATGGTTAATGTTAAAATAAAATTTGGTAAAAAACGTAAATCTTTAAAAAATTGATATAATATATAATATTATAATGTGTGATAAAGGTGTAATTAATTTTATAACAATATGGGAAAATTACCAAGAAATAGGTAATTTAATTTTATTAAATGGATCTGTTAATGTTGATCCAATTTTTGAATGTGCATGTATAATTGGTAATCTAAAAGTAATAAAATGGATTATTAGAATGTTTCCAAATATTTATATTGATTATACACTTTTTCATTATACTTGTTTATTTGGTTATTTAGAAATTGCTAAATTTTTATTAGATATTAAACCTGAAATTAATATTTATATTAACTATCAAGCTTTTTATAATTCATGTTATTTTAATCATTTAGAAATTGCCAAATGGTTATTGAAAATTAAACCAGAATTTAATATTCTTATTGATAATCAAGTATTTTATAATTCATGTAGTAATGGTCATTTACAAATTGTAAAATGGTTATTAGAAATTAAACCAGATATTCCAATTTACAATGATGAAGCTTTTCGTATTGTTTGTGATAAATATTATTTTGAAGGTGATAATATATATTTAGAAATAGCAATATTATTACAAAATTTATATCCAGATAAATATCATATTAATATTGAAAATAATAATATTGATAAAATTGTTATAATATAAATTTATAAATAATTATGGGTCAAACCAGAATAATGAATTTATATAAATAATAATTAATAAAAAATTGAAAGATATATGATTTTATTTGTTTTATAAAAAAAATTGAAAAATATAATTTAATATATGTTATTATTAACTAAAACTATTTATTAAAATGACGACCAAACTATTTATAACAAATGAATCAATGCATAAAGTAATTTTTGGGGATTACAGTCGCTTCCCAAGGTATGATAACGAAATAAATTTTATTCAAGTATTCGAAAAGCATCAAGATATATCTACTATAATTTTATTAAATGGATTTTTTGATATCAATAAGATATTCGAATGTGCTTGTTTTTTTGGTAATTTAAAAGTAGCAAAAATGATATTAAACATTTTTCCAAATGTTGAAATGCATGATAGTATTTTATTGACTTGTATAAATACAGGTAATTTAGAAGTTATTAAATGGATATTTAAAGAAACAAATTGGTTGTTCGAATTACATCAAAAATGTATTAATTATTATACATTAGCGATAGATGAATATACTAAATCTGAATATGGTAAATGGATGCTTAATGAACTAAAAATTAATTTTTTTGATTTTTATCGAAGAATTTTTAATTATACATGTAAAGCTGGTAATTTAGAAATTGCTAAATTTTTATATGAATTTAATTCAGATATTGATTTTTCAAATAATTTATCTAATTATTATTTACAAATTAAAAGATCCTTATTACGATTAAAGCCAAATATTCAATTTTATCATGGACAAGATTTAGATTATGAAGAAGCTCTTGATAATGCTCTATTTTTTGAAAATATTAATGTTGCTGAATGGTTATTAGAAATTAATCCAGATATTGATATTTCTAATAAAATGTTGATTCACCAAATTAATAGATATAATTTAGAAAGCGTAGAATGGATATTGAAAAAAAAACCAGATATTAATTTTGATAATTCTACAAATTTTAATTGGTTTCATTCACTATGTGAAATTGACATTTATAATTATCATGTTTTTCAGATAGAAATAGCAGGCTTATTACAAGATTTTTTTCCAGATATATTTGGAGTTGAAATTAATGATAATGGTAATATTCTTTCTTATAGAATATATGAATCTACTTTTTATACATATGAATCTAGTGAAGAAGAAGATGAAAATTGGATTGAAGAAGAAAGAGCTCAATCTTTAAGAGATTATAGGTATTTTTCTAATAAAAATTGATATAAAATTATTTTATTATAAAATTAATATGGAAACACAATTAATTAATATTTATAAAAAAGGTGATTTAGATGAAATAAAACAGTTTATAGAAGATAATCCTAATATTGATATTGATTGTTATACTAAACTTTTTATTAGGGCATGTGAAAATGGTCATTTTAAACTTGCTAATTTGTTATTGGAAGTAAAACCAGATATAGATACAGATATTTTAGATGAAAATATGTGTTCTTTTTGTTATGCTTGTTCAAGAGGTCTTTTAAAAATAGCTAAATTGGTATTTAGAAAAAACCCAAATATTGATATTTCTGAAAGTAATGAATATGCTTTTAAATGGGCTTGTACAAATGGTCATTTAGAAGTAGCTAAATGGTTATTAGAGATTAAGCCAGATATTAATATTTCTGTTAAAAATGAATGTATTTTTTGTTTTGCTTGTGAAAGAGGTCATTTAGACGTAGCCAAATGGTTATTAGATAAAAAATCAGATATTAATATTTCTTCTTATAATGAATATGCTTTTCGCGATGCTTGTTCTAATGGTCATTTAGAAGTAGCTAAATGGTTATTAGAAGTCAAACCAGATATTGATATTTCTGCTGAGGATGAATATGCTTTTCGTTCGACTTGTTTCAATGGTCATTTAGAAGTAGCTAAATGGTTATTGATACTTAAACCAGATATTAATATTTTTGCAAAAAAAGATGAAATATTTAGAGAAATATGTAGAAGTAATTTAGTGGAAATGGCCGAATGGTTACAAAGTTTATATCCAAATAAATATAAATTGACTACTAAAAAAATAATAGATACATATGAAGTTATTAAATATATAGATCCAATTCTACAAGATCAAATTCTTTCACCCCTACCCAGATATAAATATCTTCAGTATGATATAGAGAAATAAAAAAAATTGATATTAATATTGTTTGAGCCCTTATTTTATAATAATTATGAGCGATATCATTACATTAATAACAGATTTTAAACCAAGTAATTTAACTTTTACAAAGGCAGAAGAAACAGAAACATCAAATGGACAATTAATTTCATATCCAAGATATAATCATAATGGGATTGAGAAAAGGTTATTTTTACAATTACCATGGATTCCAATTACTTGTTATGGTATTCCTGCATTAGGACAATATTATAAAACTGATAAAGATAGAAGTTTTATTAGATTACCTTTAGATAGTAATAATGAAGAGTTAAATATATTTATTAATAAGATTAAAGAATTAGATTTACTTATGCAAAATGAAGAAACAAAAAAGAATATATTAGGTAATAAATATGCTAAATATAGATATTCTCCTATTTATCGCGAAACTCCTGAGATAGATGAAGATGATGAAGATGAAGATAATATGAAAAAGAAGAAAAATAATATAGTTATGTTACCATCAATTAAATTAAAATTAGATTTAACTTATCCAGATAAAAATATTAAAACAGGTGTTTGTATTAGTGAGATTGATAAAGAAACTGGTAAAGTTATTGAAAGAACTGAAGTTAAAGTTACATCTCTTGCTGATTTTACAAATTATGTTAAATATTTATCTAAAGTTAGATGTATTATTAAACCAACAAAATTATGGGCACGAAATCCAAAAGTAAAAGATCCACCACCAGCATATGGTATCTCTTTTACCTTAGTTAAAATAGAAGTTGAAAAACGTGATAGTATGGCTTCAATTGATAACTCGAGTATTGATTTTTATGATGCTGATTCGATTGTTAAATCAATTAAAAATATGAAGATTGAATCACCTAAAGAAGAAATTAAAAAGCATGATTTAGATTCAGATGATTCCGATTCTGATTCAGATGAGGAAATTATTAAAAAAGAAACTATTACAAAACCAGTTATAGCTGATATTGATTCAGATGATTCATCTGATGAAGAAGTTATTAAAAAACCGGTTGTAATTGCTGAGGTTGATTCAGATGATTCAGATGAAGAAGTTGTTGTTACTAAATCAAAGAAAAGTGAAAAAAAGCCAGTTAAAAAAGCTGGTAAAAAATAATCATTTATTTATTTTAATCTTTTAAAAATTATATTTATTTTATACCATAAAATAATGTATAAAAGTTATAAGAAAAAATCAAAAAAAAATAATATGATTGATGATGAAGATGATGATTATATAGATTATAGTAATACTAAATTAGATTATAAAAATTATCAATATTTTTCTAATAATGAAAAAATAATATTTGATAATAAATTTTCAAAACCAAGAAATGAAAGTCAAAATTTATATATGAAAGAATTAAATAATAAATCAAATAAAATTATAGTTGCTACTGGTCCAGCTGGAACAGGTAAAACATTATTAGGAACGGAATATGCATTAAAAGATTATTTATTAGGAAATTGTACTCATTTAATATTCACACGTCCATCAGTAACAGTAGATGAAGATTTAGGTTTTTTACCAGGAACACTAGAACAAAAAATGGCACCATGGATTAGACCTATTTATGATATATTACATAATTTTATTAATCCATCTGATTTAGTAAAATTAATAGATGATAAAATAATAGAAATTAGTCCATTAGGATTTATGCGTGGAAGAACATTTAAAAATAGTTGGATTATTGCTGATGAAATGCAAAATTCAACACCTGCACAAATGAAAATGTTATTAACTAGATTAGGTGAAAATTCAAGATTAGTTATTACTGGAGATTTAGAACAATATGATCGTGGATTTAATAAAAATGGATTAGAAGATTTTTTAGAAAGATTTAAAGGGAAAAGATCAGAAAGTATTTCTAGTGTTGAATTTAATATAACCGATATTGAACGAGAACAAGTTGTAAAAGAAGTATTAGAAATTTATAGTAGAAATAATATTCCAGAATATTAAATATTTATTTAAAGATTAAAATAAATATTGTTTAATGAATGAAATAGAGCCATATAAAATTTCATCAATTAATTTTGATAATATAGTGTATAAAAAAACCAAGATGATTAATAAAACAAAAATAATTTTTTTAAAATACAAAGAAAATAAATTAAATAATTTTGTTATTCAATTATCTAATTTATATAATAATAAAGTATTAAAATCAAATGAAATTGAATACAATATTAAAAATGATAAATTAATTGATTTTTTTAATAATTTAGATGATTATATTATTGAAGAATCTAAAAAACATATTGAATGGTTTAATCATTTAGATGATATTAGTTCTATTAATTATCAAAGAATATTACATACTGATGAGGATAATAATAATTATTTAAAATTAAAATTATTTAATAGTGATGAATTAACAACTAAATTAATTATAAATGATGAAATTCAAAAAAATTTTGATAATTTACAAGATATTGATTCTACATCTAAAATTATATTAGAATTTTTTGGTATTTGGATTAAATCTAATACATTTGGTTTATTTTTAAGACCTATTATTATTTTAATTAATTATAATGAAACATTTCATTATAATTATAAATTTGTTGAAAATAGTGATGAATCTGATGATAAAGATAATGATGAATATTATTCTGATAGTAATAGTTGTGATGAATCAAATAATGTATTTATAAATGATGATAATAGTAGTTCATCTGATATAGAAAATGATTTAAGTAAATTAATTTTAGGATTAAAATAATATTATTTAAAGGGATTTAGATTAATATAATTATATTGATGACATCATTAAATTATAATTCAGAAATGTTAAATTTAATTCAATTAACAACATATGAGTTACTAATATTAAAATCATTTGAAAAATTCTATGAAAATAAAGTTTATATAGAAAATTTCATGAATATTATAAATTGTAATAATAATATTTCTATTAGATTAATTGATTATTTTATAACAAAGTATGCTAAAAAAAATAAAATAACATATAAAATAAATGATTCATCCTTTAATATATATCAATCATATAAACAACAATTAAAAAATTTTCAAAAAAAGAATTTTGATCCTTTTGCAAGAGGAATTAAAATTCCATATTATATAGATAATTGTTGGATTATAACAACGATAGGACAATTAAATTTTTTTAAATGGTTTATATTAAAAAATATACATACATATATTTATAATAATAAGAATACAATACAACTAGATATGAATAAAAATAAGAAGAATATTAAGGTGAAAAAGAAGAGTGTATTTATTCATAAAAAGAAATATAATATTAAAAATAATACTTTTATAGCTAAACCCGATAATAATAGGACAAATAGTCAAATATTGGTTACTTTCTAGATATAAAAAAAAATTGATAATATTATATTTTAGGGTGAAAAATTATATGCCTAAAGCATCGAATAACAATAAAATTATTAATAAGAAGGAAGATAAAAATAAGAAAGTCGAGGTTGAATCAGATGATGATATAGTTATTAGTAAAAAGAATAAACCTGTTAAAGATGAGTCGGATAATGATTCGGAAGATGAATTAGAAGATAAAAAAGAAGAATCAGAAGATGAATCAGAAGATGAATCAGAAGATGAATCAGAAGATGATTCAGATGATGAATCAGAAGATGAAAAAAAAACGGATGATAAAAGTAAAAAAGTTAAACAAAAAGAGTCATTAAAGAATTTAACATTTGAAGAATATTTGAAGATGAAAGCTGATTTACATGAAAATGAAAAAGAATTAGAAGATGAATATAATAAACTGAAAAAAGAACTAGTTGAGATTGAAAAAAAATTAGTCCCAATTAGAAAATTAAATTATAAATTAGATTTAGCAGTTCCAAAAATTCATAATAATACTCTTACTAAAATTAAAAAAGATAAACCTAAAAGAAAAATAAATACTGAAAGTGGTATTAATGGTATTTTACCAGTTCCTACTGTATTAAAAACTTTTTTAGGATTAGATAGTGATGCACAATTTGCAAGATCTAAAGTATTTAGTTTGTTAAATAATAGGTTTAAAGAATTGGGATTAAAGAAAGGACAACAAACTGTTTTAGATAAAAAGACTGCTAAAATATTTGGTGTAGAAGATGGTTATGTAATTGAATTTGAAAAACATCAAACTTTTTTAGCAAATATTTACAAGAAAGAAAAATTGGAAGTTGCAATTTAATTATTCTAATTCAAATAGAGTCATTCTTGCAGAATTAGTATTAATAAAACTTTTATTTAATTTTTTTTTTTGAATATTATTAATTAATTTATTTAAATTATTATTTTTATTGAATATATCATCAAATAATATTGAATTAAAATCTTTATTATAAAAATAAGTAAATATAAAATATTTTAAAATAAAATAAGAATATGCATGTGATTTTTCTTTATAATTATTAAATTCTAAATTATTATTAATCATTATAGCTTGATTATAAATAAATTTATATTCTAAATCTATTATAACTTTAATTTTAATTTTAGTTAAAATAGATACATAAATGCAATTATATATTATTGCTTTAAAATCAGTTATAGCTTCATAATAATATTTATTTGAATTATCTTCTAACCGATGATCTTTATTAAATAAATGTAATAATTCATGAAAAGTAACTTTTTCAAATTCTTCTTCTCGCCAAATAAAAATATATTTTTCCATAATATCAGTATAACCACTATTTATATTATCAACATCAATAATATCATTATTTACTATTTTTTTTAGATTAGATAAAACTAAATAAATATTAACATTTGTATTTGTATTTTGTTGTAAATAATTAATCATTTTAATAAAAATAATTAATCTTTTTTTAATTTTATTAAATTTTTCTTTAGTAGTTTTTAAGTAAATATTATTATTATTCCATTTAATATTTATTTCATAATCGAGATAATCATATGTTAATTTATTACTAACCCAAAATGAACCTATCATTTTATTTAATAATTTCTGATCAAATTTATATTTTATTATTTGTAAATTATCTATTTTGCATTTATGTATATCTGATCTAATTATTTTTAGTTTATTAATTAATGGAAAATTAGTATCAATATAATTAAATTTTGAATAATTATTTAATGTAAAATTATTTAATATCATTAATTAAATTTATATATTTAATTTATGATATTATTTACCAAATAAATGACCAACTTCTCTAATGGAACTAACAGTATTTGAATATAATTGCAATGCGGTGAAAATAATTATTAATATTATAAATACAAATACAAATATAATCGTTATTATAACTCCTCCAATTCCTGTAAATGTATGACTATAACTGTATACTTTTGATTTAGGCATTGGGTTTAATGTTGGTGTTAATATTGATGTTGATGTTGATATCGGTGTTGATATTGGATTTAATGTTGATGTTAATATTGATATTGGTGTTGATATTGGTGTTGATATTGGTGTTGGTTGTAGATTTGTTTGAATTGTTGGATTAATAGATTGATTTATTGTACTAAATGATTGTAGATTAGACATATAAACTATATGATATAAAAAATTATATATTTAATTATTATATAAATTTTTAATCTTTATTACATTACAATAAAATTAATATTAATATATCCTTCATATGCTAACCATATAAATACTATTATTAATATAATAAATATTATTATATATGCAACTATTTTAATATTTTCTAATAAATTAGATGCAGTAGTTGTTTTTATAACGTTAGTAGTTCTATTAAATGATGATGAGTTATTAATTGGAGTTGTCGTTTCATTTATTAAAGTTGATAATGTATTAATTGAAGTTGGTGATCCTGTAATTGGATTTGTAATTCCATAAATTGGATTTGTAGTTCCAGTAATTGGATTTATAGTTCCTGTATTTGGATTTGTAATTCCAGTAATTGGATTTGTAATTTCATAAACTGAATTTGATGTTCCAGTAATTGGATTTGTAATTCCATAAATTGGATTTGTAGTTCCAGTAATTGGATTTGTAGTTCCAGTAATTGGATTTGTAGTTCCAGTAATTGAATTTAATGTTCCATAAACTGGATTTGTTGTTCCAATAATTGGATTTAATGTTCCATAAACTGGATTTGTTGTTCCAATAATTGGATTTAATGTTCCAATAATTGGATTTGATGTTCCAATAACTGGATTTGTAATACCATAAACTGGATTTGATGTTCCAGTAACTGGATTTGTAATTTCATAAACTGGATTTAATGTTCCATAAACTGAATTTGATGTTCCAATAATTGGATTTGATTCACCAGTAATTGGATTTGT
>Ga0136644_10001407_pt1 | contig 19151 bp, 14 predicted proteins | sample C_130820_EF_Meta_FD_94780 | JGI IMG/M metagenome (GOLD analysis project Ga0136644, IMG submission 94780) | Freshwater microbial communities from Lake Croche, Canada to study carbon cycling - C_130820_EF_MetaG (v2) (version 2) | ecosystem: Environmental > Aquatic > Freshwater > Lake | place... | reverse complement strand
GTATGGACATCGGGGTGTTCCAGTTCGTCAAGAGCGCCAAGTGGAAGGTCGGCGAGGAGTCTGTCTTCGAGCGGCTCGGCAGTTTGCACGCCGAGCAGGGAGTCGGCGGGGCCGTCGAGTGGAACAAGATGGGTGCAGGTTGGTCCTGGGTGAAAAAGCCAGGTTCCGAAGACGACCACGCCACCGCCGCCGCCGACGGCTGGGCCGAGATCGCCCGCAGGTTCGCCGAGCAACGCCACGACTTCTACGTCCTCGATGAATTCACCTACCCACTCAAGTGGGGCTGGGTTGACGTCGACGACGTGGTGGACACACTGCTGGCCCGGCCCGGCCGCCAGCACGTCGTGATCACCGGACGCGACGCCCCACCGCGGCTGCTCGAGGTTGCCGACCTGGTGACCGAGATGACCAAGATCGCCCACCCGATGGATGCCGGCCGCAAGGGCCAGCGCGGTCTGGAATGGTGAGCACGCCCGCCGTTGTCATCGGCGCGCCCGCCTCCGGCAGCGGAAAGACCACCATCGCAACAGGATTGATCGGTGCCCTGCGTCGCGCCGGGCATCGGGTCGCCCCCTTCAAGGTCGGTCCGGACTTCATCGATCCGGGCTATCACGGGTTGGCGGCAGGCCGGCCGGGCCGCAATCTTGATCCGGTGATGGTGGGGGAGGATCTCATCGGTCCGCTCTATCGGCACGGCTCGGCGGCCGCCGACATCGCCGTCATCGAAGGTGTGATGGGTCTTTTCGACGGCCGCATCGACGAGCAGTTCACATCACCGGCACGCGGGTCCACCGGAGGTCTGGCCCAACTCCTGGGTGCTCCGGTGGTGCTGGTTGTCGATGTGCGTGGGCAGAGTCAGACCATCGGCGCTGTGCTGCATGGCCTTTCGACGTTTGTGCGTGGAGTGCGGATCGGCGGGGTGATCCTCAACCGGGTGGGCTCGGAGCGTCACGAACAGGTGCTGCGGCAGGCCTGCGAGTCAGTGGGTGTTCCGGTGCTCGGTGCGGTGCCACGTCACGACGAACTGGCGGTGCCCTCCCGACACCTCGGTCTGGTCACCGCCACCGAGCACGGCGACGAGGCCGTGGCGGCGGTGGCGGCGATGACGGACCTCGTGGCTCGGCACGTCGACGTGGAAGCCGTCGTCGCACTCGCCGGCTCTGCTGCCCCGGGCGCATCGTGGTCCGCCACCGAGGCGGCGGGGGTGCCGGTGATCGGTCGGCCGGTGGTCGCGGTCGCGGCTGGAAACGCCTTCACCTTCGCCTATGCCGAGTACAACGAACTTCTGCGTGCCGCCGGAGCCGAGGTGGTGAGCTTCGATCCGCTCACCGATTCCCTGCCGCAGCGCTGCGCGGCACTGGTGCTGCCGGGCGGATTTCCCGAGCAGTACCCCGAGCAGCTATCCGCCAATACCGCGCTGCTCGCCCAGATCCGTGAACTGGCCACCCGCGCACCGGTGCATGCCGAATGCGGCGGACTGACCTATCTGGTGTCCGATCTCGACGGGCACCCGATGTGCGGCGTACTGGCTGGCTCGGCGACCTTCACCACGCGGCTGACACTGGGCTACCGCGACGCCGTCGCCGCCGGGGATTCCGCACTGTACGCCGAGGGCCAGCGGGTGACCGGTCACGAGTTCCACCGCACCACAGTCGAATTCGCACAGCCGGTGCAGCCGGCCTGGCTGCTTCGGTCGGCCGGGAATCAACCGGCCAGCGACGGGGCGGTACAGGCGGGGGTGCACGCGGCGTATCTGCACACCCACCCTGCGGCCCAGCCCCGCGCGGTCCGGCGGTTCGTCGAGCAGGCCGGGCGCGTACATGCGGCACTTCACTAAGCTCGCCGGGTGACCGAGAACGCCTACCTCGTCGGCCTTCGACTGGCCGGCAAGAGGGTCGTCGTGATCGGGGGCGGCACGGTGGCGCAGCGCCGCGTGCCGGTGCTCATCTCCCACGGGGCTGACGTACACGTCATCGCCCGGGCAGCCACCCCGGCGGTCGAGGCATTAGCCGAACAGCAGCCCGGTATCACCCTGACCCTGCGGGACTACCGTTTCGGCGATCTGGATGGCGCCTGGTACGCCATAGCCGCCACCGACGACCCCGAGGTCAACGCCGAGGTGGTGGCCGAGGCCGAACGCTTGCGTATCTTCTGCGTGCGCGCCGACGCCGCCCGCGACGGTACCGCCGTCACACCCGCGTCCTTCGACTACGAGGGCCTGCTGGTGGGTGTCTTGGCCGGCGGTGAGCACCGACGGTCGGCGGCCGTGCGCTCGGCCATCCGAGATGCTTTTCAGCAAGGCCGCATCGCACCCGACATCGTGGCCACGACCGCCACCGATGTGGTCCCCGGCGGGGTGGCTCTGGTCGGCGGCGGTCCGGGGGACCCCGAGCTGATCACGGTGCGCGGGCGCAGACTGTTGGCATACGCCGACGTCGTAGTGGCAGACCGTCTGGCGCCGCCGGAACTTCTGGCCGAACTGGCGCCGCATGTTGAAATCATCGACGCGGCCAAGATCCCCTACGGCCGCGCGATGGCCCAGGACGCCATCAACGAAGTGCTCATCGACCGGGCCCGTGCGGGCAAGTTCGTGGTGCGACTCAAAGGCGGCGATCCGTTCGTCTTCGCGCGCGGGTATGAGGAGGTTCTCGCGTGCGTGGAGGCTGGGATTCCGGTCACCGTGGTACCCGGCGTGACCAGCGCAATCGCGGTGCCCGCACTGGCCGGGGTTCCGGTCACCCACCGGGCGGTGAATCACGAATTCGTCGTGGTCAGCGGTCATCTATCACCGGAGCACCCGGAATCGTTAGTCAATTGGAATGCGCTGGCCCAATTAACCGGGACATTGGTGCTGATGATGGCCGTCGAGCGCATCAAACTTTTCGCCGACGTGCTCCGCGAGGGCGGTCGACCTGGGCAAACGCCGGTTCTGGTCGTCCAGCACGGCGGCACGGCGGCCGAACGCGTGGTGCGGGCGACGCTGGCCGACGTGGCAGAACAAATCCGCGAACAGGGGATTCGACCGCCGGCGATCATCGTGATCGGGCCGGTTGCAGGATTCGAGACTTTAACGTCCTCTTAATATTACTGTAGGGTAAATCGCTATGACGGCTCTCAACGATGCTGACCGCGCGAGCTTGCGTCGCGCCGGCGGTCATCGGAACGCCTCCGCCCCGCGCCCGGTTCCGGTGCGCCGGGATGCGGCGGATGAGCACGGAACCGAGCGCGGAGCGCTAGCACGAACCGGCAGCAATCTCCCGGCCTGGTTGCCGTCGGGTCGCTTCATTTCCGCCGTGGCCGCGATCGGCGGCATGCAACTGCTGGCCACCATGGATTCCACCGTTGCCATCGTCGCGCTGCCCAAGATCCAGGACGAACTGAGCCTGTCCGACGCCGGTCGCAGTTGGGTGATCACTGCCTACGTGCTGACCTTCGGCGGCCTGATGTTGCTCGGCGGTCGACTCGGCGACACCATCGGGCGCAAGCGGACGTTCATCGTCGGCGTCGCACTGTTCACCATCGCCTCGGTTCTATGCGGAATCGCCTGGGATCAAACAACTCTGGTCGTCGCCCGGCTGCTCCAGGGCGTGGCCGCGGCGATCGCCGCACCCACCGGCCTGGCTTTGGTCGCCACCACCTTCCCCAAAGGTCCGGCCCGCAACGCTGCCACCGCAGTGTTCGCCGCGATGACCGGGATCGGCTCGGTACTGGGTCTGGTCGTCGGCGGAGCGCTCACTGAGGTGTCCTGGCGGCTGGCCTTTCTCGTTAATGTGCCCATCGGCATCCTGATGATCTACCTGGCCTACAACAACCTGCGCGAGACCCACCGCGAGCGAATGAAACTCGACGCGGCCGGCGCACTGCTGGCGACGGTTGGCTGTACCGCCGCGGTATTCGGCTTCACTCAGGGTCCGGAAAATGGCTGGCTGGCGCCGCTGACTCTGACGTCCGGCTTTGCCGCACTGGTGGCTTTCGCCGCCTTCGTGTTTGTGGAGCGAACCGCTATCAATCCGGTAGTGCCGTTCCGTTTGTTCCGCGACCGCAACCGGTTGGCTACCTTCGCCGCGATTTTCCTGGCTGGCGGGGTGATGTTCACCCTCACCGTGCTGATCGGCCTGTACGTGCAGGACATCATGGGCTATAGCGCGCTGCGGGCCGGGATCGGATTCATCCCGTTCGTCATTGCCCTCGGAGTCGGGCTGGGTGTCTCGTCGCAACTGGTGTCGTACTTCTCGCCCCGGGTGCTGGTGATCGCCGGCGGCGTGCTGGTGCTGGGCGCCATGTTGTTCGGCTCCACGCTCAACGCAGGTATCCCGTACTTCCCGAACCTGGTGATTCCCATCGTGGTCGGCGGCTTCGGCATCGGGATGATCGTGGTCCCGCTGACCGTCTCGGCCATTGCCGGTGTCGGCTTCGACCAGATCGGGCCGGTCTCGGCGATCGCCCTGATGTTGCAGAACCTGGGCGGTCCCGTCGTTCTCGCCGTCATCCAGGCCGTCATCACGTCGCGCACGTTGTATCTGGGCGGCACCACAGGCCCGGTCAAGCGGATGAACCCCGAGCAGTTGCATGCCCTGGACCAGGGCTACACCTACGGACTGCTGTGGGTTGCCGGTGTTGCTGTGATCGTCGGCGTCGTGGCGCTGTTCATCGGGTATTCCGCCAAGCAGGTCGCGCACGCCCAGGAAGTCAAAGAAGCGATCGACTCCGGCGAGATCTAAGCCCTGCAGGTCCGGCTCGGGCACTGGGGAGTACATGGCTGGGTAGGGTAGGCAGCCATGGCTGGCGTCAGCGTTCCCGAACCGCCAGCCAGACCACTTGCCGCCAGCGTTCTCGGTGGCCCGCTCATCGCGATCACCGGCATGCAGCTGATGTCCACCCTCGACGGCACCATCGTGATCGTCGCGCTACCGCGGATGCAGGCAGATCTCGGGCTGACCGACGCCGGCAAAAGTTGGGTCATCACCGCCTACGTGCTGACATTCGGCGGCCTGCTGCTGCTCGGCGGTCGGGTCGGCGACGCGATCGGCCACAAGCGGGCCTTCATCTCCGGGGTGGGAGTGTTCACCATCGCCTCGATGGCGTGCGGATTGGCCACCGATGGTCCGCTGCTGATCTCCGCGAGGGCGGTTCAGGGCATCGGTGCGGCCGTGGCCGCGCCCACCGGGCTGGCGCTGATCGCCACTACCTACGCCGTAGGGCTGGCGCGTAACCGGGCTATGGCGATGTCCGCCGCGATGCAGGGCATCGGGTCGGTGCTGGGCCTGGTTCTGGGTGGTGCCCTGACCGTCATCTCCTGGCGGCTGGCCTTCCTGATCAACCTCCCCATCGGCGTGCTGATCATCTGGATCGGGCTGACCCGACTGGAGGAGACTCGCCACGAACGACTCAAACTCGATGTCGCCGGCGCTTTGGTGGCCACGCTCGCATGTACCGCGGCAGTGCTGGTGTTCACCCAGGGTCCGCCGCGAGGCTGGTTAGACCCCTGGGTGATCGGCGCCGGGGTGGCGGCGGTGCTGTTGGGTATCGCCTTCCTCATCGTCGAGCGCAGCGCCGACAACCCGCTGGTGCCGCTATCGATGTTCAATGACCGCAACCGGGTGATGACATTCGTCTCGCTGTTTCTGGGCGGCGGGGTGATGTTGACCCTGACCGTGATGATCGGGCTCTACGTACAGGATGTGCTCGGGTACTCGGCGCTGCACGCCGGCATCGGGTTCATCCCGTTCGCGTTGGCGCTTGGGTTGGGGAATGTGGTCACGGCGAGACTGGCCCCGCATATCGCGCCGCGCTGGCTGATCATCGGCGGCGGGTTGTTCGTGTTGGGTGCCATGTTGTTCGGGGCTTCGCTGACCCGCACCATCCCGTATTTTCCCGACCTGTTGCTGCCGATTCTGATCGGCGGCTTCGGCATCGGTGTCATCTCGGTCATCCTGCCGCTGTGTGCGGTCGCCGAGGTCGGCCCGAGTGAGATCGGACCCGTCAGCGCGGTCACCCTGATGGTGCAGAACCTCGGCGGGCCGGTGGTGCTGGTGGTCATTCAGGCGGTGCAGGTCTCGCGCACCCTGTATCTGGGCGGCACCACCGGACCGGTCGCCGATATGACACCCGCCCAACTCGACGCACTCGACGCGGGCTACACCTACTCGCTGTTGTGGATCGCCGCGGTCGCGATCCTCGTCGGTGTCAGCGCGTTCTTCATCGGGTTCTCCGCGCCGCAGATTGCCGCCGCGCAGCACACCCGCGAATCGGTCGAAGCGGGCGAGCTCTAACTGCGCGTCACCCGGCGGTAGCCGCCGTACAACGCCGCCGCCACAACGAAATTCACGAAGTAGGCCAGATCGGCGCCGTGCAGCCAGGCGGCTACCGGGCCGGTGATCAGGTTGGTGTGCATGAACGGCACGGCGGCGCCGAACGCGACGGCGAAACTCACCATCGCGGCCGCCGCGTCGGCCCGGGGAGTGATCTCGACGGCAGGGTCGATGAGGTCCCGCCCGGCGCTGCGCCAGCGCCAGTCGATGATGACGATCGCCACGAACGCCGGAACCCAGTAGCTGATGAACAGCAGCACGCCCTGGAATCGTTCGGTCAGATTCCCGGCGTTCAGCCACATGATCAAGCCGAACGCGATCACCGCGACGAGTGCCGCCGACAGCGGACGGCGCACCTTCACCCCGGCGGTCTGCATCGCCAATGATCCGCTGTAATCGTTCATCGCGTTGGCGGCGACCGCCCCGAAGACGATCGCCAGCAATGCCATGCCGCCGAGCACCCCGCCGCCCATCACCGAACGCACACCCTCGGCGCTCTGGTCGGCCACCATGCCGCCGGCAGCGATACCGATGGCCTGCACGGCGATGTAGGCAGACGCCAGACCGGCGAAGGTGTATCCGAACACCGCGGCCCGCGATGTCCGGGCCGGAAGGTAGCGGCTGTAGTCGGATGCGTAACTGGCCCACGAGATGCTCGCGCTCAACGCGATGGTGACCTCCATGACGAAGGCCGCCGCCAGGCCGGGGCCGGTCTCGGTGGGCGCTGTGATGACCTCATGACCGCCCAGCAGGCGAATCGCGAACACCGTGAAGGTGATCGTCAGGATCACCGTCATGACCGCCTGCATGCGATGGATCACCTCGTACCCGAAGATCCCGACCGCACCCTGGGTCACCAGAACGATCATCACCGCCAGCCAGAACGGGACGTCCAACAGAGCCGCCAGGGCTTCGCCGCCGAAGAGGCCGACCAGACCGTCCCAGGCGATTGCCGAGAGCCACTGGATCACCGCTACCACGGCCACCGTGGATCCGAAGGCCATGCGCGCGTTGGGAAGTTGCGCCATGCCGGTACGCGGCCCCCAGGTGGACAGGTAGGCCACCACAAGGCAACCGAGCACCGTGCCGATCGTCATCGCCAGCAGACCCAGCCAGAACCCCAGCCCCAGTGTGAAGGCCAGCGTTCCGGTGAAGAGAACGGTCATATTGACCTGAGGTGCGAACCACACGGTGAACAGACGCCGCGCGGTGCCGTACCGGTTCTCCGGCGGAATCGGCGCGATGCCGTGGGTTTCGACAGCCAGATCGCCGGCGTGGGTCGGCATCCGTCCGGCGTAGGGGTCTGACGTCACGGCGGAACCGGTGCGGGTCGCGTCGGCTGTCACGCACCCAACCCTAATGGGTGGCCTAAGCTGGCCCGTTGTGATCACCCGTATGTCCGAGCTGTTCCTGCGCACGTTGCGCGACGACCCCGCCGACGCCGAAGTGCCCAGCCACAAATTGCTCATCCGAGCCGGTTACGTCCGGCCAATCGGACCCGGTCTTTATAGCTGGCTGCCGCTGGGCCTGCGGGTGCTGCGCAAGATCGAGGACATCGTGCGCGACGAGATGGTCGCCATCGGAGGTCAGGAGATCCTGTTTCCCGCGCTGCTGCCTCGCGCGCCGTATGAGACCACCAATCGCTGGACCGAATACGGCGACGGGGTGTTCCGCCTCAAGGACCGCCGCGATAACGATTATCTGCTGGGGCCCACGCACGAGGAATTGTTCACTCTGACGGTCAAGGGGGAGTACAGCTCCTATAAGGACTTCCCGGTGCTGCTGTTCCAGATCCAGACCAAGTATCGCGACGAGGCCCGCCCGCGCGCGGGGATCCTGCGCGGCCGTGAGTTCATCATGAAGGACTCGTACTCCTTCGACGTCAACGACGACGGACTGCGGACGGTGTATCAGGCCCACCGGGAGGCCTATCAGAAGATGTTCGCGCGCATGGCAATTCGCTACGTGATCGTCTCGGCGGTCTCCGGTGCGATGGGCGGCAGCGCATCCGAGGAGTTCCTGGCTGAGAGCGACATCGGTGAGGACACCTTTGTGCGGTGTCTGGAGTCGGGCTATGCAGCCAACGTCGAGGCGGTCACCACCGCGGTACCCGACTCGGTGTCGGTCGATGGATTGGCGGCGCCGACGGTGCATGACACCGGCGACACTCCAACCATTGCCACCCTGGTCGACTGGGCGAACACCGCCGGGTTGGGCCGCACCATCACCGCCGCCGACACACTCAAGAACGTGTTGCTCAAGGTCCGCGCGCCCGGCGGGGAATGGGAACTGCTCGGAATCGGGGTGCCCGGCGACCGCGAGGTCGACGACAAACGCCTCGGCGCCGCACTGGACCCGGCCGAATACGCCATGATCGACGACGCTGACTTCGCGAAGCACCCCTTCCTGAAGAAGGGCTATATCGGCCCGAAAGCATTGCTGGACAATGGTGTTCGCTACCTGGTTGACCCGCGAGTGGCGCCCGGTACCGCCTGGATCACCGGCGCCGACGAAGCCGGCAAACATGTCGTGGGTCTGGTTGCGGGTCGCGACTTCACCGCCGATGGCATCATCGAGGCTGCCGAGGTTCGCGATGGCGACCCGTCTCCGGACGGGGCCGGCCCGTTGGTGAGCGCGCGCGGAATCGAGATCGGCCACATCTTCCAACTCGGCCGCAAGTACACCGACGCATTCACCGTCGACGTGCTCGGCGAGAACGGTAAACCGGTGCGACTGACCATGGGTTCCTACGGCATCGGTGTATCGCGACTGGTGGCGGTGATCGCCGAACAGCAGCACGACGAACTCGGATTGCGGTGGCCGTCGTCGGTGTCGCCGTTCGACGTCCACTTGGTCATCGCCAACAAGGATGCCGATGCCCGCGCCGGTGCCGAGGCCCTGGCCGCCGATCTCGACGCGCTGGGCTTTGAGGTACTGCTCGACGACCGGACCGTCTCGCCGGGGGTGAAGTTCAAAGACGCCGAACTGCTAGGCATGCCCTGGATCGTGGTGCTGGGCCGAGGATGGGCTGACGGCACCGCCGAATTGCGCAACCGGTTCACCGGCGAGACCCGCGATATCGCCGTCGGCACCGCGGTCGCTGATATTGCCGCGGTTCTGACCGCAGGCTGAACCTCACCGGTTGGGCCGGCTACTCGCTGCCGCCGGGGAAGGCCTCGGTCACCGGCCACGCGCCGAGTACCCGCCGCCAGCGCGCCGCCGTCACCGCGCACTGGGTCAGCGCCGTCAGGCCGAATGCGCGGTCCTGCTCGGCGCTCGCCTGTTCCATGACCGCCCGCCAGGCCACCGCGCAGTCGCTCTCCATCCGGATCGCCAGTTTGGCGGCTTCATTCGCGTTGTTCACTGTCGTCGGCAACTGGTAGCCGCTGGCCGGCAGCGGGACCTTTACTGATCGCTGGGTAAGCATCGACACGGCGGCCTCACGCCGGTCCCGGTGCTCGGCCAGCACCTTTGACACGAGTTCGTTCTCGTCGGGATAGATGTGCGCCGAGACAATCCCGTAGCCGTAGATCGCGGCGTGCTCTGCGGCAACGGCGTCGAACAGCGCAGCCAGGTCGGGATCGGCCGGCCGGTCCGGATCGGGTGTGGGCTGGGGTTGGCTGGGCTGGGGTTGACTCGGTGACGTCATCGCTGTCTCGGCTCGGCCGGAGTCAGGCCCACGGTCCACGACGTCGTGCAGGCCGCGGCGATGGAGCCCATCAACCCGGCGCGATATCCCGACAGGGTCGGTGCCAGCTTGGCTGCGTTATCGGCCGAACGGCGCAACGCGGTGACGACATCGCCGAGCGACGGGGGCGGAACGGCCCTATCGGGCGAATTCGCGGCGGGTGCGCTTGCGGTGGGCGAGGTGGTTTCGGCGCCCGGCGTCGGTGTTGGTTTGCCGGCCGCGCGGGACAGTTCCTCGACGATCGCGGTCGCGTGCCGGGCCCGCTCGGCGGAGACCTCGATCAGGGCCGGCACCATCGCCGGCGCAGCAGCCTTGGCCGCGGCAGCCGCCAGTTCGCTGTCACTGCGGGCCGCGGACAACTCGGCTTCCAGCGGGTCGGGTCCGGAGGGCTTTGAGCCGCAGGCCGCAGTGGCGGTCCCCACGAACGCCAGTGCCAGCAGACTCCGACCGGCCTCGGCGAGGACCCGTCGCCGGCTCAGCGACGGCACGACGGGGGCATCGGGCCCCGCAGCATGGCTGGGATGGGTCCTGGGCACGGTCAACATCCTGCCATTGCCACCCCGTTCGCTGGCGTATCGTTGGGTTTCGGTGCCCCGAGCCGATATCCGATGACGCTGCACAAGCACAATTCAAGATGAGGAGCCTGTCGTGACTGAATTGTCCGCGGGATTGCCCTCGCCAGAGCAGGTGATCGAGCTGCTCAGTGCTGAATTCGCGCGCGCTGGATTCGAGATCGAGGACGTGGCGATCGATATCGGAACCCGTCCGCCGCGGATCCGGCTGATCGCCGACGGCGATCGTCCGCTGAACCTGGACGCCGTCGCAGAGTTGTCCCGGTTGGCCTCCGAGCGGCTCGACGCCGTCGACACCGGGGATACCGCGTATGAACTCGAGGTCAGCTCGCCCGGCGTCGACCGGCCGCTGACCTCCGAGAAGCACTTCCGCCGCGCCCACGCCCGCAAAGTCGAGATGGAACTGGTCGATGGCACCACCCTCATCGGTCGGCTCGGCGCGACCGCTGACGGGGCGGCCGATCTGCTGATCCGAGCCGGCAGTGGCTGGAAGATCCGCCGGGTTGCGCTTGCTGACATCAGTAAAGCCATTGTCCAGGTTGAGTTTTCGCCTCCCAGCGCCAAAGAACTCGAACACCTCGGCGGGACCGGAACGGAGGACGGCACATGAATATCGACATGACCGCGCTGCACGCGATCGAGATCGACCGGGGCATCTCGGTTGACGAACTGCTTGAGACCATCAAGACAGCCCTGCTGACCGCCTACCGTCATACCGAGGGCCATCACGCCGATGCCCGCATCGAGATCGACCGCAAGAACGGCGAGGTGCAGGTGCTGGCGCGCGAAACCGACGATGACGGCAACCTCATCAGCGAATGGGTCGACACCCCGGAGGGATTCGGACGCGTCGCGGCGACCACCGCCCGCCAGGTGATGTTGCAGCGCTTCCGCGACGCCGAGAACGAACGGGTCTACGGCGAGTTCTCCGCCCGCGAAGGCGACATCGTCGCCGGGATGGTGCAGAAGGACGCGCGAGAGAATGCCCGCGGTAACATCGTGGTGCGCATCGGCGGCGAGACCAAGGGATCCGACGGCATGATCCGCGCCGCCGAGCAGGTTCCAGGAGAGAACTACGACCACGGCGAGCGGTTGCGCTGCTACGTGGTGGGGGTGACCCGAGGTACCCGCGAACCCCGCATCGAACTGTCCCGGACCCACCCGAATCTGGTGCGGAAGCTGTTCTCGCTGGAGGTGCCGGAGATCGCCGACGGGTCGGTGGAGATCGTCGCTGTCGCTCGCGAGGCCGGGCACCGCTCCAAGATCGCGGTGCGGGCGAAGCCCGGCGGTCTCACCACTGGTCTTAATGCGAAAGGCGCCTGTATCGGCCCGATGGGCCAGCGGGTGCGCAACGTGATGAGCGAGTTGTCGGGCGAGAAGATCGACATCATCGACTTCGACGAAGACCCGGCCCGGTTCGTCGCCAATGCGCTGTCCCCGTCGAAGGTGGTGTCGGTTGAGGTCGTCGACGCCGCCACCCGATCGGCCCGGGTGACTGTGCCGGACTTTCAGTTGTCGCTGGCCATCGGCAAGGAAGGCCAGAACGCCCGGCTGGCCGCGCGGCTGACCGGATGGCGGATCGACATCCGCAGCGACGCGCCCGAGCCCGAGTCGCCCGTCAGCGACGGCGGTAGCTGACCGGAGTCGGGCCGGCGGCCCGCGCTACCCCGCCGATCTGGCCCGGTAGCGGGACTGGCGCACGCGACCAACCCGGGGCCATGTCGTAGGCGCCGAACAGGTGGATCGCCGTCATCGCCATCGCGGACAACGCGAACGGTTGCGCAGGACAGCTATGCCGGCCGTGACCGAAGGACGTGACCAGTTCAGCCGACGCCAGGTCGGTCGGGTCGACGAGCCGGTGGCGGTGCCAGCGCCGCGGATCCCAGCGCTGCAGGCCCGGCCCGGCGCTGGTGTTGGTCAGCGGCAGCAGGGTGGCGATCGTGGTGCCCGGTGCGATGCGGTAGGTCGCGTCCCCGGTATCGAAGTCAAGTTCGGCCAGTACGAACCGCGGCATGATCGAACGTTGGGCCAGCCGGGTCGATTCCAACGCGCACTGCTCGGCCAGCGCCCGGTCGCCGGAACCCACCTGCGCTCGCTCGTCGGGGTGGCCGATCAGATCGACCAGCAGCCAGCCGAGGGCGGCGGCGAGATTCGACATCGACGCGATGTGGATCAGCGCCACGTCCAGTGCTGCGCCGCGCCGGCGTTGCTCGGCAGGCTGGTCGGCCCACTCGTCAACGATCCGGCCGAATAGCGGATGGCCATCGCTTGGCCCGTCGATCACCGCACCGATTACTGTGACGACCTCCTCGAGGGCGGCATGCTCGGCTGCTTTGCCGCTGGCGGCCACCGCGGCCATCGAGTCGGGGTTCACGAACGCCTCGGACCCGTCGAGGTTGTCAAGGGCCGACACCAGTCGGTCGAAGCGTTCGATGTCCGCGCACCCCGGACCGGCCCAGGACGCCAGACCCATGCGGTGTGCGAGCCTGCGGGTCAGTGCGAACACGTCGACCTCGCCGCGATCGCCGAGTTCACCGTCGGTCATCTCGAGCGCCCGGGTCAGATTGGCCAGGTAGGACGCGACGTCGTCGCGACGGAACAGCTGCGACGGCAACGTGCGTCGGCCCAGAAACATCTCGTCCGGCAGTTTGCGTCGCAACATCCGGAAGTCGGCCAGGCCCTTGCTGGCGAGATGTTCGGGCAGGGCGTAGAACGATGTGACGCCGCGCGGTGAAAACGTAAACAGATAGCGGTCCTGGCCGCTGTCGACCACAAAGGTGTCGCCGAACTCCGCTCGTGCGCCGGCGAGGGCTGCAACTGGGTCGTCGACGGTAACGTCCCAGGGCAACCCGATGCCGGTGGCCAGCGGTGGCATCGGCACGATGGCGGGCAGTGCCATGCCGGTCAGCGTGCCAGGTTTGGCCGGGGCGCGCGGCGATCCGGCCCGAGGGGCGCCCGGCGCGCGCCAGGCCCGGAGGCGCATTTCTTAACTCAGCTGCGGTAACGGTAGAGTGAGCCGTGATCCAGCGCGAGAAACCGGCCGCTGCGACGCCCACCGGAAGCCCGGTACGGACGTGTATCGGTTGCCGGGAGCGAGAGTTGGCTGTCGAACTGCTCCGAGTGGTGGCCGGATCGACGGGAAACGGTCAATCGGCCGTCACCGTCGATACAACAGCTTCCCGCCCGGGCCGGGGTGCCTGGCTGCACCCCGTCGATCGATGCCTGAAGGCAGCGATCCGGCGGCACGCTTTCGCACGAGCGTTGCGCATCACCGGTTCACCGGACACATCCGCGGTGGTCGAGCATTACGCCATGCTCGCCCGCCCGGCTACAGAACAGGTATCGGAAAGAACATGAGTACACCGTGAAGACCCGACGATGATCATGCGTCGTAGTTAAACCCGAGGCGCGGCCTACCCACCGCTGACGCCTCTAGAGATGGAGAAGTAGTGGCAGGCAAGGCCCGCGTACACGAGTTGGCTAAAGAACTCGGTGTCACCAGCAAGGAAGTTCTCGCTCGGCTGAGCGAACAGGGCGAGTTCGTCAAATCGGCGTCCTCGACGGTTGAGGCTCCAGTCGCGCGCCGTCTCCGGGAAGCGCTCGGCGGCGCACAGGCCGCCCCAGAGGCGCCGCCCATTAAGAAAGCCGCACCGGCCAAGGCGGCCGCCGCACCCGCAGCCCCTCCGGTCGCTAAGCCGGTTGCGCCGGCCCCGCCCGCACCCGCTGTACCGGTCGCGCCGTCGGCCCCGTCCGCGCCGGTCGAGGTCGCTTCGGCTCCAGTGAGTCCGGTTGCCGAACCCGGCCCGCGCCCCGGCCCGGCAGCACCCAAGCCCGCGCTGCCGCGTCAGCCCCGGGTGGGCAATAACCCGTTCTCTTCGGCGCAGCCTGTCGAGCGTCCAATCGCCCGTCCTGCGCCCGGCGCCCCCGCGGGTGCCCGGCCGGCACCCGGCGGTATGCCGCCGCGTCCCGGCGGGCCACGGCCCGGCGGTGCAACCCCCGGCAACATGCCGCCCCGTCCCGGCGGCGCCATGGGTGCCCGGCCCGCGCGTCCGGGCGCTCCGCGTCCCGGTGGTCCCGGCGGCCCACGGTCGGGTCCCGGCCAGGGCGCTCGCCCCGGCGGTGGTGGCGGTAACTACCGCACCGGTGGGCCCGCAGGCGGTGGCGCAGGCGGTGCCGCAGGTGCGGGTGCGGGTTTCCGCGGCCGTCCCGGAGGCGGTGGCCCCGGTGGTCCCGGTGGCGGCGGCGGCCGACCCGGTCAGCGCGGTGGCGCTGCGGGTGCGTTCGGCCGTCCCGGCGGCGCGGTTCGCCGTGGCCGCAAGTCCAAACGGGCAAAACGCGCCGAATACGAGAACATGCAGGCGCCGGTTGTCGGCGGTGTGCGTCTTCCCCACGGCAACGGCGAGACCATTCGGTTGGCGCGCGGCGCGTCGCTGAGCGACTTCGCCGAAAAGATCGACGCAAACCCGGCCGCACTGGTTCAGGCGCTGTTCAACCTCGGCGAGATGGTGACCGCCACCCAGTCGGTGGGCGACGAGACCCTCGAGTTGCTCGGCGGCGAGATGAACTATGTCGTTCAGGTCGTCTCGCCCGAGGACGAGGATCGCGAGCTGCTGGAGTCTTTCGATCTCACCTACGGCGAAGACGAGGGCGGCGAGGACGATTTGGTGATCCGTCCGCCGGTGGTCACCGTCATGGGTCACGTCGACCACGGCAAGACCCGGCTGCTGGATACGATCCGCAAGGCCAACGTCCGCGAGGGCGAGGCCGGCGGCATAACCCAGCACATCGGCGCCTACCAGGTGGCCGTCGAACATGACGGCGTCGAGCGGCTGATCACCTTCATCGACACGCCGGGCCACGAGGCGTTCACCGCCATGCGCGCCCGCGGTGCGAAGGCCACCGATATCGCGATCCTGGTGGTGGCCGCCGACGACGGAGTTATGCCGCAGACGGTGGAGGCAATAAACCATGCCCAAGCCGCCGACGTTCCAATCGTTGTGGCGGTCAACAAGATTGACAAGGAAGGTGCCGATCCGCAGCGGATTAGGTCACAGCTGACTGAGTACGGCCTGGTAGCCGAGGACTTCGGCGGCGAGACCATGTTCGTCGACATCTCGGCCAAGAACGGCACTAACATCCAAGCGCTGGAGGAGGCGGTGCTGCTGACCGCTGACGCGGCACTGGACCTGCGGGCCAACCCGGCCATGGAAGCACAGGGTGTGGCGATCGAAGCACACCTGGACCGTGGTCGCGGCCCGGTGGCCACCGTCCTGATCACCCGCGGCACACTACGGGTGGGCGACTCGATCGTTGCTGGCGATGCCTATGGACGTGTCCGACGCATGGTCGACGAGCACGGCGAGGACGTCGTCGAGGCGACGCCGTCGCGGCCGGTGCAGGTCATCGGATTCACCTCGGTGCCCGGGGCCGGCGACAACCTTCTTGTCGTAGACGAGGATCGCACCGCCCGCCAGATCGCCGACCGGCGCAGCGCGCGTAAGCGCAACGCTCTGGCCGCTCGGTCGCGCAAGCGGATCAGTCTCGAGGACCTGGAGTCGGCACTCAAGGAAACCAGTCAGCTCAACCTGATCCTCAAGGGCGACAACTCGGGCACCGTCGAGGCACTTGAGGAGGCTCTGCTGGGCATTGCGATCGACGACGAGGTGGAGTTACGGGTCATCGACCGTGGCGTCGGTGGCATCACTGAGACCAACGTCAACCTGGCATCGGCCTCGGATGCGATCATCATTGGCTTCAACGTCCGCGCCGAGGGCAAGGCTACTGAACTAGCCAACCGCGAGGGTGTGGAGATCCGCTACTACTCGGTCATCTACCAGGCCATCGATGAGATCGAGAAGGCCCTCAAGGGCATGCTCAAGCCGATCTACGAGGAGCGCGAGCTGGGCCGTGCGGAGATCCGCGCGATCTTCCGGTCCTCCAAGGTGGGCAATATCGCGGGCTGCCTGGTGCAGTCGGGCATCATGCGTCGCAACGCCAAGGCACGGTTGCTGCGCGACAATGTTGTGATCGCTGAGAACCTCACCGTCTCGTCACTCAAGCGGGAGAAGGACGACGCGACCGAGGTACGCGAGGGCTTCGAGTGTGGTCTGACGGTGACGTACGCCGATATCAAAGAAGGCGACATCATCGAGACCTACGAATTGGTCGAGAAGGCTCGCGTCTGATGACAACGGGGTCCAGCGCGCGATGAGCGCTTGCGCGAAGAGCAGAGGACACAGTGGCTGATCCTGCCCGGGCTAAGCGGCTGGCCAAGCGGATCTCGACCATCGTCGCCTCGGCGATCGAGTACGAGATCAAGGATCCGCGGCTGGCCGGGGTCACCATCACCGACGCCAAAGTGACCGGCGATCTGCACGATGCGACGCTCTACTACACGGTGATCGGACGCTCATTGACCGACGAACCGGACTACGCGGGTGTGGCTGCGGCATTGGAGAGCGCCAAGGGCGTGTTGCGCTCCAAGGTCGGGGCCGGCACCGGGGTGAAGTTCACCCCGACCCTGGCTTTCGTACGCGACACCGTTCCGGACACGGCTCATCGCATGGAGGAGCTTTTGGCCCGGGCCCGCGCCGCGGACGCTGACGTGGCCCGCATCCGCGTCGGTGCCACCCCTGCGGGGGACGCTCAGCCCTACCGTGTGAGCGATGAGGATGCAGACGAGACGGACGTCCCGGCTGGCTAAGAGGTTGGCTCTGGCGTGTGGCGAGTGTGCGGTGTCGTACGCGACACGCTGATTCTGACGTTCACGGACGCACCCTCGACGAAAGCGGGCTTAGTTAACCTGCGCCCGGCCCCTCTCCATCACGGACGCACGGCTGGCGGCGATATCGTCCCCGCTCGCCGAGCGCATCCAAGCCAGCGATGACTCGGCTTCCATCCACAGCCCGTTGCTGGTGTCCGCTCCGTCGATGCGGTGGTAGGACTCCAGCAGCGCCCGCACCGCCTTCTGGTTATTGCCGACGATCGAGGCTGCGATGGCGCGCGCGGCCGGCATCAACTGCTCGTGCGGGACGACTTCGGTGACCAGGCCGGCCCGCAACGCATCCGTCGCCGACAGGTAGTCGCCGGTCATGCTCATCCGTCGCGCCATCCCGACACCCACCTTCTGCGGAAGTCGCACGCTCAGGCCCCAGGTGGGGAGCAGCCCCACCCGGGCGTGAGTGTCGGCGAACCGGGCCCGATCTGAGGCGATCAGGAAGTCGCAGTACAGCGCCAACTCGAGTCCACCCGTCACCGCCGCTCCGTTCACGGCGCCGATCACCGGCTTACTCATCGGTGGCCACTTCGGGGAGATGTCGGGCAACTCGGTGGTGTCGCCGAGTTCCTTGAGATCCAGGCCCGCGCAGAACACCGGATCGGCCCCGGTGAAGATCACCACATCGACGGCGTCGTCGGCTTCGGCGTCGCGTAGTGCGGCGAAGAACTGCTTGCGTAGCGCACTCGACAGCGCGTTGCGGGCCTCGGGCCGGTTCAGCGTCAGGGTCCGGACGCGGTCGCCTGTGTCGATGAGCAAGATGTTGTCGATGTCGGATGCCATAGCGACACCGTAACCGTGCGCCGCGCCGCCCGCCCCGCTACCCGGGGTCGCCGACCGGCAGCGTCAGCGTCGAGGATTCGCCGTGCCGCACCGTATGGGTGGACCCGGCCATCCGCTGTCCGCTCAGCACCGATTCGCCGGTGCCCAGGTTGCGTGCGAATCGGGGGTGGCAGCCGCCGGCGATAAGTACCCGGATCCGTGAGCCCGCACTGAAGCGGTGTGCGATCGGGTCGAGCTCGATGCGGATGGGCTCGGTCGGCATCGCGCTGAATCGCCGGAACCCGTCGCTGACATTGCGCGAGCGTCCGCGGTCATCGACCTCACTGATCCGGACGAATACATCGAAATGATCGTTATCGGTCTCGTAGGCCAGGTCGACGACCGGGCGGCCGCACACACACATCTCGGCGCCCAGGGGCGCGCCGGTGAAACTCAACACATCGGCCCTGCCGGCCAGTTCGGTGTCGTCGGTGTAGCCGGACGGCCGGGCCAGCAGTCGACCGCCCACCGTCGGGGTGGGTTGGGCCGGGTTGTAGCGGAACGTCGACGTCGCGGCGGTCGACGGTTCCGACTCGAGCCGTCCGCCGGCCTGCAGGTAGAGCACCTTCGCGGCGGTCACCGGCGGCCAGTCCGGCAGATCCACCCAGCCATTGCGGTTGCGGCCGGTGATGAACACCCGCACCGGTGCCACGCGTGGCGGTCCCGGCTTCTCGGCCAGGTGGGTGCCCAGCCAGTCCAGTGTCTCGGCTGCTGCCGTGCCGCCGGCGGTGGTCACCATCTGGTCGTGGGTCCACGGCCCGATCGTCATCGCGACGTCCGTGCCGCGGTCGTGCAGATGCCGGTACTGGGTGAGGGTCTGGTCGATGAAGATGTCCTGCCACCCGCCCAGCAGCAGCACCGGCACCACCGCTCGCTCCAATGCGGTTGTCGCGCGAATGCCCGCCCAAAACGGATCGTCGGCGTCAGGGCGATCGACCCAGGATTCGAACCACGGTGACCCCCCACCCAGCAGCGCCCGCGCC
>Ga0136644_10001406_pt1 | contig 19160 bp, 2 predicted proteins | sample C_130820_EF_Meta_FD_94780 | JGI IMG/M metagenome (GOLD analysis project Ga0136644, IMG submission 94780) | Freshwater microbial communities from Lake Croche, Canada to study carbon cycling - C_130820_EF_MetaG (v2) (version 2) | ecosystem: Environmental > Aquatic > Freshwater > Lake | place: Lake... | reverse complement strand
TCTTCGCTGACAGACGTGTGAAAAGCAGCGCGATATGGCCCTCCATTGTCATCCACGCCTTCGCCAGAAAACTTTACGTAAAAGGCTCTGGCCTGACCAGCATTGCGAATCGCAACAAAGCTCTTGCGGAATTGCCGATCATCCCAGCTATTCATCGCGTCCATTAATTGACCAAAGACAGAGTCGTGCAGGCGTTCGTTGAAAGTGAACGATTCTTTGCTACCGTACATGCTACGAGGCGTGATACGGTTAAGGGTGACTTCAGGGAATCCCTCAGGACGATCGTATTCGTCTGACGCAGGTACTGTCACAGACGTGGTCTCTCGTGTTGCGACTTTCCACAGTTTGAGCTTGGTTTGGGTGAAAAGCACGCGCTTGATTTCGAGAAGCGTGCGACTAGAGGCTGAAGTGAGAAGGCTCTTGACACTGCTGCCGCTAGTAGAGGCATCCGCGATGGTAGCACTTCGAAAGCCCAACTTGGATGTCAAGTCAAGCTCAAATTCCGTCGTGACAGAGGAAGCACGACTGTCTTCGAGGCCAAAGTCTGCGTGCGGCAAGGCGACAGAAGAGGCCCTGTTAAGGACGCAGAGACACGAATATCGAGCTTGCACCTCGGCAGCAGATCGGTGCTTGAGGACATTGGTGGTGCTGCGATACGACTCGAGATCTTCTGCGAAAATACGAAGGGGATCAACGCCGTACTTGTCGGAAAAGGTGTTTACGGCCAAAGTGATGGCCGCGTCTTCGTCCAAAGACCAGGAGCGCTCCTTGGAGATCAAAATGGAAGTGAATTCTTCGATGGTCAAGATGGGTAGTGGTTCGTGAGACTGTGAGAGAGAAAACATTGTTGGAGGCTTCTCGTCCTCGCTCTTGCTTTCCTCATCGCCAAAGTTGAGTTCGCCCGTGTCGAGCAAGTCCCTAAATTCTTCGCGCGTCCAATACCAAGCATCCGACTCGCCGCTCTCGAGTACCCACCACAATTGGTTGTAGCGAGCGCCAATGATATGCCCGTCGCCGAATTGCGACTGAAACTTTTTACCTGCCCGCAAGCCGCAGCTCGAAGCAAGAGCCTCGCCAAGAGCTCTTTCGATTGCCTCGATGCTCATGTCCACTGCCACTTCCAAGCCAGGACGCGACTTGATGACATGCTTGTCATGAGCGCGCCAACGCTTGTAACTTGCGTAAAATTCGTCGATGCTTCGCTCGCTAAGCTTGAAAGACGGCAAGTAGGCGTTTCGCCAAACCGACACGATGCCCTTGGCTTGTAGCACACGATTCAATAGCGCACTGGTGCCGAGGCCCTTGCAGGACATCCATTTGCACTTGCGAATCGACATACGATCGCCATTTTGTTTCACGCCAAGGCATGGGTAAAGCATCGAGTGGGCAGAACGATTGTTGCGACGCAGATTGTGGTACGCAACGCCCATATCGACAACGTAAACAAGATCTGGATTCAAAAAGTCTTCAGGATCTTTGCCCTCCTTGAAGAAGGAGATTGTGCCATGATCCATGTCGAGCAGTACGCCTATCGTATCTGGAAAGCCCGCAGGGTGCATTCCAAAGTATTTACCGTACATGGTCTCGTTGCCAAACTGCTGCGTAGCACGGTAATTAACAAGTCCGTAGCCAGGCCATGAGGACGATCCTTGGCTCTCTGCGGGAGCCACACCGATAAAAACTGAGCCCAATGAAGAAGAGTCGACTTGTACTTCCCAGTAGTGCACTCCTCTAGTAAAGCCGCGCGAACCCAAGACCATGGCGCGACCACCTCCGCCCTCGCAAGTGACGGTTTTGAAATCGCTCGAAATGGTTATGCCCGAAGAACCACGCTGCGAGCCATTGAGGAGAAATAAAGTCTCTGAAGACACATCAAGCGAGCCCGTGCCTGAAGCTAGGCGCCGATTAGTTGCACCGGCGTCCGAAGTGCCCTTGTGTGATCGGTGAAGACGCACTTGCAATCTGTGATCTAACTCTGCATTGAGCTCTGCGTCGATAAATTCCTCTTCGATGGGATTCACAATGTGCCCTTTCTCGCTAATCCAACCTGCATATTGTGCAGGCGAAACGATGCGAATGCGCCTTGTCTCAGAAGGACTTGAGCTTGCATCAAACTCTAGGCGCTTTTCCGCTACCAAAATGGTCGTGTTTTGCGGAACAAAGCCGAGATCCTCCGAGTCAATGGCCGAAGCAGCGCGCAGCTTGGCCCCTTCTCCGCGCGTTACGAGGTACGAAACAGGCTTTGAGGGCAGCTCGCGCAAAATCTGAACAACCTTTTCTTCTGCCTTTCCGCGAAGCACCTTGCTGATCCAGCCGTCGGCGATTTGGAACCGAACAATTTGTGTTCCAGCATCTGCCCTCGTCAAGGCAGTACTAAACGCTTCGACGATTTCACCTTGCGAAATATGTCGAAGCTCGTCGCCTTCAATTTCAACTCCTGCTCGAACAGTTGCACCATCTTTGTAAACAACTTTTAGGATATAAGGAGCAGTCGAAACAGCGAGAAGTTTTTCAAACGACCACGTCACATCAATCGCATCGTTTTCGTTCATTTCCAAGGATTCCGGTGTACATTCTCCGTCAACAATCTCGCCATGAAACAGGAAACGCATGTCACCAATCGACTCGCCTTTTTTGCCGCAAAACACATCAAAGACGCGTTGGATCTTGACATTTGTCTGCATTTTGAAATGCATGTCTTGAGGGCCGCCTTCCGACACGCGACGCTGGTCGCGAAGTTTGAATGTTATGGGGGGCGCATCACGACTTGAGGATGTTTTTTTCTCTGATGCCCGCTTGCTGCTTCGCTTCAATCCAGCGGAAAAAGAATTTTCACCTCCTCCGCCCCCTCCAGCAGCAGGAGGCGAAGAAGGAGTTGATGATGCGGCTGCAGACACTGGATTAAAGAAGGCTTTCCAATTCACTGCTTCAGCAACTGCTTCAGGCGAATCGATGCCCAAATCGCGCACTTCAACTCCTCGCGTATACAACTTTGCGCTAACAACGGTCTCTGAGACTGCGGTCGTAACCGTAAGAGCGGCGGAAAGGGAAGGGGAAGGGGAAGAGGTAGAGGCGGGAGGTGAAAGTGAGGCATCTGGTGCTACTGTTGCTATTGTTGAAGCCGCTTCTGCTGATACCGGAGCAATGTGTAAATGCACGCCGCTTTGTAGCCCTTTTTTCCATTCTCCGAACCAGTAGCCCTTGCTCTTGTCGTGATAGTACATGACGCCTCGTCCATTGTAGCAGCCATACATGAGCGTGCCCTTGAACTTGGAGCGTCCTAGCGGATCGGTATCAGGGAATTGTATCTCGACAGGTCCATCTTTGAGGCCTTTGTACGAAATGCAATCGCCACCAGAGACGAGGCTCATGAAAGGGCGAATACCTCGATTGGCATTTGCCAAAGGCAACCCTTGCATTGGCAAGGTATCTGTCACCGTAGGATGACTATTGATGTCATTATACTCCAAGATAAGTACGTCGTTGCGGTAAAAGGAGATGATGCCTCGGTCCATGTCGAGCTGAAGGCCAATCGTGTCGTTGTCTTCGGCCGTTTCGCATTCACACAGGTCCGCTCCATGCGAAGCCATGCCATTAATCGAATAGCACCAAGTATCATCGTTAGCGTGCACGCTTGAGTCGCAGTGCGTAAGTGCATCCGAGGTACAAGCACCAAAACTCAAAGAACCAGACAAACTGCTATCGATTTTCCACTCTACCCAAATGCTACCCTCGTTGGCGCAAATTCCATATGTTGGTTCGCTCGAAGCTTCTCTTTTCAAAATGCGAGGCGAAGTAGCAACAAGCATCGCCTCTCGTTTATCGCCTCCATCACTTCCACCACCACCCCCGCCCAGAGCAGGGGGTGCAGTTTTGCTCTCGGCGATATCGACATCCCTTTGTGGGGAGGCCAAAACACGTTCTTCCGCGTCGATTTCAAGAGTATCTTGAGGAATCTTGGCTCCTGAAGAGGAAGAAGTGGTTCTAGTAAACAGACCTATGCCATCACTAGATCCGCCTCGATAGGAGCATATCTCAATAGTCGCCGAGTACTGTCCTTCGATTGTATCTTCCTTAACAAGAAGCACCTCTGCGAGCCCAGCCGGTCCACGAACGCCTACCTTGTGCTGACAGACAGCAGGCACCGTGAATTTATCGATGCGAGTTTGACCAGGGGTAACAGGAGGTGGGCAAGGTGCCATAGCGGCGAGCGTAAAATTGCCCGAAATGCGTCCCTCGACGATCTTACCTTCAAAGATCAGGTCACGCAGCCAGCTCATACTTTCTGGAGGACCTAGAATGGTCGATTCATTATCATTGCTGCATTCTTTTTGAGAAATGCGAAGGCGCACAGCACCAGTGGATGGATTGATCGTTCCCGAAAGAATTGATCTCACTCCTCTTTCACACCAGTCTAGGTAGCCCTCAATTTCCTCCACGGAGCCATCTGCAGGTGCTACTGCCGCCGATTTGGGGCGATAACAAAGACACACCACCTCCGAGCTGGGACTCGCCATATCTCCTTGTGCAGCAAGTATTGCGTCTCGTTTGAGCACTCCAGTCATTTCGACAACACCTACGCTTTGGCCAATACTCTCACCGAATAGGCCTTCAACCTCCTCAGATTCGCAAAGCATAAATGCTGGAACGCTTTGCTTCACCATGAGAGGTCCTTCGGTTGTGCACCAGTTGACTTCTGATAGTTTACACGTGTTGATCATGCCTGCCGCGTCAAAAGTACGAATGCCAGTGCCTTCCCTGCACCGCAAGTGCGACACGAGCCCCTTTGCGCCCGAAACATCGAGAATCATATCACGCTTAATTTCCGCAGACGTACGAGCCATAGACCAGACACGCATCTCGGCAAAATCGCCGCAATAGCTTTGGCTTCGCTTCGATGAGCCGATGACGCCCACTGGTAAACTAAAGCCTCCTCTTCCCTCGCGACTTCCCGAGTTTTCACCAACAAATTGGTTAGTTACGGTGTCGCGAAGCTCGCCGTCCACGTAAAGAGAAATCGATCCAGTTGATCGAGTCGACTGCTTACATGCAATGGCCAAGTGCACCCAACGTCCCATGGGAACAATGTAATCAAAAGATTTGTCCACACAGCCACGTTGACCAACGGAAACACACAATGCGCGCTGGTTTACTGGGTCACTTTCTTGAAGCGGATCTTGCTCGCTCGTAATGTCAAAGAGCTTCCCGCCTGTTTGAATCTTGATGTGACCATTGGGCGACGAAAGCAAATACGAAGGTAAAACGATTTCTCGTTTGGGTGGCTGGTTACTGGCTGCTTTCACTTTTACTTCGCCCTCTGCTATGTCTCCTTCTTTCTTAGCCGTCGAGGAATCTTCGCCTTCACTTTTTTCTGCTTTAGGTGCAAACTTTGGTACAGAGGCTGCCAAAAACCCACTCGAAAAAGGCGAAGGTCTGCTACCAAAGGCTGCACCAAATGAAAATAGTTTGGAGGAATCGGTGCTTTGTCCGGCTCCAGAAGACTCCGGACCACCACCACTGCGTCCCCCGCCGACTGACTCACTAATGCCAAAGTCTAAAACGTCCGCTTCAGCAAGATTTGACGCTAAGTTTTCTTGGCGCTCGAAATTGAAAGGCGCTGGTATACGAGGCGACGCTCGAACAGAAGCAGAACTTGCAAGCGCAGAAAAAGCATGATTTCGCTTTGGCGAGTTCTCACCAAGGGTTCTTTCTTTTTCTGCCTGCTCGATTGCTCCCTCATCCACCTCGGGCGCTTCTCGTCGAATCCAAAACTCAACCGTCCAAGAGCCCTGAAGGTCCTTTTGCGAACCGAGAAGAACGTGACTGCGAGAAGAATCGAAGCGAAGTACTGTGCGCGTGGTGGAAGACTCTAGTATCGGTGCGCTTGCCTCAGATGTCTCGCTGATCGTAGCGCCTTGCGTATACGAAGCTGCTTCGAAGGATAAGCCTTTAAGCAACTCTGCTGAGACTTCGATTTCTGAAAGTAAATGCAACAGCGCTTGAAGGTACCTCGAATAAGCCGGATCGTCTTCCATCTCGTACCACAGGCGCTTAGAGCCCATAAGACTTAATCTTTCGCTTGGAAGCATTTTGATGCAGCTCGCCAAAAGCGCACCAGAGGAAGGATCGGCTGAAATAGTATTTGCTGACAAGGCAGACAAAATAGACGAAAGCTGCGAAAAAGCAATTTGCTTGAGGGACATGGAGCCCCCACGCGTACCCAAAGACCACATGCGAAACACCGTGTACGTGACACCGGGATTGTTCAATTGCAGCAAGATTTTCGAAGCCCATTGTGCATAGTGAAGATTGGCTTGTGAAATACAAGTATCGTCCAAATCGTCCTCGTAAAAGGAGTCGGACCATGAATTATCAATTTGATTCGGTGAGCACGCGAGGCAAATGTTTTGCGCCACCGAGGAAATGACAAATTGCAAGAAAGCCTGACTAAAAGCCGCAAAGTTGGCCTCGGGTTCCAAACGACGCGAAAAAAGAGATTGAACTAAGGGGATCAGAATTTGGTCGATCGAGGGCGAGATCTTGCTGATTCGAAGACCAATCTGTGTAATGCTATCGATGGCAAGGTTTTCGAGTCCAGTGTAGCTGTAGGGCTCTCCGCGAAACGCGACCAAGCGAAGAAAGACGCACAATTTTTGAGCAGTATCAGAAGGAGAATGAGGCTCTTGTTTGGATTCTTTGAGCATCCGAAGCGCTGCGACCAATGACTTGGCTGGCTCGAAATCGCACTCTTCTAACACAGGCTCCTTCGTCGCAACCGCATTGTTTGTGGAAGAAGTAGAGGAAGTAGTGGAGGAGACAGCAAGAACTGCGGATGACGAAGTAGTGGCGCTCAATATAAGCGAAGAGACAATTTTAGGAATATCCATCGAACCGTCTTCTTCTCGCTTCGTGTACTTTTCGTGTATAGAACGAGTGATTATCGCGAGCAATGCACGTCTACAGTGCAAGGTGGAGACCGTCTTGCAAGCGATCATGATCGATTCCTCAAGAGACTTGATAGATTTGGCAGCCAAGCTTTCGTAAGCCGCTGAGTATGCCGAGCTCCCCATGATACGCATGCGTCGGTTGTGCGTTACTGAGATCTTATTCTTTTGTCTGTCTTTGTTGCGCTGGTATCGACTTCCTTGGAGCGAGCCGAAAAAGCGGTCTTCTCGCCGGAAAATATCACTGCCACCCCACTGCTCCATGTCGTCTTCGATCTTCTCAAGCATTTCGTAATTGGATGCGAGTTCCGCCACTCCGCCTGCTGTCGCCAACGTCTCCGAAGCTGGGTCAGCCACCTTGTTCTCAGAAACTTTTTCGACGAGGCCAACTACCTTGTTCATCCAGCCAGATACTGGACTATCGATGCGAAGGACAACGGTTCCGTTTGTATTGAAAGTCTCCTCCACCGCGTGAACGATTTCTCCTTGCTGTAAAATTGCGAGTTCTGCTGTGCCTGTTTCGACCCCTTCGCGCACGTTCAAACCGCTTTTGCCCGTCACACGATAGGTGGCGTCGAGTGTCAAGCTATCACCAGGAGGATCAGTCAAAGATTGATGATCTCCACTACTTTGCCCTAAAAGAAGCACCTCTTGGCCGTTAACGAACCGAGGCACCCAGACACAAAAATCTTGAAAGCTTTCGGCGAATTCGGGGCTCATGTTTCCGCCTTCAGCGTCCTCGTAGTCCGACAAGCGCACCTTGAACCACTCATCTTGGGCGTTGTGCACACTCTTGTACACGCCAACTGCCATGACGTCATCGCCAGGAAAAACAGAGCCGAGGCGTTCGGACGAGAGCTTTGGCTCAGCGTATAAGGGAAGAAGCTTGCTGCGAGAGCCGTCGTAGTGGTACTCAACAGGGTTCTCCATCGAGCAGCCATTCATAGATCCGAGGTCTGCGATTCGGAAATGATCTCTCTCGACCAATTGGCGTTCGTACTCATCCTCCATGTGGTCTCCTGGGCCATCGTCCTCTTCCTCATCTTCGTCCATGTAGTGGAGGCCCATCTCGCGTCGCCGATCTTGTTCTTCGTGCTCCTCGCCATCTTGTTCACCAGCTACCATGCGCTCCAAAGTCTCGCCGTTGCTGACAATGTAGTTAACTGCCTCGTTGATATCGCCTCCGCACATGTCTAGAGCAATCTCACACCATCGGCGCGGGAACGACATATTGCAAAGCGTTTCTACTGGATCTTCATCACCACCTCCATTCTCTTCGCGTTCCAATTCTTCGCGTTCCAATTCTTCGCGATACAACGATAATGCTTCGTCTTCTTCTGCGGAGCCAACAGAATTGGTTGAGCCTGCAACACCAGAATTAGGCATTACCATGCCGGAGGAAGGCTCAACGATACTGCTACTCTTTGGCGATTCACCCTCGTTTGCAATTGGAGGGAACGGTGTAGATGGCGAGGCAGTTTGGGAAGGGGAAGATCCGTTTCCTGGTACCACAAGCGCTTCCGGTTTGGCATCACCAGCTACTACAGCAGCAGTAGAGGGATCATAAGTTTTTTCTGTGGATCCTTGAGACGCGGCACTGGTCACATCGGAAGTTGATGCTACCACCTCAGGTTGTGGCGCCTTGGCTGCGACCTCTGCAGCCTTAATTGCAGCAGCTTCCGCTGCAATCGCATCTAGCTTCTCCTGCTTTTTGGTCTTAAAATCGTGAACTTTCGTCGCAGCCAAGAGCTTTCTCTTTTGTGTGACAAGCATAGAAATGTATGTCTCGTACACGGGAATGTCTGCTAGTCCACCTGAACGCGTGCAGGAAGAGGAGATGTTGAGTAGCTTCAAGAGAAAGTCGCTGCGTGCTTGCATCAATTGTGTTTGCACTTTATCGAGAGCTCCTGGGCACACGACGAGGTTGGAAAAGGCGCGCGCACTGACACATTTAAGCATTTCAAACAACTGACGCTTGTACGTAACGACAGCAAGCGTTTCCGGCTCGGGCTCGTTAGATTTTTCTTCTTTGACATCTTCACCATCTTTCGACTCGGAGTCGGCCTTCACGCCACTACTCGCCACGTCAGTTGAAATTTCTTGTCCTTCGAGCACCAGCGAGTTTGTGACATGGAGCATAGCCTGGATAATTTCTTGAGAAATGGAAAGCTGCTCGAGCGAGACGCGACTCACTTGCTTGTACTTGTCACAAGGAAGTAAAAAGGTATTGTCGCTGCCAGCGCCGTTCTTCGCAGGCGTAGTCACTTCGATCAGTTCTTGTCCCATTCGTATCGTAGACAAAGTGCCTGTTTCTGGCATATTAGGATGTGCAACACCGTCGTACACGACGCGACAATTCACGTAAAGAGCCTCGCTATTGCCTCCTAATACGCACAATGCGCAAAGGACTGTCTTCATTTGCGACACGTTCCAAGTGTTGGGGCAAGTGTCGAAGGTTAAATTAGCGATGAGATTACGCTCCACGATCGCACTCCATGCTGGCGCATTGAGCAACGAGCGTACAAGCGAAACTGCTTCGGAGGCAATAGGAAGAGCTCCTTGTGCGTACAATGTAACGGCATCTGCGCCCTTATTGACAACGATGGCGTCTTCTATATCTTGCTGAAGGAAAACAAACTTGTTGCACAACAGCAAGAGGTACTTGACGATCTTGTCTGCAACGTTGTTTGCCTCTGTACTGCTGTCGAATTGACGGATAAAATTTACCAAGTCGGAATTTCCAGTTTCGATATCTTCCATAGGAGCAGCGGGAAGTAAGTCCAGAAGCAAGAGAAGCGCCCGTTCTCGGTTGGTGGCGGGACAGATAATAGCCATCTTAAGCAGAAGTGCCAGCCATTTTGGTCGAACTAACAAACGTTGGCACACAACATTTGTAGATAGACACAAGAGTAATGTCGTTGCTTCAAAGACAACCACTGAGGCATCTTCGGCAATCTCCGAGTAGGGAAAGGCGATTTGGCCGGTCTGGCTAAGGACCAAAGCTTTTTCCATCTCTTTGGAAAGATCATCCGTCAGAGTAGAAAGCTGAGAAAAAATAATGTCGAAGACGGCCTTGCTCAAGGTAGCGGGACCCGATTTCGCGCGCTTTAGAGGTACGGAGCTCGTTGGGTTCGAAGAGCCTTCCACATCTCGCTCGCCAGAGGTGGCGACTTGGAGCGAAAGTATAATAAAAAGCTTCATTGCAGCTTGCGTAAGTTTTGTCGAAGCTTCGTTCGTCGCGAGCGTAGTTGACTGATTAGCGCTTTCATCTTCCTTATTTGCATCATCAATTCCACCACTTTGAGCGCCGCCATTTGCTTGTGCTGCTACTACGTTCTCAATCTTTGAAAGCGAAGGAGAAGCTTCCTTGCACAAGGCTGATTCGAGTAGTTCTTGCAGCGCATAGAAGATCTTGACTCGCGATATCATAACATGATCATCCACGCTAATGCGAATGCTGAGCGAGTTGATAATGCAAAGTTGCAGTGAAGAACTGCCTTGTTCTTCGGACAATTCTTCCGTCAGATAAGAGTAAAGAGACTCAAAGGCTCCTCGAACGTCCATCTTCACGGTCTTGGAGCTCCCTTCGAGGCCGTAAAAGTAGTGGCCCATATCGCGAGTTTCAGTGGATGTAGAAGTAACGACGAAGTTGTTGAAAAAACACGCACTTTCACCTCGAATCGCAGTGGGAAAATGAAGTAATGCGGCACATTTGGCTCCCCACCCAAACTTACCACCAAGATGCTCGAGACTGCTGCGCAACACCTTGATGCCCTCTCGCCGAGAAGAGGCGTGAACGTCGATGCTTTGTAAGGCGGCTCGAACATAAGGAACGCTCGATGTGACTACATTAGGACTTTCAATGACAAAGGCACGAATGCTTTCGACAATGGCAGCATCGAGGCAAATCGTGCTTGAGTCCTTGGAAAGAGACACCAGCCAGGGCATCAGGTCGCCAGCAACATGCTCAACGGGTTGGTCAGTAACTGCTTGTTCGAGATCGAGAAGAAGAGTGAGTCTTGTTTTTAAGCGGTAAGCGATGAGCTCGTATTGCATTGAGCTCGACGAGCGGAGTTTCATCGCATCCTGACGAATCATATTAGCCTTCTCCCAAGCTTCGATCAAAAAGCGAGGAGGTTCATTGGCCATTATCTGCTCAATCGTCTCCGTTGAAGAAGGCGAAACGTTCATTTCATTGAGCTTACGAGATAGCAAAATCGTGCTGCGTTGGAATCCATTGTGGTGAAGGTTTACGCAAAACAACATCTTGACAGTTTGAGTGAGAAATTCTCCTCCCAAATTTTTCACGTTGCTGTGGACACGATCATGCATTTGAAGCCATTTGAAAAGCTGTTCAGCGCCTCTTATCCAATCAAGAATTTCGCTTGATGACATGGCTTGCGCACCATCCGAAACTGTTCGAAGACCTTGCGAAAAAAGGGTCGTCGAAAGCCAATCACGAGGAGTGCTCGCTTTTAAGGTTTGTGTTTGTACACCAGAATTTACGGGAACTCCCTCAACTGCTGCAATGACTGGTAATTGGCCCGATCTTTGTGCAACATCTAGCTGAGAATATTCTGCGTTGAGGATGCAATTGTCCACATTTCGAACGCCACCACTCGTGATCCAAGCTGAAGAAAGGCGACCGATGTAGGCAGCAGCAATACTTGCTAGCTGGTTGAGCAGTTCACTAGCATGCTTGTGACTGGCACCTTGACGATCTTCTTCTGATAGCAGCATGTTGGCATCCCTTTCGAGCTGTCGAACGCTCAAAATTGCTTTTGATAGATTTTGCAACAGCGAGTTTAACGCCACATTCATTTGCTTCGAGCTGCCTATCGACAAGAAATGCCAGCGAGATAGAGACGCTAAAGCTTGTGCCAAACAAATAGACAAAAGAGGGCTTTCGATAGCAAGACTGGAGCTCGCCAACATGCTATTGGCCGTTGCAATGAGTTGCAATGTGTATTTGACAAGCATTGACGATGGTGCACCGAGAGGACTGAGCAATCCCGGAGTAGGGCTCGAATTCAGCATTCGCTGGCCATACAGCGAGTGACCGAGTAAGTTGTTGAGCGAAGGAAGCAGCGTGATGCAGTCGCCAGGCGAGTAAAGCGAAAACGCTGGATAAAGAGTAAGCCCCTTTAGACCATCAAAGGCAACCTCAGCCTCCTCACCATCTTCCTTTCGCTGTACGTCTTGAATCGTCAGTGTTCCGATGTCTGTATTTAGTATAATCTCGATCACCGACTTTGCCGTAAGGCGATGGCCAAAATCGGAGCGGACCTTTCTTCCTCCGTGAAATAATTCTTTGTTGGAGGTCAAGCCCCAGCCCTCGGAGTCTTGACCGAGAAACGAATTTCCGGTTGGATTTCGCTCGCTTGATGACACACCAAAAATAAGATGACCCTTTTTGCCACCATAATTATCGATTCGTGCATACCACTTGAAGATACCCGTGTTTGGCAGTAGCGCAGTGCTCGCTACACAGGTGTTCCAGCTTCGATCACCGGTTTGCTCTACCGTGCGCAAACCGCTGCGAAGGTACAGGTTGCTTACGATATTTCGAGGTTCAAATAGAAGCTCACTGAGCAACTTTTCTTTAACCTGTTTTTCCGACTCTACTTGCGGCGAATGCTCCCAGCCGCCCATTTGCCAATTCCAATGCATTTTGGAGCCATCTCTGGCAACAAAAGAGGATGTGATCATGCGGTCTTTGAGCTCGACTTGCTTGACGCGAAGTGACAGTGGGATATCCGCGCTGCAATTTTCCGTGGAGCTAAACGCGCCGATCAAAAAGCCTTGCAAGGTGCTTATTAAGCTAACTGTTGAACTATTTCCACCGTTACTAGCTTCCACGTCTTTTATCAAAAGCAGCAGCAGCCGTTCGAGCTGGCTTGACATGTTCTCTTTTTCGATATTTGGAGCAACCGAGTCGGCCACTCGCACTGCAGGAAGAGGTGCGGCTTTAGACGAAAAGGTTTCGTAAAAGAGGGCGTACACACGAGCGGTCTCCTTGGCATTGAACTGTGTGAGTAAGGTATTGAGCGACCAATTAAGTTTTTGTTGCTCTTGCCAACTCACTGGTGCCGTCTCCTTCATGTATGCGAGTACCATACGCTTCGTTAAGTGGCCGACGTCTTCCACCAAGGATTGATAGACCTCTTCTGACGTATACAGCAATTCGCGCTTTGCGTATTCGTCAACGACCTGGGCCGTTGCAGCAACGGCCTTTTCATTTTTTCCAGACTCGACCGAAGCTGATGCTGCTGCTGAAGCTTCGATTGCCGTAGTAGCCGCAGCAGCTGCAGCAGTGAGAGCGGCTGCAATATCTTCAGGTGTCTCTGGTCGTAGAATGCTTACGTCATACAAAGGTCCTTCGCCAGTGGCATCCATGACGCCCCATCGATATGAATTCGTCCTTCCGTTTGGCCACAAGATCTTCAAGCCTCTTCGTGGTGATGACAACCAATCGACAATCTCCACAACCATGCCAAAGTTTTCTGCTTGCTCTTGATCCGCGTACTGCCAGTTAGGTCCTCGACAGACAAGGTCGCCTGGTCGTGGGATTGTCAATTCGTCATGAAAAGATTTCATCTGAGGCTTTCTGCTCGGAAAACCCATAGGGCTACTTTCTAAGCTCGGCAGAATTGGTCTGATATCCAACGGAACGAGCTTGGAAGCGACGCGAGGGCGGGACAAGTAAGAACAGACGAGTCGCAGCAAACACGCATCGCCAGATTCGGATAACGAAAGAAGAGAGATGAACGGATCAGTAGGCAAAGATTCTTGCCGATAAAGCTCAGGCGTCACTCGTTCCAAAGCCGAATAGAGCTGGGCAGAGTAAGTTGGACCCAAAAAGCTCAAGTCAGTGCGAAATTTTTTCGCAAATAGGCTTTCCAAGAGGAATATTTGATCCGAAGAGTGCGGGAAGAAAATTTCGAAGCCCGAAACAAGCGCCGATGCCGCTTCTTCACGAACTAAGTTGTGTGCATCTGGTGCAATTTCAAAACCTTCAGAGACAAAGTACAGAAGTGAGATAAGAAGCCTCGAGACAAAGGCTTTTTCTTGGTCAGGTTGTCGAATATACTGCAAGCCATGGACCGCTGGCGAGACACCGGATGCTATTATAGACGAAATGTTGACACGTAGAGTGCGGAGTAAAATGACAGAAAGACAAGACAGGGTGGATTTGAAAGTTGGAGAAGTGGTAGCTTGCTGCGAGAGACGAATCACCTGCCGCAAATTAGAGTGAAGCACAAGAAAATTGAGTACATTTGGCGCCACTAGAGACTTGGATGACTCAAGCTTCTCCTGCAGTCGCCGACTCCAAGAATTTTCCTCGCCCTCCTCGACTCCTTGAGTGTAATTTTCAACCGAGTGAACAAATTTGTGTACAAGACACGCGAGCAGTGATTCTATATCCGCTTCAAAAAATTCTTCTAAAAAGTCGTCGGATGGAACAAGGGTTCGTGATAGTGGTGAGACTGTTGCCGCCGCCCACGGGCTCAACGGGGTTACATCAATGGGTGGCGAGACGAACTCTTCAAGGAGGACTCGCCGTAACTTCCAATGAAATGGCCCAATCAAACGAATGCTCGAAGGATCCCTTATCGGACTGCCGACGAGTAGAGAAGCATCATGTACTTTTGTGCCGACACCTTCTTCAAAGGGCAATAAGAGGATCAAAGAGGGCTCAACACATGATACCTTAAGTCAACCAAGGGACGAAAGGACATTATCAGCCGAGAAAGAGACGATCCAGAGACGCGCTTCGCAAAAGTCACCCACCCAGCTCGAAAGAGGAGTGATTGAAATTTCTCTCTTTATAGGCTGTACCTTCATCTGCGCTTCGCTTGATTTACGAGATTCGTCTGGTGGCTCTGCCGAGGTAGAAGAAGAAGAAGGCTCGCCGCTTATGCTCTTGATGCTCTCTTCGGAGTGGTTTTCTTGGGCATCCACACGTGACATCTTGGAAGAAATTGGTGAAACACCAACAACACCACCAGAAAGAGCCAAACGACCTCCAATGCATACGCAATCAAGAGTAACCTTGTCCAAGGGCAAACGAATAGTGCAATTAGGGAGTTCCGCCTTGGTGACTTGTATGCCATCGATAAGGACAAGAAGATAACGCGAAGTGTTACTGCTCGTGCTGCTATTTTTTGGAGGATAAATGACAGCCACATGCTGCCAAGTGTCGAGTTTGATTGTTTTGGGAGGAGTGAAAATGTCTCTTGCAAGACCTTCAATAAAGATGCCGAGCCTGCCCAGGCGATCGACAAAGATGCACATGCTGTCCTCTTCTGCCTTTTCTCGTGCGCAGCTAAAAAGCACTCGCATCGACGCAGGGTCCAGAGGCCATAAGATAGTTTCCTCTTCTATTTTTGCTGCTCCTTCACCTGCAACTGTACTAGTCTCGCCTTCTACTAAAGTTTCACGAGGTGAAGTTGCAGTCGAGAAGAACTCGACATCTGTGAAGCGCACGCTGGCCTCAAACGTGAGGCCATTGACGCGCTCTTTCCAGACGTTTTCAACAATTATTCCGCTACCTGCTAGTGATGGTGGTGGAGATGGAGCTGATGGTGGCGACGCGCCCTCTGCTGATACTTCTACTGATGTAGCTGCATGCAAAAGAGGAGAGTCAAAGCGAAGAAATGAGGAACGCGAGTCGTTTATCAAGGACAAAGTTTGCTTCGAAGCAGTGGGAGTTACGGTGTTTTGCAGAGGTGGTTGGAAAGCGTAGGGAGTCTGACCAATGTTGAATTCGAGTCCAACGTCTTCTGAGCATGAAAAAGCGGGACAAACTCCTCGTTCGCAAAACTGCTCGCTAATGTTCAAGGCGTTAGATTGGGAGCCCACCTCAACACCATTGACAAAGAACTTGATAAGACCAGAATCTGTGTTCAAGTAGCAACCCAACACGGTTCCGTTCGTCCAGCCTCTTTCAAATAGGTCCGCTTCGGAGATTATTCCCAGATACGTGCCACCGTTTGCCAGCGCCTCGTTCTTTACTTTATCTGGCTCCCCGTTTATCTTGTCTACGCGCTGTCGAAGAGAGGCAGCAAGAGAAAGAGACAAGCTTCTTTTATATGTTTCTTCCTCGCCTTTGCTACTTTCTCCCTCTTGTGATGATTTGGCGAGTCTGCTCTGCGCAAGACCAAGCAGGGAGGAGAGAGGCAAGTTTGTAGGCTGCTGCAATTCGGAAGAATGAAAGAGAGACGATAATGATGACAATGCAGTCTCTAAAGAGGCGCTTGCAGCTGGTGGAAAGGAAGATAATGATGGAGGTGGTGGAGGGGGAGGAACTTCAGATGCCGCTGCTACTGCAGGAGTAGAGCTGCTACCACTACTGCTACTACTGCTGGAGGACTCTCCTTCTTTTGATGTAGCAGCAGCAACGGCTGAGATGCTTGATTCAGCACCCAAAGCAGAAGCGGTACTTTCCATTGACGGCTTTTCCTCACAAACGAAACCCTCATCTTTTGTCTCTTCTGTCGAAGTCGATTTTGATTCTGCCCGTTCATTTTCTTTTGCCTTGGCAGCTGCGGCTGCGCGCTCTTCTTCCTCTAAGCGCTTTGCTTCTAACTGCGCTGCCTCGGCTGCTTTCCTAGCTTCTCGAATAGCCTTTGCATTGTGAAATAAAAAACCTGACATGCCGTCGTATACCCAGCAGTCGTTCGAGTCGCCCAGTTGCGCGTTGCCTCCATTTGCTGATGTGGACACATCGGCATCGCACACGGTCCAGCCAATTCGAACTCCCGATATCTTCGAGCCCCCTTTTAAAGTGACTTCAAAGTATCGCTCACTGCTCAAAGGCTTGATACTTATGCCGTTAACGATGCCCACTGCTTTGCCTTGCACCTCCAACTGCGTGAGCTTGCTGGGTTTGCCCGAGTGAAGCAGTATGCGTGCTACACTTTCAAAGGTTTTGAGGCGTATCATTTCCTTCTCTCGCGACAAGGCGCGCTCAAAATCTCTCTTCGCCAGCACGTTTGTATGCATCAGGCTTTTCCATAGCGGCATTGGCACTCGCAACTTCGATAAGTCTTTGCGTGCTTCCCAAAGACTGAGCAGCAACTTGATGAGTACCAACAGGGTGCGCAAATCGGCTTGTTGCACCACGAGGTTAAGGAATTTGAGCAGCTCGGATGATAATTCTGTAGGAGATAAATCTTCCATCTCTTTCTTTTTCGCTTTGGCAACTTTACTCCCTGAACCACCACCGGTAGATTGTGCACCACGACTGCTGCTGCTGCTGCTGCTACTATTACTATTACTACTACTACCACTACTACTGCTTCCTTTGAGGTACGAGAGGCTTTGCAAAGCGCGAGACAAGACAGTATCTTTTTCCGTTTCTGCTATGATGCGCAACATGGAGCCAAAGAGCAGAGGATGCAGAATTGATGAAGGCATTGACGCATCATCTTGCTGCTGTTTTTGTTGCTGCTGTTTTTGCAAGAAAAGCGAAGAAGCTGTCGCAAAGTCCTCCTCGCTAAGCGTCGAGTTGTTGCTTGACGACTCAAGACTAAGCAGCTGCGAAGCGTTTTCCAGTAAGTGGCGAAGAGCCACCTTGGCATTGCTCGCCTCACATACCGAACTCAGCTCATGAATACGCTTCTCCATCGTACTTATTACTCCTCTTCCTTTATTATTACTCCTCTTCCGTGGAGCTCAAAGCTTCCTTCTATCCAAGATCCTAAATGGGAAGGGCGTGCGCGTCTCTCAGGATGTTCTGTCCCTTTCCAAAAGACATGGACTACGCCTTTTTACCGTAAAGAAGGGAGGTGGTGCGTGCAGCAAAACATAGGGTTTTGACGCGCTATCTTTAAAAAAGAAAACACGCATATCTCATTATCGGCGCAACGCGACACTGAGCGGAGTTTGGACGGATACGGAGGAGGAGGCTTGTCTAGACCCGGAGACCAACTCGATCTAGTATTTTGCCATTGGATAGATAGGAACCTACTGTGCTCATCAGGCACTCGGCACTCGATATCCGGGTAAGATGCCACGAGGGACGAAGCGGTCTCGGGTGGAGGTAGAAGAGGAATTGGTCGGCGAAGGAGAAGAGGAAGAAGAAGAAGAAGAGGAAGAGGAGGAGGCAGATGAGGAAGACGAATTGGACAAGTTGGTAGAAAGCACGCTCTTGACGATAAAGACAAATACGAAAGCATCTGGTAGCAAGGCATTTGCTAGATTAAACGAGCGATTGCTCAAGGCGGGTAGGATCGAGCCTGGTTTATCAGGAGTTGCGGCTAGCGTCAAGAAACAGAAAAAGAAGGAGAGTGAGTTGATGAATGCGGCACAGAAAGTCATGTATGAAGCAAGTGAAAGCTCGAGTGTAGCGCCTCCACTTCGCAAGCCGAAGCCAGAAGTAAAAAAGACTCTTGGTAAGGGTTGGTTTGATCTCGCTCCAGCCAAGATGGACGAGAATCTCAAACGGGACATGAAGATGATCCAAATGCGTAATTACCTCGACCCAAAGCGCTTTTACAAGAACCCGGATAAAATGCGCTCGGTGTTGCACGTTGGAACAGTCATTGAAGGGCCCACGGAATTTAACTCTTCGCGAATGACCAAGAAGGAGCGCAAGCAGTCCATCGTGGACGAGATCTTAGCGGACAAGCAAATCAAGGGCTACACGAAGAAGGCGTATTTGGCGATCCAATCTTCCAAGGCAAGTAGAGGCAAGAAAAACAAGAGCAAGAGTAAGAGAGGAAGCCCTGGAAAGGCAAAGAAAATACGAAAGCTCTTTTAATTGTTGGTGTGTCTTTATTAATTAGAAAGGAAACGTACGAATGAGAAAACGCGTCGGGGGCAAAATTGGGTGCATGTGTGAAACTGACGAGGAGGGAAAAACAGTGAGGGTAAGCAAATGACTATGATTCTCACTATAATGGGTAGGTAATCCACACAGGACTGAATTATTTGGTATCAAAAGGCAAAATTTTTGTGTGCGTTGTGACGCACACTGACGGACTGGTTGACACACTACTTTTGAGGCGACCGAGAAGGAGGAACTAGCCTTCCGCCTCCGGGAACAAGGGCACCATACACTGCTTTTCTTCGCCTCTCATCGATCATCGTTAATAGATTTTCAGGCGAGGCTTGTAGCTCCACCTCGCCTCCCGTTTCTCCTCGAGCCACCTTGATCTTTGCCACCGCACCAGGTTTGCACTGGTCAAGAAAGTTGTCAGCATCGTGACTATT
>Ga0136644_10001405_pt1 | contig 19165 bp, 16 predicted proteins | sample C_130820_EF_Meta_FD_94780 | JGI IMG/M metagenome (GOLD analysis project Ga0136644, IMG submission 94780) | Freshwater microbial communities from Lake Croche, Canada to study carbon cycling - C_130820_EF_MetaG (v2) (version 2) | ecosystem: Environmental > Aquatic > Freshwater > Lake | place... | reverse complement strand
AGGTTTGAATGCCAAAAATATTGATTAGGATAAAACTCCATAATAAACCTAGAGACAAAAATAATCTGGTATTGGGTTGGTCAAAAAATTGAGCCAGTACTTTCCAATCCAGTGTAATACATACATCACGGAAAAAGGGCAAAACCATATATGAGACTACTCCAATGACAATAGATAATCCAAACCATTGACAGAAGCTAGCCACAAACCCCCAGTAAGGATGAATAGACCTACTGGCATATACATAACTGCCTCCCGCTCTTGGCATGGCACTAGAAAGAATGGCATAACAAATGGCTGCAAATAAGGCAGGTACTGCTGCTGCTAAAAAGGCCGGAAGAATAAAAGAACCAATTCCGGCAACATTTTTTTGTAGCATAAATGGTACTATATAAATAGAAGCCCCAATCATGGATGAGATGCCAGTGGCTACCAAACCTGTAATATTGATATTCCTAGATAACCCGCTTCTTTGTTCCATATTGTCTTTCAAAACTGTGTGGACTAAATTAGTTAAAACAAATAGAACTCTTCATCTATTCTTAAGCTAAATAAACTTCTATTTTTGATGGTGCGTACAATCGTTTGCCCAAGATTTAAGCAGGAAATGGCCAGATTTTTTAGTAGCATTGGAAAGCATTTGATTTTTACAAAGCTTTTCAGCTCCGGTATCTGCAAGTGCTACTTAGAATAATATTTTTAAATACCTATCATGAAACAATTCTTTTTTGCATTAATTCTGTTGACTGGCTTTCAAAGTCTATTGGCTCAAGAACCCGCCATTATACCCAAACCTGTGTCACTTATAATGGGAACAGGTGTTTTTGTATTTGACGCTTCAATTGGTATTAGAGCTGATGTAAAACAAACAGGAGTAGCACCAGTTGTAGATTTTTTGCGGGCCTCTTTTAAAAATATTGCTGGCTTACAATTGCCCAATAGTACCACAGGCAAGGCCATTGTTTTGCAATTAGCCAAATTTGATGAAATAGGTCAAGAAGGATATTTGATGAATGTGACAATCAATGCTATTATCATTCAAGCCAATACCAATGCAGGTTTAATTTATGGGATTCAAACCTTGTTACAAACCCTTCCTGCTATTAGAACCAATGCAGCTATGCAAATTCCCTGTATGCAAATCAAAGACTATCCTAGGTTTCAATATCGTGGAATGCATTTAGACGTGAGCAGGCATTTTTTTGGACCTGATCTGGTAAAGCAATACATTGATTTATTGGCTTCCTACAAAATGAATCGCTTTCATTGGCATTTGGTAGATGATCAAGGTTGGCGTTTAGAGATCAAAAAATATCCTGCACTCACCCAAGTTGGTGCCTGGCGTGTAGATTATACAGATCAGGTTTGGGGCAATCGGCCACAGGCCAAAACCGGGGAGCCCGCCACTTATGGAGGTTATTATACCCAAGAACAGGTAAAAGAAATTATTGCTTACGCTGCTCAAAGAAATGTAACCATTGTTCCCGAAATTGAAATGCCTGGGCATGTGGCTGCTGCCATTGCAGCTTATCCCTTGCTTAGTTGTAACAAGCAATTTCAGTTACCCATGACCGGAGGAAACTATGGCAATATCTCTTCAAACTATTGCGCGGGTAATGATTCAGTATATCAGTTTATTGACAATGTATTGGATGAAGTAGTAAAATTATTTCCATCCACTTATATTCATTTGGGTGGGGATGAAGTTGACAAAGACCCTTGGAAAAAATGCAAGGTTTGTCAAGCTAAGATTGCTCGTGAAAACCTAAAAGATGAAAATGGCTTGCAAAGCTATTTTATGAAAAGGGTGGAACTCATGCTCAAAAAGCGTAATCGGAAAATGATTGGCTGGGATGAGATCTTAGAGGGTGGGTTGGCACCGGATGCAACAGTCATGAGTTGGCGAGGTGAGGCTGGTGGCATTGAAGCAGCTAAAATGAAGCACCAAGTGGTGATGACACCAGGCAAGCCAGTTTATTTTGACCATTATCAAGCAGGGCCTGAAGGTGAGCCGGTTGCCATTGGCGGGATGAATACCCTGAAAATGGTCTATGACTATGAACCCATACCAAAAGAGCTTTCAGCGTCTGAAGCTGCTTATGTAATGGGTGCGCAGGCCAATCTATGGACGGAGTTTATTACCACAGCTTCACAGGTTCAGTACATGGTCTTGCCCAGAATGTTGGCATTGTCGGAAGTTTTATGGACACCCAAATCTGCCAAGAATTGGGATGCATTTAATCAACGGTTACCCCAACAGTTTAAAGCATTTGGTCAGCGTGGACTCAATTATAGTGCAGGAAATTTTGCAGTTGATATTAAGCCTTATGCAGAAAATGGAAAACTCTTTGTGGACCTGAGCACTGAAATCAAAGACGCTAAAATTTGGTATACTACTGATGGCTCAGAGCCAAACCTCCAAAGTCAACTATATACAGGACCTATTGCTGTTCAGTCTACACAATGGATTAAAGCCAGACTCTCAGTCAATAATAGTATCAAGGGTTTGCAAGCTGCCAAACAATATTTTTCTATGCATCAAGCCGTGGACAAAACGGTTAATTATTTAAAACCCTACAGCAAATATTATCCAGCAGCTGGACCCAATACTTTAACCGATGGGGTAAGAGGTACAGATGCTATTGGAAAAAACTGGCATGGATTTACCGATGGTGATCTAGTGGCTACTATTGATTTGGGAGAGGTCAAGCAGGTTCAAACCATTTCTCTGGGTTGTTTGCAACATTATAAAGACTGGATTTTCTTGCCTGCTGCTGTTCAATTTGAAGTCTCTTCTGATGGTTTCAATTTTACTATGTTGGGAAGTATACCAAGTCCTGTATCCATAGAAGAAAAGAGCGTGATGCATGATTTCAAAATCAATGTACCAGCAACACCTATTAGATTTATCAGGGTTAGTGCTAAGAATAATGTATGCCCCAAGGGACATAGCGGTGAGGGTAAACCCGGTTGGATTTTTGCGGATGAATTAGTGGTGGAATAAAACCAAAACTAGTACTGAAATAGTTAAACAGTTTTACCAACTTTATATCCCTTTAGTGCATAGTATAAAATGTACAAATAGGCAGGTACCATACAAACCATAAAAGACATAGAATTGCTCAAGATTTCCTTGTCTTTTAAAGTGGTATACAATAGTGGAATAAGCGCCCCGCCAGCAATACCAGTAATTAATAAGGCGGAACCCGTTTTGGTAAACCTTCCAAGTCCGCTAATGGCCAATGGAAAAATGGCAGGCCACATGAGTGCATTTGATAGTCCTAATAAGGCAATAAAACTAATGGCAAGATAGCCCGTGCTTGCAAATGCTAATAAGCTAAATACAATGCCAGAAATAGCTGAGATGGCTAAGGCCTTTTGTTGGGTCAAATATTTTGGTATGGTAAAAATGCCAATGATATACCCCAGTAGCATGGAGAATAATGTAAATGTGGTAAAGTATTTTGTTTCATCTAAGGGCATACCCATTTCTCGGCCATAAGCACCAATGGCATCACCCGCCATTACTTCTGCTCCAACATATAAAAACAAACAAAGCACTCCCAGTAATAAATGTGGGAAAGCCAATACTGAATGTTTTTCTACTGCTGATTTGTCAGCAGCATCTTCCTGATCTGTATCAATTTCTGGCAGGGCCGATTGCTTGATCATAAATGCCAACAATACCAATACCACCGTCATGATCATATAGGGTGTGATCACTCTTCCGGCTAATTCATTCAGCAAGCTTTCTTTTACTGCAGGATCATTGGTTTGACTAATGGCCGATTCAATACTACCCGCATTCTTGAGAACCAATGCGCCTAAAATAATAGGACTCAACATTCCGGCAATTTTATTGCAGATACCCATAATGCTGATTCTCTTGGCCGCACTTTCTATGGGTCCTACAATACTGATATAAGGATTAGAAGCAGTTTGTAAAAGTGCTAATCCCATTCCTTGAATAAATAAACCTGTTAGAAATAGTCCAAAGCTTCTGGAATTAGCTGCCGGAACAAACACTATTGAACCAATTGCCATGACCAATAGCCCTAATGACATCCCATTTTTAAATCCAGTTTTTTTCAGAATCATGGAAGAGGGGATGGCTAGAAAAAAATAAGCCATATAAAATGCAAAAGTGACAAAGAATGCCTGTATATCATTATTCAATTGGCAAGCCAATTTTAAAAAGGGAATCAGGGTTCCATTTAGCCATGTTACAAATCCAAAGACAAAGAATAAAATGCCGATAATAACAATAGCGTATTGGTTTTCTTTTTTTGCAGGTTGCATATTTGTTGGGTTAGAATTTTAAATTACAAAATATGGCCCAAAAAGACTTGGACAATTGTTTGCACAGGTCTGGGACGCCACTAAAATAACCCATTTTCGGTTTTACAGATATCAGTCATTTAATATTAATCTTTATACTTCAAAAGCAAGTGTATTCCCTTTCTAGCTTTAACATCAGATGTGAAACTGATGATAATTTCTAAATTAATTTTTGAGAGACTTGATAATAGCCATAATATCTTCTTCCCCTAGTCCTTCTTCATTGGCCTTCTGAAAACTATTTAAAAGGGGAGTAGATAGAACACTGTCTAAGCCAGCGTCCTTTGCTAATCCTAGGTCTTTCACTAAATGCTTCAAAGCAAAAGCTGCAGGGAATTGTTCTTGTAAAATGGAATTGGTTTTGAGTTTACTAAGTCCATTGCCAAGTGCTCCTTCATTGACAATGTTTAACATATTTTCAGCACTAATACCATTTTTCTGGGCAAACAAAATAGTTTCTGCCAAACCCTGTATATGTAGGCCCAATAAATAATTAATGGCCAATTTAGCGCTGCTTCCAAATCCAGGACCACCTAGATAAATAGACATTTTGCCAAGCACTTCAAATAGGGGCTTTGCCTTTTCATGGTTTTCAGTGTTACCTCCAACTAAGATCAATAAAGTTCCATCTTGCGCAGGTTTAACACTGCCTGAAACAGGGGCCTCTAAAAAATTCAATCCCTGTTTTTCTGTAATGGAAGCAAGATATCTGGATGTTTCTGGAGCAACGGTACTCATATCAATCAGCAACTTTCCTTGTTGATGGGCTAGGTCTGAAGATAATAATCCATCAGATCCTTCAAATACAGCTTTTACTGCTGCATCATTGGAAAGCATGCTAAAAACCACATCAGATACCGCCAACACGGATGCTGGATTTTGGGCAGAGATAGCACCAACATCTAATAATGCTTTTTCTTTGTCTCTACTTCGGTTATAAACGGTTAATGAATAACCAGCTTTCAATAAATTAGTTGCCATGGGTAATCCCATATTGCCAAGACCAATCCAACCAATCTTCATTGTTTTTTCCATGATGCGTAAAATATATTGAGATACAAATTACAACATCAATTCAGCAGTTTCATCAAAGCAATTGCATTTCTTGATCTGCAGCTTTCCAACTAACATAACCTCCAGACAAATTGGCTACAGTTTCATACCCAGTTTGTCTAAGAATGCGTTGAGCCAAATAGCCTCTTAGTCCTGCCTCGCAATAAATATAAATGGGTCTGTCTAAAGGCAATTCCTGCATACGGTCACGAATTTCATCAACAGGAATATTGATAGCATTTGGAATATGACCTGCTTCAAATTCGGCCTTGGTTCTCACATCTAGCAATAATGCTGTTTCTGGTAATTGTGAAACCTGGTCCCAATAAAAAACACGTAATTTATCTAAGAGAATATTTTCAGCTACAAATCCTGCCATATTCACCGGGTCTTTTGCAGAGGAATAGGGTGGGGCATAAGCGTGTTCAAATTCAACCAATTCAGCAATATTGCTGCCTCTTTGAATCAGTGATGAAAGAATGTCAATTCTTTTGTCAACACCTTCTTGTCCTGCAATCTGAGCACTAAATATTTTGCCATCTTCGGGAGAAAATGCAACTTGTATAGCCATTTGCTTGGCACCCGGATAATAACCTGCGTGTGATCCACTATGATTGGTTGAAACAATATGTTTGATGCCTGCATTTTTCAAATGTTTAGATGCAGTTCCAGCAGTAGCCACTGTCATGTCAAAAACCTTTACAATCGCCGTATTAATGGCGCCATGATATCTTGTATGGTTACCCATAACAATATTATTGGCTGCTATTCTACCTTGTTTATTAGCAGGTCCCGCCAAATAAGTATTCATGGATTGACCAGTAATGGGATTGGCAAATTCTATGGCATCGCCAACGGCATAAATAGCTGGATCAGAAGTTTGTAAAAATTCATTTACCCAGATTCCTTTTGCTGCGCCAAGTGTTAGGCCTGCCATAAAAGCCAATTTGGTATCTGGTCTTACTCCAATGGATAATAATACCATTTCTGCATCAATAAATGTTCCGTCTTTGAACAAGACCTTTATCCCTTTTTCTAATGCTTCAAATCCTATTACAGCAGTGGACAATCTTAGGTCTATAGCTTTTGAACGAATATGTTGTTGTACTAGTGCCGCAATGGGATAGTCTAACGGGGCTAATATTTGATTACCCATCTCTATAATGCTCACTTTCATGCCTAGGTCATGTAAGTTTTCGGCCATTTCAAGTCCAATGAAACCTGCACCAATGACTACCACCTTGCTTGTTTTATGCTTCTGAACAAATGATTTGATATAATCAGTGTCGGCTACATTTCTTAAGGTATAAATGCCTGGGAGGTTTATCCCATTTAAGGGAGGTCTAATGGGCTCTGCGCCGGGCGATAACACCAATTTGTCATAGGTTTCTTGGTATTCCTGCCCAGTTAATAAGTTTTTAGCGGAAACTATTTTTTGTATAGGATCAATGGCAATAACTTCTGTAGAAATTCGAACGTCTATGTTAAATCTAGATTTAAAAGAAGCAGCTGTTTGTACAAATAATTTATTTCTTTCTTGAATCACTTCTCCAATATAATAAGGTAGTCCACAGTTAGCATAAGAAACGTATTCACCCTTTTCAAACATGACTATTTCTGCTTGTTCATCAAGTCTTCTCAATCTTGCGGCTGCGCTTGCACCACCGGCTACTGCACCAATTACAACATATTTCATTGCTTCTTTTTTTTATTCTTACAAAGGAAGGAAGATCAATACGCTCCAATTGTAACAATAGTTACTGAACCCTTATTTAGCCATTTATCTAGCTAATGGTAGATGACTTAGAATGTACAGTATCCTGTTCTATTGGTTCTGAAAAGAGGGTTAACTTTGTTTTTAATGATTCAAACCGGTACCATGTTCCTTGATTGGGTTAAGGTATACGCTGCTAGGTAACTGACCTTGCCAATGATCATTTTAATAAAAGAGCGTTTTGTTTATTTGACTAAGAAAAGTATGAAACCAAGAATTTAGGTCATTAAAAAGGTTTTTGATTTTTTGCTTTCTCCGGATTTGGTTATTTTAATTTTTCAAAATCAATTTCATGAGAAAATATCCCTTTCTAGCCAAGATGACTATTCTTGTCTATTTTCTGTCTTCCACCATTTTTTCAAATGCACAATCAAGTAATGCAATCATTGATAGTATGGTTGCAGAAGCCAATAACCGAAGTCAATTAATACCATTGGCAAAGGAATTATTAGACGGAATTGGACCCAGATTGGTTGGTAGTCCAGGCATGCAAAAAGCCAATGACTGGGCAGTTGAAAAATACAAGTCCTGGGGTATTAGTGCTAGAAATGAACAATGGGGTGAGTGGCGTGGATGGGAGCGTGGGGTATCTCATATTGACTTGGTTTATCCTAGGGTAAAAAGTTTGGAAGGAATGCAATTGGCATGGAGTCCAAGTACTAAGGGCAAGGCAAAAACGGGAGAAGTCATCATTTTGCCAGACCTAAATGATAGTCTTGCTTTTGCCAATTGGTTACCAAATGCAAAGGGAAAATATGTGATGATCTCTATGAATCAACCAACAGGAAGACCTGACTATAACTGGCAGGAATTTGGCACCAAAGCTTCTTTTGATAATATGAAAGCCAATCGCGCAGCACAAACTGAAGCATGGCGCAAAAGAATTTCCAATACAGGCTTTACCAATAGAACACTTCCAGTGGCTTTAGAAAAAGCAGGTGCCATTGGTATTGTTATGAGTAATTGGTCATCCGGATTTGGGGTAAATAAGATCTTTAGTGCTTATACCAAAAAGATTCCAACCGTAGACCTTTCCTTAGAAGACTATGGTTTGGTGTATAGATTAGTAGAAGCTGGAACAGCGCCAAAAATTAGTGTGCGTGCAGAAAGTAAAGAAAATGGGGTTGTTCCCACTTTTAATACTATTGCAGAAATTAGGGGTACAGAAAAACCTGATGAATACGTGATGTTGTCGGCACATTTTGATTCTTGGGATGGTGCGGCAGGAGCAACGGATAATGGAACTGGAACGCTTACCATGATGGAAGCCATGCGGATACTCAAGAAATATTATCCCAATCCCAAACGTACCATTTTAGTGGGTCATTGGGGAAGTGAAGAACAGGGATTAAATGGGTCTAGGGCTTTTGTTGAAGATCATCCAGAAATTGTCAATAACCTACAAGCTCTGTTTAACCAAGACAATGGAACGGGTAGGGTGGTCAATATTTCTGGTCAAGGATTTGAAAAAGCAAAAGACTTTATTCCAAGGTGGTTGTCAAAAGTGCCCGATGAAATTAGAAAGCCTATTGTAACTAGTTTTCCTGGAACACCCGGTGGTGGTGGTTCTGACTTTGCCTCTTTTGTAGCGGTTGGCGCACCAGGGTTTTCATTAAGCTCATTGAACTGGTCTTATTTTAATTACACCTGGCACACTAATAGAGATACCTATGATAAAATAGTCTTTGACGATGTTAAAAACAATGCGGCATTAGCAGCAATTATGGCTTATATGGCTTCAGAAGATCCGGAGAAAACTTCTAGGGAAAAAGCGGTACTTCCCGTGAATCCGCAATCAGGAAAACCAGCAGTTTGGCCCGTACAAGTAAAAGCTACCAGAAAGGGTGGGATTGACTAATTAGGACAGTCTAGTCTAGTTAGTATTTTCTTTTTGTTAAAGGGGTGGATACTTAATGATAAGTATCCACCTCCATTAACACGCTTATTGGTTTTGCCTCCACTAAAATCATGAAAACCCAATAACAGCGGACCAAGTTTTACTGCAGCCCCAATCCATAATTGACCTTGTGAATTATACTGAATGGGAAGATAAAATCCCCATGCTATATTTTCCCACCTAGGGGTAATACTGATCAAATTTGTTTCTCTAGTTCTAAGTTGGGTGTAGTTAGAAGTGCTAGTTAGATTCATATTCAACTGTGCATTCACCGCAAAATAATTACCTAGGTTTTTGTCAATATTTATAATAATTCTAGTGGGTTTACTAATAGAAAAATTATTGTAAATACTGTCATAGCCATTGAAAATTGTTTTTAGACTGTCTTTAAATTCAGCAAGGGAGGTTGCGTTTCCAAATTTATTTTCAAATACGCGGTAGTCAAATTGAGCCATTGGGTCTTTGAATATTCCGGAAGAGGTACTAGGCTTGTATTTATTGGCACCTATGTCCATGATACTGAATCCAAATTTCCAATTGTAATTCAAAGGGTTATACACTGCGCCTGGCTCAATAGGATCTTTGTAGGTAGTATATTCTAATCCAAGACTTAAACCTAGACTAGTTTTTGAGTTTTTGATAAAGGCTTTGGCAAACTCGGTGCCACCAGTATAGTTTAAATCGTAGTTATCTGAATAGGCATATTCTATTATGCCGTCTATAAAAACATAATTAGTATCAATTCCATTGATTACTTCTTGGGTAGTTACATTTTTCACTTTTGCATATCCCCCAGAAATGGCTTTGTCAATTTGCAAGGTAATTCCACCTGTTAATCTGCTATAGGTTGTACTCAACAATTCCTGAGCATAGTTAAGATTGAGCTCTAAAAAGCCTGAATGATTTAAAAAACCTCCCATACTTGGAGTGGTCCTATTCAGCTTAAAAAAATTGTAAGTAGTGGAAAGGGTATCGCTAAAAGCAAAGGGAGAAGCCTTGTAATGGTCATACATTCTTCCCCTAAACCCAATGGTAAAAGCCGATTTTTGGTTCAATTGATATTGGAAATGCAAGAGGTTAAAATCAGTGCTCTGGTGACCAAAATAGCCATGAACTCCTTCTTCAACTTTAAAAGTGGTATTGCCTGGTTTTTTGTAAGAGAAATTTTCAAGCAGAAAATGATTGGTGCTAATGGTAGTTTGAAAAGAAAATAGGTTTAAGTCCCATTTATATAGGTTGTTGACACCAGAAGCGGGATTGTTAAAAATGCTTATGGCTCCAGCATAGGGTGAACCGTGCGTGGCATGATATTGTTGTGCCTTAACCGGGTTGTTGAGGAGGGAGTAGCAACACAAAATGCCTATACAAACAAATAGTCTCATCATCCCCATTATTGATTCAAAAAAAAGCCTTTTGCTGCTTCGTATAGTGGTTTACTCAGTAGAAACTGTAAAATACTCAAAAAATTGGCTTAAACTGCAAAGGTTTTCCCAATACTCCACGTCTAATACTTAACTAACTGCAGTTTGAGCGATCAGGACTTAATTGAACTTCTAAAACGGGGTGATGAACAGGCATTCAGAAAGCTGGTGGAGACCTGGCAGGACTTGGTGTTTAATACCGTGTTGGGGATGGTGCAGGATTTTCAAGAAGCAGAAGACCTTTCTCAGGAAGTATTTATACAGGTTTACCAATCTATTAAACAGTTCAGAGGCGATGCTAAAATATCAACTTGGATCTATAGAATTGCCGTAACTAAGTCTTTGGATTGGTCTAGAAAACGTAAAACCAAGAAAAGGATTGACCTAATGAAGTCTTTGATAGGGTTTGGAGAAAAAGACCCACAACCAAGTGAATTTATTCACCCTGGGGTGGTAATGGAAAAAAAGGAATCGGCAGGGAAACTGATGCGGGCAATGCAAACATTACCCGAAAATCAACGGGTGGCTTTTACCCTAGTAAAAGTAGAAGGATTGAGTTATGAAGAAGTGGCATCCGTCATGGATACAACCATTAAAGCAGTTGAAGCCTTAATGCATAGGGCAAAGGAAAATTTAAGAAAGCAATTGAAAGACTATTATACTAACCAATAAATTGGGTATATGAAATCAGAAGATTTACACAACAAAATTGAACAGACCCTTTCTAGTTTTGATGGGATTAAAAAGGCATCGGCACCTGACTTCTTTTATACTAGACTTCATGCTAGAATGGAAAAAGAATTGACAACTGTTAACAGTACTTGGATTCCTTTTGGAAAACCGGTATGGTTGATTGCAACACTCTTGGTATTCTTGGTTTTGAATACTATGATGCTTAAGCAATCCAAGCTTACAAAGAACAACAAAGCATCTGCCAATACAAGTTCAAGTTTGCAAAGTTTTGCTACTGAATTTGAATTGAGCAACACCGTTAATTATTGAATTAAAACAAATGAATACGATTGTTAAAAACAAACTGATTACCTATTTTGTAGTCCTGTTGTTGGTGGTCAATAGTATTGCCATGGGAATGTATTGGTGGCAGCAATATAGTGACGCTCACCCCAAACCCAATACAAAGGATAACCAAGGTGCATCAGCATTTTTAATGGATAAACTAAAATTTGATTCGGTACAGTTGGGGGCCTTTAAAAAGTTGCAACAAACCCATCAACAAGCTATTAAGGCAGTAAAGGATTCCATGCATTTTGCAAAGGACAACTTCTTTAATTTATTAGAAAAGGATAGTGTAACAGAACAGGAATTATCAGAAGCAGCATCAATAACTGCGCTTAAGCAAATACAACTAGATCGGATTACTTTTCAGTTTTTTAAATCGGTACAACAGCTTTGTACACCGGAACAAAAAATTATTTTTCAAGAAGTAATCAAAGAAGCATTGCGCATCATGGGCAGACCGGCTCCGCCACCAGGTGGAAGAAGACCCGGTGGCCCAAGGGGTCAAAGCCCTAATGATGGTCCACCAAGAGAAGGTCCTCCAGGAGATGGTCCTCCAGGAGATGGTCCGCCACATGATGGACCGCCTAATGATGGCCCACCACAATAATTACCACCCCCCATAGATGATTCAATAAAAAAAGTGACTACACAACGGTCACTTTTTTATTTGGAATAAATTAATGTTATTCATTTTTTTAAAGTAAGCGTTTTGATTTGTACCATCGCTAAATACTAAATATCTTAATCATCTTAAAAATAAAACTCATGAAAAAATTAGTAGCAATTGTTTTGGTTCTTTTGGCTTTTCAAGGCAGTGCTCAACCTCCTGTTGAACCAAGGCCACCCAAGCCAGAAGAGGAATTGAAAATGGCTACAGAAAAAATCAATAAGGAATTAAAACTAAATGCTACCCAACAGCAAAAAGTAAAAGCTGCCTTCGGCAATTTTTTCAAGGAGATGGAAAAAATGCATCAGAAAAATCATCCGCCTCAAGATGGCCCTCCACCCCCGCCATCTGAAAAAGAAGTTGCTGCTAGGAAAAAACTGGAGTTAACCAGAGACGCTTCTGTTAAGCAAGCTTTAACTGATGATCAATTCAAAAAATACCAAGAGCTGGTTAAAACCATGCATCCTCCCAGAAGAGAAGGACCTCCTCCCGGAAAGCCACAATAATATACTGATTTAGCAAATCTTTTCTTCTGATGTTGCTGAAAAAAAAGACCCCTGTAGAAACAGGGGTCGTCTTCGATTGCTTGCCATATAAGAAAAAAGGTAATTCGTATTTTAGTCAATCTCTGCTTTGGCACTTTCCAATTGACATTGTAAAGATAAGGGAATAATCATCACACAAAGTAAAAAATTTAATAATTCAACATATTTTTTTAATTTTTATGCAAAAAACAAAGTTTTTTCTTATAAATTAAAATATGTTGTTTATTAATTATATTAAAGAACTATTGTAAAAGTAGGTTTTTTACTTTGTAATATTTGTTAATAAACTGATAATCAATTTATTTTACCCGGATAGACCTTCAGCGCAGCTTCAAGACAATCCATCGCTATATTTATATCATTTAAATTTAATACATATGCAAGCCGCACTTCTTGCTTACCTAAACCAGGTGTTCCATAGAATCCAGTGGCTGGAGCCAACATGACTGTTTGACCCTCATGGCTAAAACTTTCTAGCAACCATTGACAAAAAATGTCTGAATCATCAATGGGTAATTTGGCCATGGCATAAAAAGCTCCTCCAGGATTGGGGCAAAAGGCACCATCCATGGCATTTAATCTATTTACAATTAGGTCTCTTCTAGATTTATATTCTGCTTTAGTGGTATCAAAATAGTCGGCTGGAAGATCAATAGCTGCTTCTCCGGCAATTTGCGCAAAGCTGGGCGGACTCAATCTTGCCTGTGCAAATTTCATCACCGCGTCTAAGACCGTTTTATTCTTACAAACAAATGCACCAATTCTACCACCACAGGCACTGTAGCGTTTACTAATGGTATCCATAATCACCACATGATCATCAATACCTGTTAAATGAAGGGCCGAGGTTTGAGTGCCTTCATAACAAAACTCTCTGTAGGCTTCATCAGAGAATAAATACAAGTTATGCTTGAGTACCAATTCTTTTAACTGTTCCATCTCGGCCTTACTATATAAATAACCAGTAGGATTGTTAGGATTGCAGATCACAATTGCTTTTGTTCTAGCGGTAATCTTTTTTTCAAAATCTGCAATTGGGGGCAGCGCAAATCCATTTTCAATATGAGAAGTAATGGGCACAACCGTTACACCGGCTGCAACTGCAAAGCCATTATAATTGGCATAAAAAGGTTCAGGAATTATTACTTCATCACCTGCGTCTAAACAAGCCAAAAAACCAAATTGAATGGCTTCACTGCCACCAGTGGTAATGATGATTTGGTTATGGTCCACTTCAATTCCAACAGATTGATAATAGTCTACCAATTTGCGTCTATAACTTTCGTTACCAGCACTATGACTATATTCCAGCACTTTAAAATCGCTATTGCGCACGGCATCTAACACCATTTTAGGCGTAGCAATATCGGGTTGTCCAATATTTAAATGATAGACTTTGGTGCCTCTTTTTTTAGCAGCTTCGGCATAGGGAACCAATTTACGGATGGGTGATGCGGGCATGTCATGACCGCGTTGGCTGATTTTTAACATAGGGCAAAGATAGTAGAGCCCTCTGTGTATAAAAAACAAAACCACCCCAATTGGTGGGATGGTTTGTTAAATATTTGTAAGGAAAGATTAAGACTTGGCCTTGGCCTTATTTTGCTTTTCTAATTTGTCCAAAGTTTCTTTATCCATTAATACTTCACCTTCTACTGTTAATATATAAGGTTGTGTACTATGGGCAAATTTTACATTAACTGTCTTCTTGAAGATGCCAGAAATAGCGGCATTATAAGTGACTTTTATAGTGGCACTCTGGCCTTTTGGAAGCGGAGCTTTGCTATAAACAGGTTCAGTACAACCACAATCTGCCTGTGCAAACTCAATAACTACAGGTTTAGCCGAGGTATTGGTATAAGAAAAGGTATAAGAAGCAGGAACGCCTTTTTTGATTTTACCAAATTTGTGTGTTTGCTCTTTGAATTTGATATCAGTTTGAGCAAAAGCAGCGCCAACAACAAATAATGCGAGGCCTAAGAATAGTTTTTTCATAATGCTAGATTGCTATTTTAATTGCTGTTTGGGATTGGTGCTGGTTTAGCCTTGGTAGTACCATTATTGGTAGCAGGCGCCGGGGCAGCTTCCTGAATACCTTCACCTGTAAATGTCAATTTTTTGGTTAAGCCACCAGTGAAATAAACATCAGTATAACGGGTAAAAGCACCTACTACACTGCTGTTAAAGCGAATAGTCATTTTTACAGTTTGACCGGGTCCAAATTTTTCGTTTGGCACAAAACTAGGAGTAGTGCATCCGCAACCAGCTTGGGCTTGTAAAATTGATAAAGTGTCTTTGCTGATATTTTTGAACTCCACTACATATTCTACTGGCTTGCCATAAGCTATCTTGCCAAAATTATAAGCGTCGTTCTTAAATTCAATTACAGTGCCTATTTCTTTGGGCTGAGGACTGGTTGTTGCAGACTGGCTAAATGCAGATCCTGCTAAGAAGATTGTCATGGCCATCAGGAAGAACTTTTTCATATAGGGAATATTTTGGCCTAAATGTACCAATTCTAATTTTTTTGAAACCAAGACTGACCGTTTTTTTTCCAATTTTCACTACTTTAACACCCAATAAGGGTACTGAAATGATTTTATGGGATAAACTGTTGAGAAATAAGGGCTTTTTGAAAACTAATTTCTGTTAGTCTATTCAGCTTCTAACGTTATTTTTGCACTATGGAACTAACCACTTCTTTGGAACAGACCAACGATATGCTTTCTTTTGAAGGTTTTAGGAAAGCGGTGTTGGAAGATTATCGTTTTACCGTAATCAGCAGAGAAACCTCTTTGTTGGGTAGACGAGAAGTTTTAACCGGTAAGGCCAAGTTTGGCATTTTTGGAGACGGAAAGGAAGTGGCACAGGTGGCCATGGCAAAATTTTTTCGCCAGGGCGATTTTAGAAGTGGTTATTATCGAGACCAGACTTTTATGTTTGCTTCAGGACTAGCCAATGTGGAGCAATATTTTGCACAACTATATGCCGATCCCCACAACGATCCCTTTAGCTATGGACGTCAAATGAGTTCTCATTTTGCTACGCGATTTGTAGACGATAATGGGAATTGGATGGACTTGGCCAATCGGAAAAATATCTCTTCTGATATTGCACCAACAGCTGGGCAAATGCCTAGGGCCTTGGGTCTGGCTTTTGCTTCTAAAATTTTTAGAAATAACAGAGAATTACGCAAGCTAGATGCTTTGAGTCATAACGGCAATGAAATCTGTTTCTGCACCATTGGAGACGCTAGTACCACCGAAGGGCATTTTTGGGAAACCATCAATGCTGCTGGTGTTTTACAAGTACCATTGGCTGTGTTTGTCTGGGACGATGGTTATGGAATTTCAGTTCCAAAAAATTATCAAACCACCAAGGGATCTATTTCTGATGCACTCAAAGGATTGGAAAAATTAGAAGATACCAATGGCATTCGCATTTATAAAGTAAAAGCATGGGACTATGCTGGTATGTGCGAAGTGTTTGAAGAAGCTTTGCAACGTGTTCGTGAAACCCATGTGCCTGTCTTATTTCATGTGGAAGAAGTTACCCAACCACAGGGCCATTCAACCAGTGGCAGCCATGAAAGATACAAGAGTCAAGAAAGATTAGACTGGGAAAAGGAGTGTGACTGTATCAAGAAAATGCGGGAGTGGGTTATTGATAATAATTTGGGTAGTCAAGAAGAATTGTTGGCCATTGAAGCAGAAGCCAAGGAGCATGTAAGGGTGCAAAAAGGTCTTGCTTGGAACAAATATTTAGACCCTATCAAAGCTCAAGTTGCAGATGCAGCCAAGCGCATTCAATCCATGATGATCAATGACATGGAAGTCTATAACGCCATTCAGCAGGTTGTTGCAGAATTGTTGGCTAATCGGGAGCCGTTGATGCGTGATGTACATCGCGCCATAGCGCTGGCATTAGAATTAGCCCCTAATTCTCCTTCCGCGCCAGATCTAAGCGCTTACAATAAGGCCTTGATTAAACAACATGAATATTTACACACCAGTCATCTCTACAATGAAACACCTAAGTCTGCACTAAAAGTAACACAGGTAAAACCCTTGGTTTCTTTTGATGCACCAGTGGTAAATGGCTTTGATGTATTGAACAAATATTTTGATGCACTTTTTACTGCCAATCCAAAAGTTTTTGCATTTGGAGAAGACGTGGGTCATATTGGAGACGTAAATCAAGGTTTTGCAGGATTACAAGACAAACATGGTCCTGATAGAATCATGGATACTGGTATTAGAGAATTGACCATTGTGGGACAAGCCATTGGTCTGGCTTTGCGGGGATTAAGACCTATTGCAGAGATTCAGTACTTAGACTATTTATTGTATGGTTTACAACCTTTGAGTGATGACGTGGCTACTACGCATTTCCGCACCCGTGGTATGCAAAGTGTTCCTTTAATTATTAGAACAAGGGGCCATAGGCTAGAAGGTATTTGGCATAGTGGATCGCCCTTGGGCTTAGTGATTAATGCGCTACGTGGTTTATATGTATGTGTACCTAGAAATATGGTGCAAGCCGTGGGAATGTACAATACTTTATTGCAATCCAATGATCCTGCTATTGTAATTGAATGTTTGAATGGCTATAGACTCAAAGAAAAAATGCCTGCTAACTTATTGGAGTATACCATTCCATTAGGAGAGCCAGAAGTAATTAGAACAGGAACAGATATCACCATTGTTTCTTATGGTTCTGTACTGCGCATTATTGAAGAAGCTGCACTGCGTTTGGAAAAAGAAGGCATTAGTTGTGAGATAGTAGACGTGCAAACCTTACTGCCATTTGATCTGAATCATTCCATTGTTGAATCACTAAAAAAGACCAATCGAATTGTCTTTATTGATGAAGACGTTCCAGGAGGAGCATCAGCCTATATGTATAATATGGTCATGGAAAAACAGGGCGGTTACAAATGGTTAGACGTAAACCCTAGAACCATTACAGGAAAGGCCAATAGACCCGGTTATGGTAGCGATGGAGACTATTTTAGCAAACCCAATGCCGAAGAAATTATTGAAGTGATAAGAGAAATGTGCAATGAATAGGATTGCACATGTACTAGTCTAAAAAAAGCGATTTTAATGCTGGCGTTGGTATCCAACAGGTTTCCTGTTTGCCAAACCAACGATACCTATTTTTAGCAATGAAATTATAAACAGCGTCTCGAATAAATTTGGGGACAATCATAAAAAAATACATAAGGGGCCATCCACCGGATAGTCCCTTTGTTGTTTTTAAGGCTCCAGTAGAACGAGTATAAGCCACTCCGTTTTCGAATAAAATAAAGCTACTCAAATCAGTAGTTGACAAACCCGCTTTCTGTGCAATAGCTTGTCCATAGTTGCTTTGGAGCGATGCAAATCTGAATTTTTTTTGAGGGTCCCTGGCAATGACAAATTGAACAGCCGCGTTGCAAAGATTGCAAACGCCATCAAATAATATGACTGGGTGTTCTTGGGTTTCCATGAAAAAAGCCGTCCCGAGTGTTCGGGACGGCTCTAAGTTAACAATATTACCAGTGATAAGTTTATCCCATATTGTGGAAGACCTTGTTCACGTCTTCATCCTGTTCCAAACGATCAATGAGTTTACTCACGTCTTCCGCTTGTTCATCGGTTACTGGAACAGTAGTGGTAGGAATCCATTCTAGTTCTGCACTAAGTGGACTTAGGTTCTTATCTTCCATGGCTTTTTGCAAGTTGCCAAAGTCTACAAAGGCACAACGCAAAACCAAGATAGGATTACCATCGTCATCAGCGCTTTCTCCCAATTCATCCAAACCGTGATCAATCAATTCCAATTCCAGCTCATCCATATCCAAGCCTTCTAGCTTTAATTTGAATACCCCCATTTTCTTAAATTGGAAACTTACGGCGCCACTATTACCCAATGCACCGTTTCCTTTGTTGAAATGACTCTTTACATTGGCAACAGTTCTAACGTGGTTGTCTGTAGCAGTTTCTACCAACAAAGCCACGCCATGTGGGGCATATCCTTCATAGAGAATTTCTTCATAGTTGCTGGTATCCTTACCCATGGCGCGCTTAATGGCGGCTTCCACGCGGTCTTTGGGCATACCCACACTCTTTGCATTCTGAAAACACCTCCGTAGGGCTGGGTTAGTAGATACGTCTGGTCCACTTGCTTTTACAGCAATGACAATCTCCTTACCAATTCTGGTAAATTGCTTGGCCATTCTGTCCCAACGGGCAAACATGGTTGCTTTTCTTACTTCAAATATCCTACCCATATAATGCTTTTAGCTTTCGTTAATTAGGATGGCAAAATTAGCATATTGCCACGTAGTAGCCAAGTGTAAAGAAAAACGCCTGTCAGTTTAGGAGCTGACAGGCGTTATAGTTAGATTTTATACTAATTAGTGTTTCTCAAAATCAGATGCTTTTGGAATTATGTCACTCGGATTTT
>Ga0136644_10001403_pt1 | contig 19210 bp, 16 predicted proteins | sample C_130820_EF_Meta_FD_94780 | JGI IMG/M metagenome (GOLD analysis project Ga0136644, IMG submission 94780) | Freshwater microbial communities from Lake Croche, Canada to study carbon cycling - C_130820_EF_MetaG (v2) (version 2) | ecosystem: Environmental > Aquatic > Freshwater > Lake | place... | reverse complement strand
TCAATTTCATGCAGCATGGCCGCCACTTTCGCATCGCGTCGACCCATGCCTCGCACAGCCAATTCAAAGCGCATATTCACAAGTTCATCGCCGCCATGGGCCAGGGCCTGATCCAGCAAATGCTGCATGTCCGCCGCCGCATCGTCGGTCGCGTAACTCTGAATGCGCAAGTTGCGCTGTATCTCTTGATTTTTCCAACGCGCTAAAGTTGCTGCCAGCAATTCGGCATGGTCCGCAAAATGCCAGTAAAAACTGCCCCGCGTCACCTTCAAAATTTCTGCCAATGTCAGGACTTTGAGGTTGTCTATCCCGCCCTCGACCACCGCATTGAAGGCGGCTTGCAACCAATCTTCACGCGACAGGCGAGCGGCCTCCTTCGGTGCTGTAGCGTTGGCGTCAGGATTTTTGAATGGGGCGTGCACGGTCAAATAAAATACAAAACAAATACTTGAATTTTTCGAGGTTAGCAGAATTAGCGCGTCGCTGGTGAAACAACCTATGGCTCTGAACCCGTTTTTCACGCAAGATGCACATCGGAACCCGTCGGCTTTTTTTCCTTAGGATACCCTGTATGAACTCCTCCAAATTGCGCAAAGTCATCATGGGACTGCTTGTGTTGATTGTGGTTTCGGCTGTGGGGTTTTGGAGTTTGGGAGGGAAAACAGGCGTGATGCTTCTGGCGATCAAATACTTTATCCGCACAGACTATCAGCCCGGCCCGGAAGTTCAATGGGCCCAAGCCCCGACCTTGGCCGATTCAGGCCTTGCAGCAAAGCGGCCCAATATCGTGTTGATTGTGGCCGACGACTTGGGTTTCAATGACATCACCGCGCACGGCGGTGGCATCGCGAAAGGCACGGTACCTACACCGAATATTGATTCCATAGCCAAGGGGGGCGTGGATTTCTTGGCCGGCTACTCCGGCAACGCCACCTGCGCCCCTTCTCGCGCGGCGATGATGACCGGTCGGTACCCGACACGTTTTGGTTTTGAGTTCACACCAACACCCAAGCAATTCATGAAGGTGATTACGTCTAACGCCGATTCTGGCGCCCTGCTCAAACCCATTTACCACGCTGAACGTGAAGCCGACTTGATTCCCTACGAAGACATGGGCTTGCCAACCACCGAGGTCACTTTGGCGCGTGCCCTCCAAAATACGGGCTACCGAACCTTGCATCTTGGCAAGTGGCATTTGGGCGACAGCCCTCAGTTCCGCCCTTATGCCCATGGCTTTGACGAGTCCTTGTCGCTGCAGCATGCGGCATCCATGTTTTTGCCTGAAAACTCCCCCAAGGTGGTCAATGCCAAACAAGAATTTGACCTGATCGACAAATTTTTATGGGCGGCGCATCCTTGGGGTATTCGCTTCAATGCGGGCGAGCCTTTTCAGCCCCCGCGGTACATGACCGATTACCTGACGGACGAAGCCCTGAAAGCGATTGATGCCAACAAGCGGCGGCCCTTCTTCATGTTCCTAGCATACAACGCGCCGCATACGCCTTTGCAGTCAACCCAAGAAGATTACGATGCCTTGCCACACATCACCGACCACACAACCCGTGTTTATGCGGCCATGATCCGTTCGCTCGACCGCAACATAGGTCGGGTCCTGAAACATTTGAAAGACAACGGACTGGAAGAGAACACCTTGATCATGTTCACCAGCGACAACGGCGGCGCACATTACATCGGCGTGCCCAATCTGAATCAACCCTACAGAGGCTGGAAGGCCACTTTTTACGAGGGCGGCATTCGGGTGCCTTTTTTCATGAAATGGCCCCAAGGCCTCCCCAAAGCGGCCACATACAAACAACCCATCAGCCATTTGGACATTTTCTCCACCGCGCTGGCGGCGGCTGCAGCCCCGCCGCCTGAAGGTAAGGTTTTGGACGGCGTGAATTTGCTGCCCTTTGTGCGCGGAGAAAAATCAAACGCACCGCATTCACACATATTCTTTCGCACCCACACCTATTTAGCCATGCGGCAAGGTGACTGGAAACTGCAAGTGATGGAGCGGCCTCAGCAAGATGTTCTGTACAACTTGGCCAAAGATCCGGGCGAGAAGATCAACTTGGCGCAACAAGAGCCTGCAAGGTTGTTGCAAATGAAAAAAGAATTACTGGCCATCAACGCCCAGCAAATCAAGCCCCTTTGGCCCTCTTTGGGCGAAGGCCCCATCCGTTTGGACAAAACCCTCAAAGAAGCACCCCAGCCGGGTGACGCTTACATCTACTACGCTAACTGACGGGCTGAAGTTGGCCGGTACCAACACAGCAAAGATGAAAAAAATCCCTCCACACGACGCAGCGTGCTGAGGGATTGATTCCAGTTAGCCCGTAATCAGAAGACTTTGGACAAACGCACCTGAGTGAAACTGCCCGACAAAGAGTTGCGCGCATCGGTGGTCTTCATGTAAGACAGATTCAAACCCGCGCCAATGGCGGCAATTGGAAAAGCCGCGAACACACCGGCTCCGGTCAATGACACCCGGTTGGCACCCAACTGCCCCCCCGAGTCATCGGTGTATTGGCGCATCATGGTCACATGAGGGCCAAACACGCCCACAGGCGTTTTGAAAGCGGCCGCCAGATCGACCACATAAAAATCACCGCTGCGCACATTGTTTTCTGTGTTTTTGGTGTTGAAACCCAAACTGCCACGGGCACCCAAAGTGACATTTTCCGAGGCGGCATAAGCCACACCCACGCCCGGACGGAAGGTGTAGTATTTTCCGTAACCGATGTTGGGTGCCAAGCGACCCTCGACATAACTGTAATTGCCGGTTGGCAAAGCCAAAGTGGCACCGGCCACAATTTTGAGTTTGTCTACCGACTTTTCCCACAGCAAGCTGGTCTCAATGTCACCCAAGCCCGAAGTATTGACGTTGGCCGCTTGCCACTGGCTGGCCAATCCGGCCTGGTAACCTGTGCTGAAACTCGATTGGGCCACTTGCTGAGCCACAGCCGCCAAAGGCCCTGCAGAAGGTGTCAAAGCGCTGAGTGTGGGGGTCACACCGGTGAACAGGGCATCCGACTTCAGGGAGATTGCATAGGGAATATTGATCGCAATAGCCAACTTGCCGCCTTGAACATCTTTGTCCAAAATGCGGGCAAACGTTAAGTTAGCCTGTTTGATTTGTTGGCGGTAATCCACGGCAACATTGCCGAGTGCCGAGGCGGTTCTGCCGTTCAAGGCCGCTTGCACTTGAGCCGCGGTAAATGAACCCACACCCGGAACCGCAACCGCTGGCACCGTCGCCAATTGCGCTGCTGTCAAGGGACCAAAAACAGCCTGTTTCTGCAGTGTCAATGGTTTGCCATCGCTGCCGCCAATTTTGTCGATATCGATGTCGGTATAGGCCGCAGAGCCCACCCAGCCCTCTGAGGGCAAAGGAGCCACAATTTCGCCACCCAAGGTGCCTGAGAGTGGGAAGCGCAATTTGAATCCATCGGCTGCCAAAACAGAAGCCGTGGAGGTGAGCAACAGTGCGGCGGTACCTGCCCATTGGCATGCAAGCATTTTCTTCATAACGATCCTTATAAGGGGGGACACTTTTAATTCAAGTTTCAGTGTCTCTTTTTTTAACCGGATTGACACTAGGGAGAAACACTAGACACACAAACCACAGATTGACAAGCAAAAAGGCAGGGGAATAACCCGCAAGTCTTTTGGTCTTGGCCATGCTACATTCGGCAAACCATACACCTCTGTCTCGATGCGACCGATGTCCCTGAAAAGCATCTTCATGCCTGCCCTCACCTCATGGTGGCTTTCTCCAGCCAGGCTGGGGCGCCAGCGCGCTGCGGCTGAGCGCAGCCGAAAGGCGCGCGGCGCGCGGCACACAGTGCATTACTTTCACCAAGTGGACGATCCCTACTCGGCACTGATGGTGCAATGCTTGCCGCGTTTGACTGCGCGGTATGACCTCGACTTGCAGGCCCACCTGGTGAGTCCGCCCTCCGACGCAGCGGCCCCGGACAGGGAACGGCTGATCGCCTACAGCCGCAAAGATGCCGCATGGCTGGCCGCACGGCACGGCCTGGATTTTGCGGATCATGGACAACAACCCAGCCCAGCCCATCTGCAGCGCCTAACCTCGCAATCGGTTCAGGCCATCGAAGAGGGTCAATTTGTAGCCCGTGGTCGAGAACTGTGCAATCTGCTTTGGAAGCCGGGCTTCAAGGACGATGCGTATCCCCCCGCGTGTTTACCCTTCGCATTCGCCAGCGACCACCAAGTCCAATCCCACCTTCAGGCCAGCGATGCCTTGCGCCAACGTTGGGGGCATTACAACGGGGGCATGCTGTATTACGCCGGCGAGTGGTACTGGGGCATTGACCGCTTGCACCATCTTGAAACGCGACTCCAAGGCTTGGGGGTTGCGCGTCTGGGCACCGCAGGCTGTCTGTTTCCGCCGGAGGCTACCGCGCATTGGCCTGCATCGCCAGCGAGCGACACCCTTGAATTTTTCTTTTCCTTGCGCAGCCCCTACGCCTATATTGCGGCGCAGCGTTTGTTTGCATTGACCCAAGACACCGGCATTCAAGTCAAACTGCGCTACGTACTGCCCATGGTCATGCGCGGTTTGGCCGTTCCGCGCAACAAGCGGATGTACATCAGTCAGGATGCCGCGCGTGAAGCGCACCGATTCGGGATACCTTTCGGCCGTATTTGCGATCCGGTGGGAAAACCCACCGAGCGGGGATTGGCTCTGATGCCTCTGGCCGAATCCCAAGGTTTGGGGCAGGCTTTTGTGCTGTCATTCATGCGGGGCGTCTGGGCCGAAGGCCTGGACGCAGGCAGCGACACCGGCTTGAAAATAATAAGCGAACGTGCCGGATTGGCTTGGCCAGAGGTCTGTACAGCTTTAGAAAATACCCAATGGCGCCAAGAGGCCGAGAAGAACCGCAAGGACATGCTGGCCCTGGGACTGTGGGGCGTACCCGGGTTCCAACTCAGAGATACCGTTGTGTGGGGACAAGACCGCCTTGCCGCAGTTGAAGTGGCCCTGCGCGCTGACCGGTGAAAATACCCACCATGCCAATGAGAAAGCGAAACTCCACATGAACCCCACCTTTGTAGGGATGTCCAAACTGGCCTGCTTGGCGCTACTCGGTTTGGGTCTGACCGAGGCCATGTGGCCCGACCTCCTGGATTTGCCTTTCGATGCGCCGCTTGCTGCGATGTTGTTGCTGGGTATTCACGCCTTGGAGGTGTTGTTTGCATTCAAACATGTGCGTCTGTACAATGGTCCTTTGGCCGTCAGTGTGGTGTTGACCCTGCTGTTTGGGTTACTGCATTGGAAGCCATTGGTGCAAGCGTCCGCCCATGAACAGCATGAATGAAAGCTGTCCCCGCACTGCCAGTCAGTGGCGTGGTGTCTGGATCGCCAGCTTGGCGATCTGCCTGAGTGTTCAGAGCAGCCTCGCCACTCCGGTCCAACCACCGCAAAAGGCCAGTGCGCAGGGCCAGCCCAACATCGTGATCTTGGTGGCCGACGATTGGGGCTTCACCGACTTGGGCGCATTTGGCGGGGAGATCGCAACCCCCAATCTGGATGCCCTGGCCCACAGGGGTGTTCGGTTCTCGAACTTTCACACCGCGGCCTCTTGCTCCCCCACCCGATCCATGCTGCTGACGGGCGTAGAGAGTCACCGAGCGGGCATTGGCAATCTGCGCGAGAGCACACCCCGCGCCCATTTGAGCAGTCCGGCTTACCAAGGCTCGCTCAGCCAACGGGTGGTGACCATCTCCAGCTTGTTGAAAGACAACGGTTACCGAACCTACATCACAGGCAAATGGAATGTCGGCTCTGAGCCCCGCAATCTGCCGCCCCAACGCGGATTTGACCGGTCGATAGTGCAAGGTGACACCGGCTCAGACAATTGGGATCCGCAACAACGCTACCTGCCTCATTCCGACAAGGTTTACTGGTACGAAGACGGTCGCACGGCCGTCATGCCAAAGCAATTTTATTCGTCAGAATATTTTGTAGACCGCATGACCGGCTACTTGGACCAAGACAAAGCCAGCGCCAAGCCTTTTCTGGCCTACATCGGTTTTCAGGCGAACCACGTGCCTGTGCAAGCACCCGCCGAGTTCATTGCCAAATACAAAGGACGCTACGACCAAGGCTGGACGGTTTTGCGCGAAGCCCGGCGCGACAGTGCTGCCCGCGCAGGTTTGGTTCCTGTCAACACACCCATGGCCACACTGCCCACCACCTTGAATTGGACGGCGCAAGACCCCCAAGCCCGGAAATACCAGGCGCGTCGCATGGAGGTGTATGCCGCCATGGCCGAGGCAATGGACCACCATGTGGGCCGCTTGGTGTCACACCTGAAAGCCACAGACCAATTTGAGAACACGGTGTTTCTGTTTCTTTCAGACAACGGAGCAGAGGGCTCCGACTATGACTTGGCCCAGTTGTGGCTCAAAACCCAATACAGCCAAGACATTGACCGACTTGGCGGTCCCGGCGCTTACAGCATTCAAGGCCCCAGCTGGGCCAGTGCGTCGGCCAGTCCTTTGAATGGCTTCAAGTTCTTTGCAGGCGAAGGGGGTATTCGTGCGCCCATGTTCATGGCCGGACCTGGCATTCAAAACAAGCAAACTGTTTATGCGGGCCTGACCCATGTGACCGACATTGCTCCGACGCTGTTGGAGATGGCGGGTATTGCGCGGCCCGCGCAAAACTACCAAGGACAGCCGGTTGAAGCCATGGCCGGGCACAGCCTGTTACCGGCCCTTCAGGGCCATCCATCGCCCCTCAGACAAGCCGATGAAATTTTGGGCTATGAATTGTCCGGCAATGCCGCGCTGTTCAAAGGCGCATTGAAGTTGGTCAAAAATTTACCGCCACTCGGTGATGGGCAATGGCGTTTGTTTGATGTGGTCGCCGACCCCGGAGAAACCCGGGACTTGCAAAAACAAATGCCCACCGAATTTGCCACCCTGCAAAAAGATTACCAAGTGTGGGCCGATGCCCATGGCGTGTTGCCGGTGCCAAGCGACTACAACCCGGTGATGCAGGTGACGATCAACATGATCCTGGACTACTGGCTGCCCGCGTTCGGCATCTGGATGGCCGCAGGCTTGCTTGTGCCCTTGGCGGGCTGGGTTTGGTGGCGTCGCCGCCCTCACAGAAGGTGATGGCCGAATTTCCGGCGGGTTACTTTCGCAGTCCCTGGCCAGCTGAAGACGGTGGCCCGCAAAGACGCCAACACCCATGGGGTTTGCCGGGCCTGAACTTGCAGGGCGCAGAACAGCTGGCTTGCACCACCCGCAACACCCTGCTGTCCACCATGACCGTTTTGGGAGATCCCGGTGAAGTGTATTTGCTGACCCATTCCGCCTTGCGATCGCATCTCGGTCTGCCTACGACCGCCTGTGTAGAGATGATCGATCCGGTGACACTGAAAACCCGGATCGCATCTCCCCGGCTGCCCGGGGGTCCCATGTGGCCCGGGGGCATGGCGATTCACAACCAAGGCGATCTGTACGTGGTTTATGGTCGGTATGCGCACCGATTGAGCCGGACTTGCGAAATTAAGGCTGCATTCCAATTGCCTAGGGAACAAGCCTACAACTCGTTTGTGATACTGGACAACGGCTTGATCGTCACCAAAAATTTATCAGAGACTGCGCCCGCATGCTTGACCGTGCTCACCCCTGAACTTGAGCGGGCCAGCGCGGACACGCTGTGTCCTGAACCCTCCGTAGCCAGACTCAGCAGCCGAGGCAATACGGTGTATGTTGTGGGGGTTCAATCCATTTTCAGATACCTCTGGCGGGAGGATCGACAAGCCCTGGTGCTCGACACCGAATGGCGGCATGACTACATCAGGGGCACACAGCAGGTCTTTGGGTGGGACGTGGTGATCGATGGTAGGCATGCCTGGTTCATGGACAACGGCAAACACAATTACCGTCTGCGGATGATCGGCTCGGGTCTGAACCCCAGCCCCAATCGCTTGATTCGCGTGGCCCTGAATGACAGTGAGGATCACCAGGCTTGGGAGATCAGCGGGCTGCGCCATGGGGGTATTACCAACCCGCCCCTCGTCGATGTTCAGCGCGGGATTGTGGTCGCCTATGACGCGGCCAACCGGTGGATGCGGGCTTGGGATATGCAAGGCCCAAACGGTAAGACAGCATTAACCCCCAAGTGGGAATTGAAACATTTCGGCTGCGCCAGCCACATGATTCTGTACCCGGACACTGGCGAGTTGGTGACCAACGATTACCGCCGATGGGGCGAAGAGGTCGTGGTATTGGACATCACCACCGGTCTTGAAAAAGCCCGTGTTCGTTCAGGGGGCATCACCCAAGGCGTGGTCTTTCCCAGCCCTGGATGGGATCACGATTTTTACTGGTCTTCCATGGGCCGATTGGCGCGTATTTTTGTAGCGTGACGCTTAAAAGCGTTTGGTCACCACAATGTCTTTGCTGCCTGCAGGCAAAGTGATGAAGTCGCCATCCATGCCCACACGCATCGGACCTTTGAAAATAGAGGGTGCATCACCCAAAAATGCTTTTTCAAGGCCGGGTATCGGCAGTGGCGGGGCAATGTGATTGAGCAACAAATACCCCACTTTTGCTTCTTGCGCCGTCTGCGCCGCTTGTTCAGGCGAGGCATGGTAGTCAATGATGTCGGCCATCAACTGCTTGAGCTTGGGACGGCCCGCTTTCACCGCGGCATCCCCTATCGCTTGCGCCAAAGGCGCTGACAAAGCCTCATGCACCAACAAATCGACGCCCTTGGATTGCGCCAAGACATTGGCAGATTGACGGGTGTCGCCACTGAGCACCACCGTGCGACCTTTGTAGCTGATGCGGTAACCCACTGCGGGATGCACTGGCGCGTGGTCCACTGGAAAAGCCCGAACCTCCACACTGTCATTTGTGTAAACCACAACCTCTTGCGCACGACCCCAGTCAAATGAGCGCGCTTGCCCGCCAAAACCACTGGAGGGCAAAATCGCCTCCCCGTGGTGCGCGACTCTGTAAGTTTGGTCTTGCGCATAGACCTCGCGTAAACCATGGACCAGCTTTTCCACGCCAGGAGGGCCGTAAACCGGGACCGGTTGTGCATTGCCTGTGGACACCCAACGTTGCAAGATCAACTCGCCCAAACCATCGATGTGATCGGAATGAAAGTGGGTCAAGAAGATGGCATCGATCTGCCCATGGTTGACGCCCATTTTGGCAAGGTTGCGCGTCGCGGCATTGCCAGCATCAAACACCAACAATTGAGACCCAGCCACCACCAAAGTGCAAGGCCCCGTGCGTTTCTCGTCCGGAAACGGTGAGCCGGCCCCGCACAAACCGACATGCAAACCATCGGTGAGGTCTTGGCGAATTTCAGATTTCAAGCGCTGCGCAACGACTTTCTCAGCCACCCAGACGCTCAAGGTCCCTCTGAAAATGAAAACCGTCAAAGCCAGGGCACTGACAAGCACGAGCCCCCCCCAAATGCCGCGCGATCGAGGTATGTTCATGTTTGGTCAATGATCGACACGCACGACCGGCGTGTTGTGAATGAAATGGGCCATGGCCTGCGCGACCTGTGCACCGCTGTCTTCTTGTAAAAAATGACCCGCACCTCGAATTTTGGTGTGGGGTTGGCCCTGAGCGCCGGGCACCCGTTCTTGCCAAATTTTGTAACCGCCACGGGTAATCGGGTCGCGGTTGCTAAACAGGGTCAAAAACGGTTTATCCCATTTCTTGAAGACCTCCCATGCGGCTTCATTGGCTTGGCGGGCAGGATCGTTGGGCGTGGTCGGCACGAAGGTCGGAAACAAACGGGCAGCGATGCGGTGCGCGCGCGATGGAAAAGGCGCATCGTAAGCAGCCACTTCTTGCGGCGTCAAGCCATGTGCACAACCCGCCTTGACAATCCCCCCAATTGGAAACCAAGGGCTATACATCGCAAAGGCGCGCCAGACTTTGAAAGCAAAGGGAATGGTCTCTGTACCGGTGGGCAATCCACCATTGGCCAAAACGATACGGTCAAATCGGTCGGGCATTTCCGCCGCCACGCGCAAGCCGACCAACGAACCCCAATCTTGGCAAAACAGCGTCATGCCTTGCAATTCATTGGCCTCCACCCAAGCCGACATCCATTGCACATGGTTCAAGTAGGAATAGTCTTTTTTGTCAGCCGGCTTGTCTGAGCGACCGAATCCCACCAAGTCCGGCGCCAGCACCCGAAAACCCGCTTGCACCAACACCGGAATCATCTTGCGGTACAAAAATGACCAAGCAGGCTCCCCATGCATCAGCAAGACAACGGGGGCGTCGACCGGCCCCTCGTCGATGTGCGCCATGCGCAGGCCACCCAGATCGGTGTAACGCGGTACGTAGGGAAAGTCCGGCAAGTGATCGAAACGGGATTCAGGTGTGCGAAGGCACTTTCCAACGGGCGCAAGGGATCTCATGCAGTCTCTTTCTGAGGATCAGTCCAGTCTGGATTGAAAGTATAAATCACACATACACACATGTATTGTTTAGGTGCTGGTTTTCATTTTGCACTCTGTAACAAATGAAACCATTCATTGACTCCGGTCATTAGCACTCTCTTGTGTCGAGTGCTAAAATCAACATCGTCATGAAAGGATTTCTGGTATGTCTATTCAAGCTGGTTTCCCTCTTTCTGCTGTCACTTTGAGCAACCCTTGGGCGGTCGTTCCGTCCCTGGGGCACTTGGACGCCTACATCTCGGCGGTCAACCGCATGCCCATGCTCAGCCTCGAGGAGGAGCAGGCGTTTGCACGCAAGCTCAAGAATGAAGGCGACCTCGAATCAGCCGGCAAGTTGGTGCTTTCGCACCTGCGTTTGGTGGTCTCGGTGTCACGCCAGTACCTGGGCTATGGTCTGCCGCACGGTGATTTGATCCAAGAAGGCAATGTGGGCCTGATGAAGGCTGTGAAGCGTTTTGACCCCGACCAAGGTGTCCGTTTGGTCAGTTACGCTCTGCATTGGATCAAGGCCGAGATCCATGAGTACATTCTTAAAAATTGGCGGATGGTCAAAGTGGCCACCACCAAAGCCCAGCGCAAACTCTTTTTTAACCTTCGCTCAATGAAGCAAGGCTTCAAAGCTGACGCGGGCTTGGACACCCACCGTGACACGCTGACGGTGGACCAGATCGACGTGATGGCGCGTGAGTTGAACGTCAAACGCGAAGAAGTCATGGAAATGGAAACCCGCATGTCGGGTGGCGATGTCTTGCTGGACCCCGCCCCATCGGATGACGGCGAGCAAGCTTACGGACCGATCGCCTATTTGGCCGATGCCAACCATGAGCCCACCGCCATGCTGGAAGCCCACGAAAGAGACATGCTTTCCAGCGAAGGCATCGCCACCGCATTGGCGGCATTGGACGACCGCAGCCGCCACATTGTCGAAGAGCGTTGGTTGAAGGTCAATGACAATGGCTCGGGCGGTATGACGCTGCACGACTTGGCGGCCGTTTATGGCGTGAGCGCTGAGCGCATTCGCCAGATCGAAGTCGCCGCCATGAAGAAAATGAAAAAGACCTTGACCGATTACGCTTAAGCGAATTTTCACGCCCCACTCCAGCCCGGCCTTGTCCGGGCTTTTTCATGGGCACGCAATTGCTTGCATGGGTTTTCCCCAAGCAGATTTTGCGCACGGCAAAGGCATGATGGCGCCAATTCAAACTTGACAGGAGAAACGCCCATGCGTTCCAGCGCCGACATGACCAGCACCATGATGCATGTGCCTTTGTCTTTGAACCATTTTCTGGAGCGGGCCGGCACACTGTTTCCAAGCAATGAAATCGTCTCGCGTCTGCCCGACAAATCGCTCGTCAAGCACACTTATGGCCAGTTCTACGACCGCACTCGGCGCTTGGCGCAAGGCCTGCAGAACTTGGGGCTGAAAAAAGGCGACCGCGTGGCCACGCTGTGCTGGAACCACCATGCCCATCTGGAATGCTACTTCGGCATACCGGCCTCAGGCGGTGTGATGCACACCCTGAATTTGCGTTTGTCAGCCGAAGAAATCGCTTGGATTGCCAAGGATGCGCAAGACCGCATTTTGATCATTGACGACATTTTGCTGCCGCTGTACCGCCAAATCGAACACCTCTATGCCTTTGAAAAAGTCATTGTGTTCCCCTTCTCTGGGGCAGCCGTGCCTGCGGAATTTTTGGACTACGAACGCTGGCTGGACGGTACCGACGCCAGCGCTTTTGACTATGCACCGCACGCCGAGGACGACCCGGTGTCCATGTGCTACACCTCGGGCACTACGGGCCGGCCCAAAGGCGTGGTTTATTCGCACCGCTCCACCGTGTTGCACACCTTGGTTGCCTCCTTGGGGGATTTCTGGTCCTTGCGCGGCACCGACGTTGTGCTGCCTGTCACGCCCATGTTCCATGCCAACAGCTGGGGCATCCCCTATGGTGCCGTGATGATGGGCGTGAAGTTGGTGTTTCCGGGGCCCCATTTGCACCCCGATGACTTGCTGGACTTGATGCAACTGGAGCCGCCGACTTTGTCCTTGGGTGTTCCCACCATCTGGATGAGTCTGATTCAGACTTATGAGGCCGCATTGACCACACAACCTGGTCGATGGACATTGCCACCTGGCATGCGCAGCTTGGTAGGCGGCGCGGCAGTTCCAGAGGCTTTGATTCGGGCATTCGACAAACATGGCATCTGGATTTTGCAAGGCTGGGGCATGACCGAAACTTCACCGGTCTGCACCATCTCTTACCCGAAAGCAGAACTGCGCGACGCCCCCATGGAGGAGCGTTACCGACGCGCCGCCATGGCCGGTGTACCGGTGCCCTTGGTGGATTTACGCATTCGCAATGACCAAGGCCAAGACGCTGATTGGGATGGCCAACAAGTGGGTGAATTGCAAGTTCGGGGACCGTTCATCACGGGCAGCTACCACCAAGTGCCCGTCCAAGAAGACAAGTTTTCAGGTGACGGTTGGCTTCGCACAGGGGATGTGGCCAGTGTCGACAGCATGGGTTTTGTGCGCATCACCGACCGCACCAAAGACTTGATCAAATCCGGCGGTGAATGGATCAGCTCAGTGGATTTGGAAAATGCCTTGATGGCCCACCCCGGTATTGCAGAAGCGGCTGTGATCGCCATCCCGGACGAGAAATGGAGTGAACGCCCCTTGGCTTGCGTCGTGGCCAAGCCCGGTCACTTGCCACAGCCCGAAGAGCTGGCCTCCCATTTGATGAAAATGGGCTTTGCCAAATGGCAAGTGCCTGAGCGCTATGAATGGATGGCAGGCGTACCGCGCACTTCCACCGGGAAGTTCTACAAACTCAAATTGCGTGAGATGTTCCCGAAGTGACTCCTATCGGGAAACTCCTGATAGCCATCGTTATGACATCTGAGACGATTCAAGCTCGTTTCAAGTTTCAATGCACATTCAGTAAAGGACATGAATGAACGTTCAGGATTCTCAATCTGATGCGCGCTCCGTATCGCAAGCAAGCCCTTTGCTTTCGGTACAGCAAGTGACCGTTAAATTTCGAGGCATTGTGGCGCTGGATGGCGTTTCTTTCGATGTCCAGCAAGGGCAGATCGCAGGTCTTATCGGCCCCAATGGCGCGGGCAAAACCACGTTGTTCAATTGCCTTTCTCGTTTGTATGACTACAGCGAAGGGCATATCCAGTTCGACGGCCAAGCACTCGAGGGCATGACGCGCCACAAAACGGCGGAAGTCGGTATTGGCCGCACTTTCCAGAATCTGGCGCTTTACAAAACCATGTCGGTACTCGATAACATCAAGGTGGGCTCGCATTGCAGGGCTGACAAAGGCTTTCTGGCCCATGCGCTCAGGCTGCCTGGCGTCAAGGAAGAAGAGGCCCAAATTCACCAAGACGCGATGCGCTTGATTGAATTCCTGGACTTGCAAGACGTGGCATTGCGCAAGGTCTCTGACCTGCCCTTTGGCACCCAAAAGCGGGTAGAGCTGGGCCGCGCATTGGCCAGTCAACCCAAACTCTTGCTGCTGGACGAACCTGCCGCCGGACTGAACCACGAAGAGGTCCATGCCTTGGGCGATTTGATTCAACACATCCGCGACGAATTCAAAATCACAGTGCTCTTGGTGGAGCACCATATGAGCCTGGTGATGCGCGTCTCTGACAAGGTGGTGGCTTTGAACTTCGGCAAAAAAATTGCTGACGATACCCCCACTAATGTGCGCCAACATCCCGACGTGATTCAAGCTTACCTGGGATCTTCAAAATGAGCCGCACGCTTTTGCAAGTGAATGACCTGCACGCAGGCTATGGTGCCACCGAGGTGCTGCACGGCCTGACGATGAACATCGAAGAAGGCAGCATCACCACCTTGCTGGGCGCGAATGGCGCTGGCAAAACCACGACCCTTCGCGCTTTGAGCAAGATGATCAAAGTGCGCGGCCAGATTCAATTCGATGGTCAGGCCATTGAAGGCAAGTCCACCGAAGACATCGTGCGCTTGGGTGTGGCCCATGTGCCCGATGGACGCGGGACATTCGGCAGCCTGTCGACCGAAGAAAACCTGCAACTGGGCGGTTACACCCGCAAAGACAAACATGAAGCGGCGCTGGACCAGGAGAAGATGTACAGCTACTTTCCCCGCTTGAAAGAGCGACGCCAACAACAAGCGGGCACCTTGTCCGGTGGCGAACAACAAATGCTGGCCATCGCCAGAGCATTGATGCTGCGCCCCCGCTTGCTGCTGTTGGACGAACCGTCCTTTGGCTTAGCGCCACTCATCGTGCGCGAAATTTTCGACATCATGCGCACCATCAATGAAAAGGACAAAGTCACGATTTTGCTGGTCGAACAAAACGCGGCCATGGCCCTTGATTTGGCCAAATATGCCTATTTGCTTGAAACCGGAAAACTGGTTTTGTCAGGTCTCTCAGAAGACCTCAAACAAGACGAAGCCGTCCGTCGCTCTTACCTCGGTCATTGAGAAAAAACCATCATGGAAACATTCATTCACCAAGTTGTTGCCGGCATCGCCACAGGCGGTGTGTATGCCAGCCTGGCCCTGGCGCTCGTGATGATTTACCAATCGACACACCATATCAATTTCGCACAAGGTGAAATTGCCATGTTTGCCACCTACATGGCTTGGACACTCATCAACGCGGGGGTTTCCTACTGGCTGGCTTTCACGTGCACCATTTTGCTGGCCTTTGCCCTGGGGGTCTTGATTCAGCGGATCATCATCCGACCGGTCGAGAACGCGCCCGTTCTGAACATTGTGGTGGTCTTCATTGGCCTGCTGGTGATTCTCAACAGCATTGCAGGTTGGGTCTTCACTTACACCATCAAGGCCTTTCCCTCCCCTTTTCCTAAAGAGCCGCCTTTTGGATTGCACTTCATTTCCTCGCACGAACTGGGCTCGATTGGCGTGACCCTGGTATTGCTGCTGATGCTGTATGGCTTCTTCAAATTCACACCCCTGGGTCTGGCCATGCGTGCTGCGGCACAAAACCCCGACTCCAGCCGCTTGGTGGGTATTCGTGTGGGTTGGATGCTGGCGCTGGGCTGGGGATTGGCAGCGGCCATCGGATCGGTCGCCGGCATGATGATTGCGCCGGTCGTATTTTTGGAACCCAACATGATGTCGGGTATCTTGCTCTATGCTTTTGCTGCCGCCTTGGTCGGCGGGATTGACAGCCCGGGTGGCGCGGTGCTGGGCGGCTTCATCGTCGGCATTCTCGAAAACATTTTGGGTGCTTACGTCATTGGCACAGAGCTTAAACTGTCGGTCGCATTGGTACTGATCATTGTGGTGCTGACCATCAAACCCGCCGGCTTGTTCGGCAAAGTGATTGTTTCAAGGGTGTGAACCAGATGTCTTCCAATCTTCCTTCTCACGAAAAAACCATCCCCTGGATTTGGCTGGTGTTGGGTCTTTTGGGCGCCTGCGCCCTGCCTTTTTTCATCACCAACTACCATGTCTTTCAGGTCTCCATGGTGCTGACTTATGCCATCGCTTTGGTCGGGCTGAACATTCTGATTGGCTACAGTGGTCAGATTTCATTGGGGCATGGTGCGTTCCTGGCCATTGGTGCTTACACCAGTGCCATTTTGATGGACAAGGCGGACATGCCCTATTGGATAACCATCCCGATTGCGGCTGCGGTGTGTTTGGTGGTGGGCTTTTTGTTTGGCCTGCCCGCCTTACGCCTGGAAGGCCATTACCTGGCGCTGGCCACTTTTGCTTTGGCAGTGTCCTTGCCTCAACTGCTCAAATTCAAGCACCTCGAATTCCTCACCGGAGGGGTTCAAGGTATTGTGATCATGAAGCCCGAAGCGCCCTGGGAGACCTTGTTCGGCCTGAAGCTCAACTCCGACCGATGGCTGTATTTCTTCACATTGGCTGTGACGGTGGTGATGTTCATGATCGGCTGGAATCTGATTCGTGGCCGAGTGGGGCGCGCGCTGATTGCGATACGGGATCAACCCATTGCAGCCGCCTCCATGGGCATCAACACCCCCCTTTACAAGAGCTTGGCTTTTGGCGTGAGCGCCATGTTCACTGGCGTCGCCGGTGCCTTGAGCGCCATTTTGGTGGCCTTTGTGGCACCCGACAGCTTCACCGTCTTTCTCTCCATCACACTGATGGTGGGCATGGTGGTTGGCGGTGTGACCTCATTGCCCGGCGCTTTGTACGGCGCACTTTTCATCCAGTTCATCCCCAACATCGCAGACCAAATTTCCAAAGCAGCCCCTTGGGCTATCTATGGCGTCATGCTGATTTTGTTCATGTACACCATGCCCACGGGCATTGCCGGTTTACTGCGCCTGATTGGCCAGAAGCTTCGCCCCACCCACCCTTGATTTTCCCTTTCACCGCTTCCATTCAACCGAGGACCATCATGAAAAAGAGACAATTTACCCTGACGGCTTTGTGCCTTTCCCTGGCTGGCTTTGCCATGTCGGCTTCAGCACAAAAAAAATACGATCCCGGTGCCAGCGACACGGAAATCAAAATCGGTCAAACCATGCCCTACAGCGGACCCGCCTCTGCTTACGGCACGATCGGCAAAGTGCAAGCGGCTTATTTCAAACAACTGAACGAACAAGGCGGCGTCAACGGACGCAAAATCAACTTCATCAGTTTGGACGATGGCTACAGCCCGCCAAAGACAGTTGAAATGGTTCGTCGTTTGGTCGAGCAAGAAGAGGTCTTGTTGATGATGGGTACTTTGGGTACCCCGTCGAATACCGCCATTCACAAGTACATGAACACTAAAAAAGTGCCCCACATGTTCCTGGCGACTGGCGCTTCCAAATGGAACGACCCGAAAAACTTTCCTTGGACGATCGGCTTTAACCCCAATTACAACTCCGAAGGCAAACTCTACGGACAGCACATTCTGGCCACCAAGCCCAACGCCAAGATTGCGGTGCTGGTACAAAACGACGACTACGGCAAAGACTATTTCAACGGCTTCAAAGAAGGCTTGGGCGCTAAAGCGGCCAGCATGATCGTTGCCACTGCGTCCTACGAAGTGACCGACCCTACCATTGACTCGCAAATTGTGACGCTCAAGGGTTCAGGTGCCGACACCTTTTTCAATATCACCACGCCCAAGTTTGCAGCGCAAGCCATCCGCAAGGTGGATGAAGTGGGCTGGAAGCCTACGCATTACCTCAATCAGGTCTCAGCATCCGTGGGCAGCGTCTTGAAGCCTGCAGGCCTGGACAAAGCTGTAGGTTTGATTTCCATGCTGTACGTCAAAGAAGGTTCTGACACTCGCTGGGACAACGATCCCACGATGAAGGACTTCAAGGCCTTGATCAAAAAATACGCACCAGAAGTCAGCCCTGATGACGGCAATGCCACCTACGGTTATGCCGTGGCGCAGACGATGGTGCAGGTGCTCAAGCAGGCCGGCGACAACCTGACCCGCGAAAACATCATGAAGCAAGCCGCCAGCATCAAAGACTTCCAGGTGCCCATGGTTCTGCCGGGTGTGCTCGCGAGCACTTCATCCGACGACTTTGCCTTGTTTCAGACCATTCAGATGGTCAAATTCGATGGGAAGAATTGGGTGGACTTTGGCAAGCCGGTCACTGTCAAGTAAATCGCAGGATTGAAAAAAATGCCGCGCAGCGGCATTTTTTTTATGGGCACTCTTATTTTGACTTGATCAACACAGCAACGTCTGAGGCCATTGCGGCAGCACCAACACCATAACGGTTGTACAAACGCAAACGACCTTGTCCATCGAATGTGTAACTGCCAGCAGAATGGTCCAGTGTGTAACTGGTGGCCGTTTTGCCTTCCACCTTTTTGTAGTAAATCTTGAAGTCCTTGGCCACGGCCACCAACTGTTCTGGCGTTGGATGCAAGGCCACAAAGTCTGGGCCGAAATTACCCATATAAGCCTTCAGCAATTCAGGTGTATCTCGATCAGGGTCCAAGGTGATGAAGACGGCTTGCAAGCGGTCGCCCTCTTTGCCCAGCATGCGTTTGACTTCGACCAGTTCTTGTAAAGACGTTGGGCATACGTCAGGGCATTGGGTGTACCCAAAAAACACGACCACCACTTTCCCGGCAAAGTCCTTGAGCGTTCGCAGCTGACCATTTTGATCCGGCAGGCTGAAACCTTTCGCATAGTCCGCCCCGGTCACATCGACGCCCTTGAAACTGGGTTGGTCTGGACTGCAAGCCGCAAGCAACACGCCTGCCAAACCAAACAAACTGAAGGCCAAACTCAGCCTGCGACGTGTCACTGGGGTCTTGGTTAAAAACAACATGCCAAGCCTAAAAAAGATAATGATCCACCAAGAGCGCAGCAAACAAAGCACTCAGATGAATCAAGGAAAAGCGGAATGTCTTGCGTGCCAACTCATCCGAGTATTCACGCCAGAGCGCCCAAGCGTAGGCGATGAATCCCCAACTCAGCACCAATGCCGCTGACAGGTACAACCAAGAACTCATGCCATACACAAAGGGCATGAAGCACGCAGCCATCAAGACAAAGGTATAGAGCAGCACTTGCAAGCGGGTGAATTCATTACCGTGCGTGACGGGCAACATGGGCAGACCCGATTTGCGATAGTCTTCCACGCGGTACAAAGCCAAGGCCCAGAAATGCGGCGGCGTCCACAGGAAAATAATCAAGAACAGAATCAAGGCTTCGGGGCCGACATCGCCCGTCATTGCCGCCCAACCCAATACCGGAGGCATGGCG
>Ga0136644_10001396_pt1 | contig 19239 bp, 9 predicted proteins | sample C_130820_EF_Meta_FD_94780 | JGI IMG/M metagenome (GOLD analysis project Ga0136644, IMG submission 94780) | Freshwater microbial communities from Lake Croche, Canada to study carbon cycling - C_130820_EF_MetaG (v2) (version 2) | ecosystem: Environmental > Aquatic > Freshwater > Lake | place: Lake... | reverse complement strand
GGGTTTTCCGGCGCCCACCCGCCGATCACTGAAATCGTGTAGCCGGCATTGAAAGGTGTGCTGGTCCAGTCGATGTCGCGAAGAACCACATCGCTGATCCGCCCCCGCGTGTCATCTGAGCTGAATCGGGAGAGGGACACGCGGAAATCGATCAGCTTGTCGTAGCAGTGCTCGATGCGGATATTTTCAAACACCACGCCGCGGACATGGGCGTGATCATAGCAGTGGATTGCGAAGACCGCCCCCTTGCCATGCACATGCAGGACATCGATGTCTGAGAAAACAATGTTCTCGATGCGGTCCACCGTCAACTCGTGTCCGATCTCCATCGCATTTCCCTCATTCCAATTTGCCAGCACACAGCGCCTCACGAGGACATCATGCACATCCCGCCGAGCATCGATCTCGAGATCTTCAACATTTCGGGCGCCGAGGTGGAAGGCCTTCACTGCTACGCAATCGTCATTCGCATGGATGAAGCAGTCTTCGATCACAACGCGGGAGCTTCCGAGAACATCGATGCCATCCGAGCTGCCAACCTCTCCGATAAAAGAGACATCCCGAACGCTCACTCCGTCGCATTTCGCCGGAACGAGCATCCATGCGGGGGGGCGGATGAGGGTGACGCCCTCCACCACGACATTTGAGCAGGCTTCGAGCACCACCAGCGGGTGCCGGCGCCCGTAGGGGTCACCTTCGATGATCCCGTGCCCGCAAATGGTGAATCCATCGCGATTCCTGACATGCAATGGTCCCCGAAGCATGGCTCCATGCTCGATGCAAAGAGTGTCGATCTGACTTAAGTCGAGCTGGGAGGCGTCCGCCACCCGTCCCGCTGGAATGCGGAGAGTGCGTTCTCCGTCGCGCGCGGTGCCACCTGTTTCAGGCCGTTTGAAAAAAACATAGAGCGGCTTTCCCGTGCCCATTTCCAAGGAGTATCCACCAAGCCCAGGCGGTTGAAATCGGGCGACACTCCCGTCTATGGCGATGTCCACACCCCGCGAAACCGGGTGCAGGACAGCGCGGTCTATCGATCTCCCATCGGCGCGGCGGACTTCCACCACCGGTGGTTGGTCGGGCGCGTTTAGGGCTATGGTGGCAAAGTCGGCAACATCCGTGTGAAGAACTTCTACAGGATCGCCGCCGATCCAGAGTGTATGGACGGTTGATCGCGGCAAGATGGCTGGATAAAAAAGAGACATCCCGAAGCATGTCCCAGATTCCAATGCGCTGCACTTTTGTTTAACGGATTTAATCGTTTGGGGGCAATTGCAGGTTTACTCAAATTCTGCTCAGAGGGTATCCATGGGCTCATGCCAGCAGACCAACATCTCCGCCGCGTCGAGGCCATCCTCGCGGAACATGAGAACCTGATATCAAGACCAAATTCTCAAATGGCTATGGGAAATGGGATTTTCCACCGCTACTCACACCCGATTCTCACCAAAGACCATGTGCCGCCACACTGGCGCATCGATTTCGACTCGGGCAGGAATCCCCGTCTCCTGGAACGCATGGGAGTGAATGCGGTTTTGAACGCGGGGGCGATCTATCTGGACGGGCGCTTCTACCTCATTCCGCGCATCGAGGGGGTCGACCGGAAAAGCTTTTTTGGACTCGCGGAAAGTTCTTCTCCCACCGAGGGATTTCGGTTCCGTGATCTTCCCTTGGACATTCCCGAGACTGACGATCCGGCGACGAACATCTACGACATGAGGTTGACTGCGCACGAGGACGGTTGGATTTACGGGGTTTTTTGTGTGGAAAGGCGCGATCCCGCCGCGCCTGCTGGCGACCACTCGTCTGCAATCGCGCAGTGTGGCATAGCCCGCACGAAAAACTTGACCGAGTGGGAGCGGCTTCCGGATTTCCAAAGCCCATCACTCCAGCAACGCAATGTCGTCCTGCATCCCGAATTTGTGGACGGCCGTTACGCGTGGTATACGCGGCCCCAAGATGGATTCATCGACGCAGGGAGCGGTGGCGGGATCGGGTGGGCACTATCGGACGGAGTGAATCCGGCCGTGTGTGGTCCCGAAACAATCATCGATGGTCGGGCCTACCACACCATCAAAGAACTTAAGAATGGTGCAGGCGCGCCGCCGATCAAGACGCCGCAGGGCTGGATTCACATCGCCCATGGGGTGAGGGGATGTGCAGCCGGTCTGCGCTATGTCCTCTATGTCTTCGTCACCGATCTCGAAAATCCCTCCCGCGTCATTGCGGAACCGGGCGGCTACTTCATCGCCCCCGAGGGGGAGGAGCGTGTCGGAGATGTATCGAATGTGGTTTTCTCGAACGGCATTGCCGTGCGAGGCGAAGAGGTTTTCGTCTACTACGCCTCCAGCGATACGCGCCTTCATGTCGCTCGCACGGACCTCAGCACCCTTCTCGACCATGCCTTCAACGCGCCAGCGGATGGACTGATTTCCAGTCGTTGCGCCTCACAACGCCGCGATCTTGCGCAGCGCAATCTTGAGTGGATGCAGAGGAATCTGCCTGCTCACGGTGAAATCCCTGCCCCGCTTTGATGGAAATACCCGCACCTTGGAGCTTCGAATTTTTAATTCTGGAAAATGAAACAAACGACTCCTGAAATGATACGCACACCTACAGACTTCCCCACTGGATTCCAGTGGGGCTTTGCCGCTGCAGCTCCTCAAATCGAGGGAGCCGGGAACCTCGATGGAAAAGGCGAGTCCATTTGGGATCGCTTTGCCAAGCAGCCGGGTGCCATTCACAATGGCGACACCCTCGACACGGCCTGCGACCATTACCATCTTTTCGATACCGATTTCGCCATCATGGCCTCGCTCGGAGTGCGAAACTACCGCCTCTCGATCGCATGGCCGCGCATTTTGCCAGACGGCGATGGCGAAGTGAACGAAAGGGGTATCGATTTTTACCACCGCCTCTTCGACTCCATGGAGCGCCATGGAATCACCCCGTGGGTCACCATGTTTCATTGGGATCTTCCTCAAGCCCTCGAGGATCGTTTTGGTGGATGGAGAGACCGGCGCATTGTCGACGCTTTCGCGCGCTACGCAGAGGTGATCGTGAAAGCCTATGGGAAGCGTGTTAAAAATTGGTTCACGCTTAACGAAATCATGTGCTTCACGCGCTTGAGTTACGGCACTGGGGCGAAAGCGCCCGGACTTAAACTCTCCGAGAAAGAAGTTAATCAAACCTACCACCACGCCCTTCTGTGCCATGGGGTGGGAGTGCGAGCCATTCGCGAGCACGGGTCCTCAGATTGCTTGGTCGGATTGGCTGACAACCCCACCGTGTCGATTCCCGCGATTGAGATTCCCGAGCACATTTCTGCAGCAAAGAGTCTTTTCCACAGCGACAACTGGAGAATCTTGGATGCGATATACCGTGGAGGCTACAGCGAGGACTATCTTCGTGCCTGCGGCGAGGATCGTCCGGAGTTTCTACCGGGTGATTTCGATCTCATCTCACTTCCGACCGATTTTCTTGGATTGAATGTCTACACGGCGAATATCGTGCGCGCCGGTGCGGATGGAACCCCTGAAGTCCTGCCCCTCCCGCCGAACTACCCGGTTGCCGACGCGTCTTGGTTGAAAATCACTCCTCAAGCCATCCATTGGGCAACGCGCCTCGCTCATGATTGCTTCGGCGTGAAACAGATTTTCATCACGGAAAACGGATGTGGCTACCGTGACACACCAGACATCCACGGTGAAATCCACGATCTGCACCGTAGGGAGTTGTTGCGGGCTTACCTGCGCGAGTTGAAGCGTGCGATCGACCTGGGCGTTCCGGTGGGTGGTTACTTCCTATGGTCGTATCTCGACAACTTCGAATGGGAAGACGGATACGACATGAGATTCGGAGCTGTGTATTGCGATTTCGAGACCCAAAAGCGCACGCCAAAACTGAGCGCGAAATGGTATTCTGAAGTCGTCCGGTCGAATTGCATCGTTTAACCAATCGCATGCTTGATGGGTTTCAACGCTTTTAAATCCTCTGGGATTTGAACCGATCCTCTGATTGTATAGATTCCTGCTATGGAACCCCCAATCTGTCCAAGGCTCCGGAAAAGTTGCGTTTTTTGTTCGTTCGAGGTTGTTACCAACCGCATGCCTTTTGCTCCGTTCTGCGTTCCAAGAACTTGCGTCCCGATATTCCGCCAACAGGCGAAGGCTTTTACGCTTGTTGAAGTCGCTATGGCACTCGGCATCTTTGCCTTTGCCATCATTCCAGTGATCGGTCTCATGGGAGCTGGATTGAGGGTCAGCAAGGAGTCGATAGATGCCTCGACGACCGCCAATATCTACCGGTTGGCCGAGGCCATGCTCTCCACCAATTCCGCGGTCACCTCAACAAACATGTATTTTTCCAATGAGGGTGAGCCTACAAATGCTGCAGGGGCCATTTATCAGGCCAACATTAATCCAATGAATACTGCGGATGCAGCCCAGGGGTTGCTGGTGCGGAAAATGTGGCAGGTCAATGTCGTGAGAGCGGCAGCAACCAATGTCGTCTTCAGCACAAGATCTGTCCAACTCTCGCGCGACATCAGCACCAGTGACTTTCCGTGAAGATCCTTTTGATTGGCGATTGCCCGCTCTCGATTCGTGATGGGATTCCACGGCTGCGCGACTCCGTGGACTCCTTGGGATTTTCTTTTGGGATCATGCCCTCGGAGAGTGGTAGACATTTTCTGGCTGTCGCCACAGGACGCCCAATCGCCCTCCGGCAATCGCCAATCGAAAAGCCCTCCGGCTTCACGCTCATCGAGCTTTTGCTCGCCATGGCCGTGCTTGCTCTGATGGCCGTGATGATGCTCTCCGTAACCTCCTCCGCACAAAAAATCGCCAAGCAGACCACCTCCCGCACCGAGCAATTTCGCGAGGGCCGCAGAGCCTTTGAGCGGATCAACCAGCGCCTCTCCCAGGCTACCTTGAACACATATTGGGACTATGTGGATTCCTCTGGCAGACCTCGCACGACGAGTAATGCCACGACATTCACTCCCAACAAATATGCCCGCATCAGTGAACTGCGCTACCTCCAGACGAACGCCTCCTCCCTCACCGCTCCAGGCGGGGGAACGATGGTTGGGAATTCCGTTTTTTTTCAAGCGCCTCTCGGCAAATCTGATACCCTCTCGGGCCTGAACTCGCTCCTGAATACGACCGGATTCTACATCAAGAAAAGCGACGACTCCGCGCTGCGCCCCGCGACTGTCTCGGCATCCAAGACCCGATACCGCCTCTTCGAACTCACGGAGCCGGCTGAGAGTCTGACAATTTACAGCCTCACTTCCGGTAACGCAGCCACCACCAGCACGGCTTGGTTCACCACACCGCTGGCTGTGCTTGGGAATTCGCGCCGCCTCGCCGACAACATCGTGGCTCTGCTTTTTCAAGCGCAATACCAGAACGCAAGCGGCACGCCGAACTCAGCATTCAACTACTCGAGCGTCCCGCGCGGTGCGGCCACCCAGCCCATCGAGGAAAATAACCTGCCGCCCAATGTCCGTGTGACCATGATCGCTCTGGATGAACCCTCCGCCCGCCGGGTTGCGGAAGAGAGCATCACGCTCACCGACGCTACGGATGATGCCTCGCTCGCGACACTCGAAAAAAACCTCACCGACAGCCGCCTCAACTACCGGAAATTCCAATCCACGGTCAGCATCGGACCCGCAAAATGGAGCTCGAGATGAAAATCAATTTTGGATTTTGGATTTTGGATTATGGATGCCGTCCAAGCTCCCGCGACGCGTTTTTTCTCTTCAAGAATGCCGCCATTCAGAATTCAAAATTTAAAATGCCCTATCGAAGATCCGAAGGCTTTTCCTTGATCGAGCTTCTTGTCGTGATCGCCATTATCGGACTTCTCGCCTCCATGGCTTTACCCTCGATCACTGGCATTCTTGGGGGATCAAAAATCAACCTCGGTATCGAGTCGGTCAATGGTGCGCTGTCCTCCGCCCGGCAATTGGCGGTGACCAAGAACCGCGATGTTGAGGTTCGCCTCATCGAGATGACGGATCCCACATCTCCCGCAGCGGGCAACGCGATTCGCGCCGTGCAAATCCTCGAGATCCTTGAGACCGGGACCAACCCCATTAGTAAGCCTCGCGTGTTTCCATCTGGGATCATCATCGGCTCCTCCGTCACCATGAGCAGCCTCGGTGAGCTCACCAACGCGGTAGCAACGGCGTCCGATCCCAAGGTGCCAGGCGTTTCCTCCTACAAATACCGCAGCTTCCGCTTCCGCCCCGATGGCTCGATGAATCTCAAGACCCTTCTGCCTACGGTGACAAATTATTTTGTCACCCTCTACGATGAAAAATTCCAATCCCAAGTGTCCGGAAACAACCCGCCACAAAATTTCGCGACCATTCAGCTCGAACCCTCCACCGGTGCCGCCACCCTCTACAGACCATGAAAAAAAGGATAAAGGATGAACACCCGCGCTATAGCGCTGAGTTCCTGGGAGGGAAAGTCGAGCGTGTTGCCGGGCTGGCAACCGGAGCGGCAGCGGAGCAAGGCACAAGGATGAAGGCGGGCACTGGGAGTGCCGTGGAGACACGGACTGAATTCCAAAATTCCCAGCGCGGCGCCGCGTTGGTCATTGCGCTGGCCACCATCGTGCTCGTCACGGTTCTCGTGCTTTCGCTCTTTCTTTTGGTCACCAGCGAAAGGACGGAATCCGCAGCGGCGGCGAACCAGGGAGATTCCGAGCGCTTGGCTTCGGGCGTTGTGGATCTCGTGAAATCCACGATCACCCAGGCCACGACCGGTTACAAATCCAATGCCTCTACAGGTGCTCCCGACACCTCCAGCCCGGTAGCCTGGGCCTCCCAGCCTGGGCTCATTCGCACATGGGACACCTCCGGCAATGCCTACCGCAGCTATCGCCTCTACTCCTCGGGCAATATCACCGTCACCACACAGGGCGACCTCGTGACCGATACCACCGACCTTGCAAATTGGAAATCCGGCGCACCCGCCAATGCCGGTTCCTACAATGCCCTCTGGTGCGATCTGAATGCTCCGGCTGCCAATTCTGCCGGCGGCCTCACCTACCCGATTGTCACTCCCCCCAAGGATACCAACTCCGGCTCCACCGCCACCGACACCACCAATGGCGTGCCTACGGATAACTCTACCACCGCCTCTCAGGAAGGCGTGCAAGGCTTCTCCATCAAATCCCCGCCCGGCTACACTTCCGGCAACGCGTCCGCCGTAAACAACCCTGCCCCAATGCCTGTCAAGTGGCTCTATGTCCTTCAAGACGGCTCCTATGTTTCCCCGACTGGGACTGGAAGCAATGCCACCGTCGCTGGTGCCACACAGGCGAACCCGATCATCGGCCGCGTTGCTTATTGGACCGATGACGACACCTCCAAAGTCAATATCAACACTGCCAGCGAGGGGGAGTTCTGGCAGTATCCTCGCACTTTCGGTGGCCAGTATCCTGCCCAAACAACGCCCTCCAACAATGCCATGGCTCTTGCGCAGTATCAACCCAGCCGGAACGAGTTTCAGCGCTACCCCGGCCATCCCGCTACCACCAGCCTCAGCGCCGTCCTCAATAATCTGACCCCAAACCAGATCTTCAGCCTCGTGCCGCGCGTCCAGCAGGGCGGGTCGCTTTCCGGAACACAGTCGCCATTTAATAATGCTATCAACCTCTCCGCAGATGTCAGCAGGCTCTATGCTACGACGGATGAATTGCTCTACGATCCAACCCGCACCGCCAATGTTCCACTCACGCCTTCGGATGTTGCCAAGCGTAGTTTCTTCCTCACCGCCAACAGTAGGGCGCCAGAGACCACTTTGTTCGAGACGCCGCGCGTCAGCCTTTGGCCTGCCACCCTGCCGATTACCACCAACCCCACCACGAACAAGCAGGATGCCTTCGACAAGTTGCTCGCGTTCTGCGCGACTTTTAACGGCACGAATACCCCGTTCTACTTCCAGAGACAGGATGCGCGCAGTGCGACTTTCGATTGGACAAACTTCACTCGCAACAGGGAACTCTACGCCTACCTACAAAACCTGACTTCTGCTGGAAGGCCGATCCCTGGATTTGGTGGAAGCTTCGCGACGAAATTCGGTGGCGACCGAGACCAGATTCTCACAGAGATGTTCGATTACATCCGCAGCGGCCCGAACCTGATGGGGGCGGGACATGTGCTCGCGGTAGGATCTAACTACACCCAAAACAGCTATGCTTACTTTGGTGGCTTCTATGATGCCGCTTTGGTAGTGCCCATCCAAATCGGCACGACCAAAGGCTTCGGAAATTCCTGGGTCATTCAACAGGTGGGGATCGGATTCTTCTGCGAAGGCATGGAACTGGCCCCCCCGGCAGGCGGGCCCGGCAGCAAAATCCGTTACACCGTGCGGGCGGCTCCCATGGTCCAGCTTTACCGACCTTCCTTTATGTGGGATGGAAGCAGCCCCGGCCCGGGGGATGTTCAAAGCAGCGCGTATACAGGCAGAGGCATTTGGGTCAGAATCGCAAATCAAAGTGCCTCCACCATCACCGCGGGCGGCAATGGCACGACTGTCTCCGGATCCGCAATCACTTTTCCGATTAACGATCCCGTGTTGGTATCCCGTCAGCGGGAAATGGTCCCCGTGTCCCCAGTTTTCGCTTTTAGCACGAAGCTGGCTCCCGAAGGGGGAGTTCAGAACACGTCCTCTAACGGGAGCTTCACCTCAGCAAACACAGCTGTGTTTGAGTTTAATACGCCCACGGATCCCTCGACAGGCGTGCCTTTCACCGTGAATCCCACTTCTTGGGATGCAGCCGCCCCTGGCAATGCCACACGGACTCCGAATGTCACGGCGGCCTTCGATACATCGAACGATTCGAACCTCCGGATGAATTTTTCGGGGATCACACTGACATTGGAAATACTTGCTTCGGACAGAACCACTGTCACGCAAACGGTGAGAGTCAACATCCCCGGCGGGACCTACGCTGTTCCGCATTGGAACTTCAATACCAGAAGTGACTTCCCCCCCTACATCGCCTCGGCCTTAACCAGTGCGGCCGCCCAAACGAAGTTCAGTTCCATACGAGCCGACTTCAAAGATCGTGTGCGTGGCGGTTACTCCTCCGGATTTAACATTGCCAACCAAGGATTTGCTGGCATGGATGGTGATGTCCTTCTCAGCGCCGAGATCAATGGAACCTCCAGGTTGCGCGGGGATGCCCGCCTGGCGGCCATCCGAGGTCTGGATGCAGCAGATTTTGTAATGTCTGCTCCGTCTGTTCGATCTCCCTTAAAGCACGCTCACGCGTTTGCCGGGTGCGCCGACAGCAACATCCTGGACTTGTCGAAAGGATTAGTCGTAGCGGGTATCCCTGCGGCATCGGCAGGCAATATGCGCTATCCGGGAACTTCAGCCTCTGCGATTGACATACCTGCTCTCACCTCCACGGTAAATGGCACGCTTAAAGCTGATGGAAATCTCGGCGACTTTGACAATGCCTTTGGTAATCGCCCAGATGGCTCCTACATCAACATCCCCGATACCGGAGCTATCGGGCAAGATACCACTGCAAACATTGGACCGAATGCAGTCCCGTATTTTACCAATTTGGCGTCTGCTAACGCTACGCAAATGGTAGCGCAGTTTTCTTCCGTCTATTCTCCAAACCGCCAGATGTATTCTGCCTTTCAGATGGGCTCGCTCCCATCACGGGCGGTCGCGGGCGATCCTTGGGAAACCCTCCTTTTCTGTCCGAATCCAGCCGCGACTCGGGCGAATCACCGCGGCTACACCGTGGGCCCCAAGGATTACCTGCTGGGCGATCTCTTTTGGATGCCGATCGTCGATCCGTATCCGATCAGTGAACCATTCTCAACCGCGGGTAAGATCAACCTCAACTATCAAATCGCTCCTTTCGGGAGCTACATCGAACGCAAAACCCCGCTCTGGGCACTGCTGAAAGCTTCCAAAATCACGGCTATGGACACCACGCTTTCGGGGGGTAAAGCCGCTTATAAAATGACCACCACCAACCCGACGATCACCACACCCAATGTCTCCTACGTAAATGACCTCGACATCGTGGAAACCCTGAAAGGCACCGACGCGCGTTTTGCTGGTAACGAAATCTTCAAATCCCCCACCGAAATTGCCGAGATCTTTCTTGTTCCGAAAGGTCGGACGCTTGCCAATGTCGAGTCATGGTGGACGGCACAGAATTTTACGGGGGACAACACCCGGGAGCAACCCTACGCCTACCTTCTTCCCCGCCTGACCACCAAATCCAACACCTACACCGTCCACCTTCGTGTGCAGGCGCTGAAGCAGGTTCCCGGCTGGAGAACCACCGTCGCCGATTGGGGCAAGTGGGACGAAACGAAAGACCAGGTCGTCTCCGAATATCGTGGCAGCGCCTCCATCGAGCGCTATGTGGATCCGAACGACACCTCCATTCCCGATTTTGCCCAGCCAGCCAATTACTCAAAAAACCTCGCGCCCTACTACCGATGGAGGACTCTTACCGAAAAGCAGTTTTTACCATGATGCTCATCGTGCAAACCCGCCACCTCACGGAGTCTTATCGCTGGCGAAAGCTTCTAAAGGATTTAGTTTAATTATAATGTCTCAGCCCACACTCTCAGAAATCGCTGCCAAGGCCGGAGTCTCTGTTGCCACGGTCTCACTCGCCCTGCGCGGCATCGGGTTTGTGGGGCAGGATACGGCGAAACGGGTGAAGGCGATCGCAGAGGAGTTGGGGTATCGGCCCAATCCCTTGCTCGCCTCGCTGGCCACCCGTCGTTTCCGCTCTGGGCAGTCTACGGTGGGAACACCGCTGGCCATCTTTTACTTTTCACCGCAGTTGGACGAGACAAAGTCCAAATCTCCGGGGAAATACATCCACGAACTCGAGAAGGAAGCCGCATCCCTGGGCTATGCCCCGACTGTTTACGACCTCACAAACACGCGCCGCCCGGCCCCCCTGTTCCGCGAACTCTACCACCGGATGGTCCAAGGCATCGTCATCACGGGAAGCATGGATATCGACCGATTCGGTCGTGATTTTGATTGGAGCCACTTTTCCATCGTTTGTTGCGGTCGGTATCATGTCTCGCTTCCGTTCCACACCGTGCGGCCGAATATTTTTAAGGCGGTTAAATTGGTCTTCACCGAGTTAATGGCTCGCGGATATCGCCGCATTGGTTTTGCCATGGGGCGACACTCTACGGCGATGGAAGACGACCAGGCTCGCCACGGCGCTGCGATTGCGCTTGAGACCAGCTATCTCCCCAAAAATCGCCAGCTCCCTGTGTATTCTGGACTCCTCGATGACATCCCCTCGTTCTTGGCATGGGTTGAAAAATGCCGTCCCGATGTCGTGGTCGGTTTCGGCATGGGTTACTACTGGCATCTTCGCGACAAGAGATTTGAAATTCCCAAGGATCTCGGCTTCGCGAGTCTGCATCTTCTCTCGCAGGCTGACAAAGACCTCTGCGCCGGACTCGATCAGGACGCGCTCGGCATCGCCCGGCAGAGCCTGATTTTTCTCGACCAATTGATCCGCCACCGCGAACGCGGTTTGCCGAAGTCCCCGTTGGAACTTCTCGTCCCCTCCGTCTGGAACGAGGGCCCCAGCCTGCGTCCCCGCTCATAGCCCTCATAGGCTAAACGGTTTTAAGTTTTCCTTGGTTGTTCTGTGATTTGGACGGTGACATTTGTTATTCGCCTCAATCCCCATGAATTTTCTCCTCCTGCGACTCATCCTATTTGTGTCTCTCGCTCTGGCGCTTTCGGAGTCATTGCGCGCCGACCTCTACTGGGGTGGGGGAACATCGGATGTCGCCAACGGCACAGCCCTTCCGACCACCACGGCGGGGGGGAATGGAACATGGAACACTACTTTGAAAAACTGGGCACTCTCCCAAAATGGCTCCAGCTACGGGGCGTGGACAAACAACCAAGTTGCGAACTTCGGATTTTATTCGAACAATGCCAGCGAGGCAGTAACCATCGCGGGCAATCATACAATTGGGGGGCTGGTTTTTAGTAACCAGCCTGCAACTGCGCTAAATCTGGTCCTTACTCTCAACGCCAGCAGTGCTCAGACACTCACTCTTGCAGGTTCCTCAGCTTTGTTTTTGATCACCAGCAGCAGCAGTGCGTTCAACGGAATTTCGATTGGCAATAACATCACGCTGGGCTCTGGAAGCGCGACTCTCACCAAGGACGGCACAGGACGATTGGTTTTTGGCAGCTCGAGTGGCACTGCCAACTCAAACGCATTCACTGGTCCACTGAGCGTCGTCAGCGGACTCGTTCTTTTGGACACTGCCTCCAGCATGAATGGCATCTCGACGGCCAGCGTTTCCACTTATCGTTCCGACATCGCCTCAACTTCTGCTACCAACACCTCTACCAGCGTGCCCTGCACAACCCCGATCTTTCAGGTCAATCTTGCCAACGCGGCGGGGACCAAGTTGAGCGATTCTCTGGCCGTGACGCTCCAGCGCGGGGAGTTCAATGTGCAAGGAGGAGGTGTCAGTAGCACGGAAACCATCGGCCAAATCCAGCTCGCGCCTTATGGGTATCTCAATACCTCCTCGGCTACCGCAGGGACAACGCTCACACTCGGGAATGGAACGGTTGGAATCGATCGTGGAACAACGGGGCTCGGGACGATGGTGATCGGAGTTAATGGTTCGGATGCACTCCCTGTCAATGTGGTTCTTTCAAATACCACCGGGCTCTCGAAGGACTCGCTCCTGCCATGGTTGACGACGAGTCGCGCGGAATTCGTGCAAATCTCCTCCTCCAACAACACTCTCACCCGCATTGCTTCCACCACTGCCGACTCCAATGCGAGCAACTGGGCCTCATCTTACAACGCCACATCAAATTTGAGAGTCACCACAACACTCAGCGGAGCTCTGGGCTCAAACCTCACAGTGAACAGTTATGGTATCCTCGGCAACGGCACGACATCCCTCCTCGAGATCGGTGCGGGAAATACACTCACCATCAACTCGGGAGCGATCTCCATGGCTGGAAACGGGAACAAGCAATACGGCTTCTCCAACGGAACTCTTACCTCTGGAACAGACAAACTTTACCTACATACCGGTGTGGTGAACAGCGGCACCCTCGCCATCAATAGCTCGATTTCTGGCACATTGGACATCATCAAATCCGGCACCGTTGGAGCCTCCCTCGGCGGCACGGTCGCGAACACCTACACTGGAAACCTCATTGTCAACTCTGGCGACCTGGATCTTGCAAAATCGGGTGCCGCCACCGGCGCCGCCTTCGTGCGCGGCGGTGCGTTGCTTAGTATCAGCAACGCCACTGCTCTCGCAGCCACTTCAAATGTCACGGTAGACAAGAAGGGCGTTCTTGTGCTCGGCACAACTGCCAACCTGGGCGGCGCTATCACCCTCAATGGTGGTCAGATTCTGCAGGGGAACTCCGATCCAACCTTTAGTGGGAGCGGTTTTGGTCTGCAATTCAACGGCGGCCTCTATACCTTGAGCAACGGAAACACCACCAAAACGGCGAATCTTCTCACAAATGTTAGTTATGCAGGGTCCTCTACAGAGTCCGCAGTCATCAGAAACATCAGCACTGGAACGGCAAATCTGACGATCCAGTTGAATACCGGCGCCAGTGCAGGCAATGCGGAGCGGGTTTTCCAGATTAGCGATAGCCTTTCCCTTGCTGCAGGCACCGCAGAGATGGTGGTCGAGGTGGCGATCGCCAATGGTGGATCTGGATCAACAACGGGATCGCTCCGCAAGACGGGCAACGGAACCCTGCAATTTCTCGCTCCAATGACTTACACGGGAGGAACTGTGATCGATGCCGGCACGCTCCAACTCTCCACCGTCTCGCGCGATGCAAAAACGGGACTGACCGGAACAACCACATCACTGACTCCGAAAACTCTCACATTTGTCGAACCTGTGGCATCGACATTCATCGTGGGTCAGACTCTCAATGGCACGAATATTGCCGCTGGAGCCAAAATCATCGACATCCTTAACGACTATCAAGTCGTGATGAGTGCTTCGGCGAGCGCGACGGGAAGTGCAACAGATATTGCCTCTGGCAATCTTTCCCTGACGGGTAGACTCGCCGGGAATGTCACCATTAACTCGGGAGGCACCCTTCTGGTTGACGGAAATACCACCTTCTCCTCGGGATCATCGATCGCGATCAATTCGGGAGGCTTCCTTCGTCTGGGAGCCAATGGCACAGCGGGATCGATCGGAACCAACAGCACTCTCTCCAACAATGGCACCATTGTTTTTCAACGTTCCAACACGCTCACCCAAGGCACGGATTTCGCAAACGGCATCTCGGGCACGGGAACACTCCTGCAAGCCGGGTCGGGAACGACCATTCTTGCTGGAACAAATTCTTTTAACGGGACGGTCTCTGTCCAAAGCGGTTCGCTGGTTCTCTCTGGTGCCAACGCCGTCGGAAGCTCAGCGAGCCTCGTGATCGGAAATGTCGGCGCCACTCTTTCGGTAAACGCAAGCCAGACGGCTGGCACCTTGACCGGTAACGGTTCGGTGGCGCTCGCACCCAGCCAGACGCTCACGCTGGCCAGTAGTTCAAACTCAACCTTCAATGGCCAAATCCAAGGTGCCGGAAACCTGGCCAAAGCAGGAAACGGCACGCTGACTCTTGCAGGAGCGAACACAAACAACGGAACGATTTCGATCAGCGCGGGAACGCTTCTTTTCGATGGCGCCAGCTCCCTCTCGACCTCGGTGGCCAGCTTGAACGCATCCACGGCCAACGCCACGCTGAGTCTTGCGGATGGAACGACCCGAAACTCCACGATCTCCGGATCGCTGAGTTTGAATGCGAGCGCTTTTCGATTTGATTTGAACGGCACAACGGCGGATTTCCTCTCTGTGGGTGGCAATGCCTCGCTGACCGGTGCGGGAAAAATCCAATTGAATCTGATTGCAGCCCCCTCAAGCGGCACTCAGCGCACATGGGATCTCATCACGGCTGCAGGCGCAGGTGGGTTGACCTCAAACTGGGTATTAGATGACCAATCATTTGCTGCAGGAGACTTCACATGGAGCCTCTCGACCGTTTCGAACAACACAACATTGAGGCTAAGTGCGGACCCACTCCAGAGTTCGTTTTGGTGGAGTGGAAACCAGTCGAGCCTGTGGACAAATGCTGCCAACTGGTCCACCAACTCAGCCGGTTCGTCAGCCTCCGGATCCGCTCCCTCTTCGACAATCGATGTGATTTTTTCGGCTACGGTCGCAGGAAACCGCAGCACTTCTTTGGGAGCAGACATGAGCATCCAATCATTGCGCATTGACGATTCCAACGGCGTGTCAATCGCCGCGGGAAACACCTTGACGCTTACCGGCTCGGGGGCAGGCGTCATCACCATCGCGGCAACATCGGGCACAACGACAATCAACGCGACGCTTGCAGGGGCCCAAGCCGGTTTGACAAAGTCTGGTTCAGGCACGCTGGTTCTGAACGCCGCCAATTCCTACTCGGGAGCCACCACCCTCACAGCCGGGACTCTTCAGGTCGCAAACCTCGCCGATGGCGGCTTGGCAAGTTCCATTGGAAATTCCAGTTCCTCGGCATCGAATCTGGTCCTTGGAAACGCCACACTTGCCTATACCGGGTCGAATACGACAAGCAACCGCAATTTCACTCTCAGCGACAATGCGAGCACCACTCTGCGGGTGGACAACGCCTCGTCGCGGCTCACGCTCACTGGCAACAGTGCCGCCACGACCGGTGCGCTGGTGATTCAGGGGCCTGGCACACTTGCCCTTTCTGGAAGCAATCTGCACTCCGGTGGCACGACCCTTGCCAACGGCACACTTCAGCTCAACTCCAGCTCCGCTCTCGGCTCGGGATTATTCACCATCCAAGGCGGGACAATCGACAACACCTCCGGAGCACCAATGGTCCTTGCCAATTCCCAATCATGGGCTGGAGACTTCACATTTACCGGTTCGAGCAATCTGACCACTGCAGATGTGAGCCTGAGCGGGAACAGAACTGTCACCACGGCCTCTGGCACACTCAGCGTCAATGGAAGTGTGACGGGCGGTGGCCTGACCAAATCCGGTGCAGGCACGCTGGTTCTCGCAGGAAACAATTCCTACAGCGGATCCACCACGGTGACCGCCGGCAGCCTTCGCTTGCAAGGAGGGGCTGCCATCCCCGATGCGGGCGCGCTTATCCTCAGCAACTCCGCCGGGGTTGCTGTTTCCATTCAGAATAGCGAGACGATCGGGTCTCTCCAAGGGGGAGGTCTTTCGGGAGGGGCGGTGTCGATTGCGGCTAATGCGACTCTCACGGTTGCGGAGACTGGCAACCAAACCTTCGCGGGAACCATCAGCGGAGCGGGAAATTTCACAAAATCCGGTGCAGGCACGCTCACTCTTTCGAACACCATGAATGCCACAGGAGCCATTCTGATATCCGGAGGAACCCTGGCCACTGGCGCAGCAGACATTTTTTCGTCCTCAGCATCGATCATTGCCAACAGCTCCACCCTGAGACTCGGAGGCAATCAAACCCTATCCGGTTTCTCAGGCTCTTCTAGCGGTTTAGACCTCTCCAGCTATGCGCTCACCATCACATCGGGCACTATCGGTGGATTGATCGCTGGGACGAACGGCACGCTCATCAAGAATGGAGCGTCCGGCCTCAGTATTTACAGCAGTGCCAATACCTTCTCGGGGCAAACGATTCTGAATTCGGGATCGATTCAGGTTTTAAATACTGGAACGCATTTTGGAACCAGCACGGTCACGATCAATAATGGCACGCTGACGATCGGAAACGCAGGTCTTCCCACGACCACCAACATTTCGAATCTGGTTGTTGTCAGCGGAACGATCCAGAGCGGAGGTAATGCATCAAACGCTCTCACGAGTAATGGATCGATTACTGTTCAATCGGGCACAATCTCACTACCGATCCTCGGCGCGGCAACCCTCAGCAAACAATCGGAGGGCGTGTTTGTGCTCTCGGGAAACAACACCTACTCGGGAGGCACTACGGTTTCGGCAGGAACCTTGCGCCTCTCGGGTAACGGAACGCTGGGCACTGGAGCCATCTCCATTTCGGGCGGTGAACTCGATCTGGGTGCCAAATCCCTTACCAATACCATCTCAGGTTTGACTGGAGGAGTGCTTTCCAACGGCACTCTCACTGCCGATGGAGGTAACTTCAATGTCTCGGCAGGAACCATCTCAGCAGTCCTCGCTGGAACCAACGGACTTGCAAAATCTGCCAGCGGCACCGTAGTCCTCAGCGCAGCAAACAGCTACTCGGGAGGCACCACGGTATCGGCAGGAACCTTGCGCCTCTCGGGTAACGGAACGCTCGGCACTGGAGCCATATCCATTTCGGGCGGTGAACTCGATCTCGGCGCCAAATCCCTCACCAACACCATTTCAGGTCTGACCGGAGGAGTGCTTTCCAATGGCACTCTCACAGCCAATGGCGGAAACTTCAATGTCTCGGCAGGAAATATCACAGCAGTCCTCGCTGGTTCCAACGGACTTGTAAAATCTGGCAACGGCACCGTAGCCCTGAGCGCATCGAACTCCTACTCCGGCGCGACAACTGTTAACTCTGGCACGCTCCAAGCCGCTGCCTCCGGCGCCCTCGGCAACAGCACGGTCATCAATGTCAACGGCGGATCCTTCCTCGTCACAGCAGCGAATGCCGTCAATGATAACGCAGCCATCAACCTCGGTGGCGGCCGGATGGCTGCGAGTGGAAACTTCAGCGAAACGGTCGGAGCCCTCACGCTCAGTGCCAACTCGATCATCGACTTCTCCGGCTTCTCCGGCGTCCTCCGCTTCAGCGGTGTAGGTTCCTGGGCAAGCGGCGCCAACCTCGCCATCTGGAACTGGAGCGGCACTACCCAATACGGAACACAAATCAACAATTACGCAAACCCCAGCAATCTTGTCTTCTCCACGGTCACTTCCAATCTCACCGACAACCTCGCCAACATCAGTTTCTACAGCGACTCAGGCAACAGCTTCGTGGGAAGCGGATTTGAAGTCACTGGCTTCTCTGGTGGAGGCTCCCAAATCATAGCCGTCCCCGAAACCGAAACCTACTTCTACGCCGTAGCCCTCCTCGCAGGCGTCGTCGTCCAATATCTCCGCCGCCGAGCCAAACGAAAACCCTTGGAGGGTCATCGTCCCATAGGCGCTAAGATAAGGAATTTTTGATTATGCGGCATTGCATGCGCCTCTTTCTTGATGGTTCCCGAAGTTTGCTGGAGATGCGGCCCCAATTTTCTACACACCCACTCAAACTCAGCGCCGGATTCAGTGCGTTCTTGATCAGATGGAAAAGCAATGACTCCTCTCGCCAGAGACACCGGCTACGCTCCCTTGATTGTTTGGAGCGGATAGCCCCAGGGGAAAAAAGACTCTCCCTTGACCAGGAGAGCTTCCAGCAGCAACGCCACCAGAAGTTTTCCTTCAAGCCACGATCGTATCGATTGCTTGTCGCGCTTGGGCAAATAACCAAAGCCCAGAATTGATTTCAAACGCTTGAAAACAAGCTCCACCTGCCAGCGTCCACGGTAGATTTCGAGCACATTGGCAGCCGATGCCTCATCCACTTTCAATGTCGTGAAAACGAAAATGTATCCAGCCGCCTCCAGAGTCTCGATCCTCGACTCGTTTTGATTTTTTTGCGCCTTGCGCCGCACGGCTTTCAAGGCCTTCTCGGTGGCCTGAGGGCTCTTTTTCAAAGCGCAGACCCTCCCTACGATTCTTCGTTTCTGAAATGTAAACTCCACCGGCCAATCTCCGACCTGCAAATCGCCGAGCGTGCGCAGATGGGCAAGCAAATCGAATGACGCTCCGCCCGAGTGAAGTAATGGCAGGTTGTTGAATGCGAACCTTGCGATCACATCGGCGCCTGCGGCCACCGTATGCGCGATACCGGGCTTTTTTCCATAGGCCCTGTCGCCGATCCACAACTCCCCGGGCTGAATATCAAAGCGTCCGAAACCTTCTCCGGAATTGGCCCAATCCTTCACCAGCGCCTGCTCGCATTTCAAATCCGACAATCCTATAGCGTAGTGCAGCATCCACCCCGATCCCGTCGGACCGTAAGCGTTGCGCGGAGCACCCCGTTGTTTTTTGAGGGGTTGGTGTAAGAGTCGTAGGCGAATGCCACGACACTTACAGCATCTACGCCGCATTTTTCAGCGAGAGCTTCTTGTCAGCCC
>Ga0136644_10001393_pt1 | contig 19256 bp, 20 predicted proteins | sample C_130820_EF_Meta_FD_94780 | JGI IMG/M metagenome (GOLD analysis project Ga0136644, IMG submission 94780) | Freshwater microbial communities from Lake Croche, Canada to study carbon cycling - C_130820_EF_MetaG (v2) (version 2) | ecosystem: Environmental > Aquatic > Freshwater > Lake | place... | reverse complement strand
ATTGATGTTTTAAAAGATAAAGTTACCCAACTTTCAAACGGAGAGATGAAATTAGAGAGCGATGGCTCAAAAGTTGTTTTTGCTTTTAAGGTTAAGAAAAAAGTTTCAAAGTATGCAAGTATTGATGAATTTGGAACGATAACTAAAAAAACAAAAAAGATTGACGGGGCAATTTATTATCAGTTTGAGCAAAAAGAGGATACTAAAGATGCTATGACCATAGAAGATATTGATAGCGAATTTATTGCTATGGGAGGGTATCTAACCAAAATTGTTGATGACAAATTGTATGTAAGAAAAGATGAAAACATTACCGAAAAATCTGAATTTCTTTACATTGAAGCCAAAGGAGAAGAATCGCTAAAAAAAGCAAAGAAATTAGGTATTATACAGGTTAAAAGCCAAAATAAGAAAGTTTATCTCTATAAGGAGAAAAAGCCAAAGATTATGGACACTGTTAAGCTTATAATAGCTATGAAAGCAGGTGGTTTTACATCTTGGAAGAATGATTTGTACACCGGCGTTACGGCGATGGTAGTAACAGAAGTTTTAGAAAGTATGGGGTATTGTGTAGGAATAGAAGTTGTTGTAGGTGGGGGAAGATGCTCTAAATGTCGAATGGATGTAAATACTCCAGATGGTAATGGTAGAAGGTATTTTAGTTTTACGATTAAGGGTTTCAATGACCAACTTGACCAAAATGCACTTTTATACACTGTGGCAGATCCAAGTTTTCATAACATAAAATGGATTTCATACATAAACTATTTCTTTTCGCTTTATGGCGATGATATTTCTTATGATGGCAATCCAGTTGATAGGTGGCACGGAATTGAGAAACAAGATATGATTAATCCGTTGGGAATGTATCACAAAGCATATGATGCGTCAAAGGGCAATAAAAACTTACTACATTTCTACATACATCAGGTTGGTGCAACTGCTGGAAACAATCCAGAAGCTGAACAATTAACAGATGAAAACGCAAATATTCAAAAATGCGTAGAGTATGTAAGGAGTATAGTTGAAGATACAGTGAATTTAAACAAGGAAGCACTTGAAAAATTAAAAACATCTGGGTATGACTTCGGATTTAACAAATAAGATAGAGGCAACGGCAAGAAGAATGAGATTTAAGCAGTCCAAAGACCATAAAAGTCAAGGACCGGTTTCAGTTACCTATGAAAGCGTAATTGCTTTCAATATTAAATATCCCAAAAACTTATTTTTGGTAAACAAGGATATGCACTTTAATAAAGGGTTAGAGGATATGTCTTACGAGATATATAAATTTGATGAAAGTGCAAAACCAACCAAAGTAGAAGATTTCGATGTAGATTTTTTAAACAATATTAAAGTAATTAAGACAATAATATAATGATAGTAAGTAAGCAAGATTTGGATAATTTTGGGTTGCTTTCCGCATTGCCAACTGAACTCAAAAAAATGGAGAATGGCAATACTTTTGTCTTTTATTATATTGTCGATGAGGAGAAAGTAAAGTTAAAAGTATTTGAGTATGAGGTAATAGCACAAATCACAACTAACCTATATCGTGGAATACAGGATAAGCAGAAAAAATATAAATCAGATGTAAATATTGGGTGCTTTACTTTTTCTTCTGGAGAAACATTTGATACTAAAGATGGACTTTTCTTTCAGTTTCTTAAAACCTACAATACCGATGAGGCAGTTTTTGATTTTTACAATAAATTGATAGAAACGGATAAGATAACGGACTTAAATGTGAGCATAAACGCTATTACAGAAATATACAATTCGGATGGGTTCAAAAGGGCTATATCTTATTTTAGCCCAATGAGAATGCAACCTATAATGTTTGTTTACGATTTGGTTAATCAAGCATTTAAAAACAAGTTGGGTAAAAATTTATATGGCGATTCTATAAAGAAAGTAGTAAATCTTATTAAAGTAGAGGGTGGAGTTTTGCCAGAATGGGATTTGAGTGTAATGAGGTATATGATTATTGGTCCACACGCTGAATTAACTGATGTCCAAAAGGCTCGGTATCAGGAGGCAGAAGCACTTGTAAGGTCTGGTTATCCTATTGATAAAGTTTATTCTCAAACTGGCTGGGCGTTAAGTACAAAAGATGGCAAATGGAGAACAAATATTGCAGACAACGAGGCAAAAATTAGTCTTGATTTTATGACAGAATTTGGTGGAAAGAGAATGTATGTTCCAACAGGATTAACACCTACTGATATACTTCCTTTGACACTAAACCCATCAATCCTTTACAATACAAGGTATTCGGGTAAACTTATAGATGTTTTAAAACACCCTACGCTTTATCAATACTATCCTAAATTAGCAATAATGCCAATAGTTTATTGGTATCAGGATACGGCATTAAATCCTACTCGGGATCAAGTTGAACAAAATAGTGAGCCACAAGATTATTATTTTGCTCCAAACGAAATGGGTGGGCTTATCTTAATTAATGGCTCGTTTTTAGCCGGAGATTCGCTATCAATATTGTTGCACGAAATTCAACACGCAATTCAACATAAAGAGGGTTTTGCTACTGGTGGTAATATGTTCCTGGCACAATTTTGCTCAACGGTAGGTGCCGATATGGTAAGAAAGATATTTGCTGCAATAAACAAAATGCAACATTTGTTCAAAGATCATTGCCTTGACAATAGTTCTCGAATTGAACTAATGAATTTATTAAGAGGAATGATTCTTCGTAGTTCAAAATCAAAATCTTTAAGAGATAGCATTCTGCAATATTGTTCTGATCAAAAAACATATGAACAGAACGGAAGTACAATAAATTTTTACTTAACGATACTTATTTCAGAGGAAAACGATTTAACATCAAGTCTTTTTGAATGGATAACTGGGAAAATAGGCGATTATATTTATGACATTTTTAGTGTTATAAGAGACGGCTACGATGTTGCCAAAAACTATGAACAAAAATTACAAGATGAAGGATATACCAAAGGTTATGTTACATCTGAAGGAGATTACAGAAGGGGTGATATAGATATAATTTTGTTCAAAGGGTATGAAAATCTTTATGGCGAAATGGAAAGTAGGTCTGTTCAATCTTCAAGATTTGTCGAGAGCCAGTACAAAAATTATTTTTCGCTTACATCTTGGGAATTAGGACCACTGCGTAATTTGACAGTTATAGATGGAGTTGAAGAAGTTGTAGATGTCAATAAAGTAAAGGGTGCTTGTGAAAGTATTGAAGACCAATATGTATTGCATTTTGAGAGAAACGATTCTGTAATACCTTTCATACACGAACTTGGACATATTGTTTTTGATGCATTAAAGAGGTTGGGTTACGAACAAAAGATTATTGCAGAATACGAAAAACAATTTGAGATTAATAATTTAGATGAGTATTTTGTAGAGAAATTTATGGCTTACATAAAGGAAACTATACAAGATAATGGGATTCAAGAGGATATGAAATTGGAATTAATAAAAAGCAACGCAACTATATCTGGAATTTTAGAGGAATTTTTAAAAGATACAGAAGTAGAAAATAGAATAAAATTTTTAAATAAAATGCTATCCTTAATCAATGGCGAGTAAAAACTATAAAGCAGAACAAGAAAGAATTAAAAATCAAGTAAAAGAAATTGCTACTGGTCTTAAAGATACAGACGATTCTGCACTTGAGGATTCTATCAAATATTTTGATGGAGGGGATTTGCTTATTATAGTTGCTTCAACTGGAACGGAAGCACCTAAATCATCTGCACAAAGGGATGCATCTGGAGATAAATTTCGTAAACCAGATGGAGCTCCAAAGGCTAAAGATGGGAAAGCAGGACAAGGTGGCGGCGAAAGTGGAGAAGGACCGAGTGGAGAAAGTGGAGAAGGACCGAGTTCTGGTGGCGAGAGTGGGGAAGGTCCAGAAGGTCCAGAAAGTCCAGAGGGTCCAGATAGTAAAGGGCAAGGCGATGATGAACAAGGAGATGGCAAAGGGCAAGGAGATGACGAGGGTGGCGATGAACAAGGCGATGGCAAAGGGAAAGGCGATGATGATGATGGTAAAGGTGGTGGCAATAAACAAACAGAGATTAAGGTTGGCGATAGAGTTAGAATTAAAGAAGGGCAATATGCAGGTCAAGTCGGTGTTGTTTCGGCAATAAACGATGATGGAACTTTGCGTATAGACCCTCCTGCACAATTAATGCCGTATGCTAAAGGTGGACAAATAAAAGCCAAAGTAGTTCATAAAATATCAGGCGTAGAATATTATAAAGATGATAGTTTAATTCAACCTACGAAAGAGGAAAAGCTCAAATGGGAAATATTTGGGTTCCCCAATGATATTAAAAAAACGGAACAAAATTTTGAAACTGTTATTGATGAATACTCTGGCAAGTCAAAAACGGAAATTAAAGAAAAATTTTATGAAAATTTAGTAAATGGTAAATATGAATATACAGGGGAAAATCCTGATATACAGATTATTTTTGAAGATAAAATGGCTGATGGTGGCAAATTGAATTATAAAGGGTTGAAAGTTGAAATTAGACCATTAAAGGATTCGACAAAATTTATTATCTGGGATATTGAAAGTGGGCAAAAGTTTGCAAATGAACGATTTGATAGTATAAATGAAGCCCAGGAATTTGTCAATCAAAATGGAATGGTACTTGAAAAAATGGCTGATGGTGGTAAAACGCCAACGCTTGAAAATAGGGATGAAAGTATTGATACAGATTTTGACAACCCATTACAAGCACCTGGGGATTATAGCCCAGATGATTTAGAGGTTATAAGGGATCCAGGCGATGGCGGTGGAGGTGATGATGGTGGTGACGGAGGCGGCGATGGCGGAGATGACGGAGGAGATGGAGGAGATGACGATGGAGGAGACGATGGAGGCAATCAAGGGCAGCAAGGCAAAGGAAAGGGCAAAGGCAAAGGTCAAGGTCAAGGTCAAGGTCAAGGTCAAGGTCAAGGTCAAGGTCAAGGTCAAGGTCAAGGTCAAGGTCAAGGTCAAGGTCAAGGGCAAGGTCAAGGTCAAGGTCAAGGTCAAGGTCAAGGTCAAGGGCTACCTCCAGTAATAAACATAGCTGATTTAAGGGTAAGATTGGAAAGGATTATGAATCAAACTTTTGCATTCCCAAAATTTACCCAATCGTTTTTCGGTGTTCCAAGTTCTTTATTATTTACTACAAATAAAGATGAAAGTGAACTTTGGCAAATTACATACCAATACAAATTAAGACTTATGTTCTTTCATAATTTTATGAAAAACGTAATGACTAAAAAATTAAATCAGCAGGAAATTGACTACTATAAAATTCTTATTAGTAATTACAATTTTCATTTAGTTTTTATGACTACTGCTCTTGGTAAAGATTTGAAAATAAACCCAACTGCAAAATTTAAAGTTAGCATAAGCAAAAAAGCAAATAAAGATCCGCTTTTTGTTTCTATTTTGCCTTTCATAGAAACTAATCCAGATTTTAATTGGGATAACAATTTTTTTAATGTTGAACTTGAAAAAGGTTTAATTGCTATAAAAAATCTATACGATTCTTTACCTGATGATGTAAACTTCTTGAATGAAGGAGTAGATGCTTATGCCGGAGTTATATTTTCAAAATACATAATAGATGCTCTTGATGAAAACATTGTTCGTGATGATGGCTATTACAAAATTATATCGTTATCAACAATTTTAGATGAGCAATTTGTTGGCAAATATTGGCTTGAGGCACACCTTTCTTATATCTACAAGATTTACAACACAACCAGATTGACATTTACAAATGTCTTACCTTTTAGTGCTGTTTACTCAGTTAAGGAAAATTTTTATGTAGAAATGATAAACTTAATGGATAAGCAACTAAATGAGAGGGGAGATAGAGGAGTAAATTTGACTTGCTATAACATTATAAAAAAACTTGGTAAAAGACAAACTTTCGCAGATGGTGGTGTTCTTGCAGATGGTGGACAAATACCTTCAACCGATCCTTATGTTTGGGATACGGAATTCAATATTGGCGATATAATTAAGATTAGAATTGATAGGAGTACAGATTACGACAGTCCAAAAAATAAATACAAAATAGAATCAATAGAAGTTTCTCCTTTTGCAAGACGATCAGAAAACCCAAGTGGAAAATTTTATGTTTTAAGTGATGATGGTGGAACTTTTGAGGGCAAAGATTTAGAACTGCTTGAAGAAGTTGAAATAGTTGAAACACAAACACCAATAACTCCTACAAAAGTAAGTGAATACGATAGCGACTATAAGGGAGAATTGTTTTATGTGTATAAATGTTCAAACATATTGTACCATTCACTTGCTAATAAAAGGCAAGATTTATTGACAATAGAAAAAAAATCAATTATAGACCTTTCGTTAAAAGAAAAATTCTTAATTTCGGATAACATAATAGATTGGTATTTGAATGCGGTTGAATTAACTTATAGTAATTTATTAAAAGATTCATATACTAATTTGATAAAAATATTTAATTTGCAAAGGGAATCGTTTTCAAATTTCCTTACAAGTATAACTGATACGCTATACAAAAAATCATAAAATGGCATACGAATACAATTTTTTTAGTAAGCAATTGATAGGGAACAATAATATTGATTTATCTCAAGTTTTCCCAGACCTTCAAAAAGAAGCTAGGCAATCGATAAACGTTTCGTATGGCTTGGGCGATATTGTTTTATACCTCCAAGATGTTACACAAGATTTTAAAAGAGCGGAAAGACAATATGTTGATTTAGATAACGCAATTCAATCAATCGTTTTTAAGTATTACGATAGTAAGAATATAACCAATCCTTTCAAGGCAAATACAACAGAAACCTCTCAACTTGAACAAGGTCCAAGAGAAGCAGTTGTAATAAAAGAAGGTAAAGCGAGTGGTAAGGGCAAATCTCGAAACATATTTAGAAAAGATGAAGAAATTAAAACACCAGAACCAATAGTTGTACAAGCTCCTCCTATACCACTTGAAGATGTAGTTGATGAAAAACAAATACTTAAAGATTACATCATAGATATGGATGCAGTTGGTCTAACAGATGATCCAGAGGTTATTTTAGAGATAGGAAACCAAATTAAGAGAACTTTTGGTGGTCGTGAGGAGGAAGCTAAAAAGTGGTTTAAAGAAAACGGATTTGATTACGATAAATACAATCAATAATATGGCATTAAGTAAGGAACAAATTTTAAAAAATATAGAAAGGGCTGAACTAGCTTTATCAAAAACTGAAAGAGAAGGGGCAAAGAATGCACTTGTTAAACAGATTGCACAAATGAAATCTGATTTAGCGGCATTGGAGAAAGAGGAAAAAAAAGAGGGAAAAAAAGAGGAAAAAGTTGAAGAAAAAAAAGTAACAACAACAATAACGAAAGAACAGATTTTAAAAAATATTGAAAGAGCTGAACAGGCTTTATCAAGAACTGAAAGAGAAGGAGCAAAGGCCGCACTTAATAAACAGATTACGCAAATGAAATCTGATTTAGCGGCATTGGAGAAAGAAACAATAAAAAAAGAGGAGAAGATTGAAGAAAAAGAGAAGGAGGCAATAAATGATTTAGATGCTGAAATTGCGAATTGCGAAGCTATTTTAAAAAGACAGCCCGGAGCAAAAATCAAAGAGGTTTTTGAAAAGAAACTAAAACAAGCGAAAGAGAAAAAAGCGGCATTGGCACAAGAAGCGAAAGAGGATAAAGCAGAAGCCAAACAAGAGCTTAAGGAAGTAAAGGATGCTGTTAAAGATATAGAGAAAGCCGTTGCTGCTGGAAAAACAACAGAGCCAATCAAAAAACCTAAGATTGAAGAAAAGAAAAGGGAGGACAAATCTAAAAAGAGGGTTATTGCTTTAAAAACGGCAATTACAAGTTTACAATCGTTAGTTGATAAGAATAAGGAATTAAAGGATTTGTATCAAGGTAAAAAAGTTGACTTAGAGCGTGATGCTGGTCGTCCTGCAAAGCCATTTGGGTATCGTTTTACTGGAAATGATTATCGTGTTCCTACTCCTGCTCAAGTAAAAGCAGGTCTTAAACGTGGGAATATAGATTATGAGGCAAGACCTAATCGTTCAGATGTTTATCCAAAAGGGTACCAGGGGAATGTTAGACAGAAATTGGCTGATGGGGGAACAATTGGGGCATCTTTTACTATAAAAGAAATGAAGGAACTTTTAAACGAAAAATTTCCGGATTCATTTAGATTTGAATTACACAATCAAAAAAAAGGCGAAAGATGGAATTCCCTTGATTATGATTATGATAAATATAATGGTTTAGAAGATTCGGATATTAAGCATAAGATTTGTTTCCCTCAATATAAAAGAGATCATAGCATAAACTATGACATTATGGAAGGAGAGGAAAATACCTATTTCCGTTTTTTATTACAATCAGTAGATGGGAATACTGGTTATGTAGGCACATTTGGGTTTAAAGATCAAGGAATGGTTGGTAAAGAATACATAACAGGGTTTTTAGTTTTCTTACAAGAGCAGTATGGACTTCCTTTTCAAATTGAACATAAGGTTATGGCGAAAGGCGGTATGACTATGGCTAAAGGTGGTACGATAGTAGGCGACAAAGTAAAAGTAGAAATCAAGGGGGGTAAAACTATTATTGGAACAATAGAAAAACAAAATCCATTAAAAATAAGAACAGATGCTACTTCAACACAAGTTATACCTTCGGGATTAGTAGTAAATATTCAAAAAATGGCTGATGGTGGTACGACTATGGCTAAGGGTGGTAGCGTGGATGGGGTTATAAAAACATATGCTAAAATGCTTAATGAATTAAGCAAAGAGAAGCAATTTAACAAAAAAATTGAGAAAAAATCGCAATTAGATAAGTTCGCAAAATCCAATGAAATTACAATAGATAATAATAATATTATTTACATTAAAGGAGAAAGATTTGGTTTCATTGATAAAATAAATCAAAAAACTGGACAAGAAAAAGCAAATTGGGAATTAAAGAAATTTGCTGATGGTGGTATGGCAAAACGTTCAAAGTCCAAAAGAAGTAAATATACTTGGGATCCTGAAGAAGATAAAATGACCGGGGAAAGAGAAGGGGAGCGTAGAGCAGGAATGGATGAAGATGACTATAAAACAAGGAAAGCACCATTTTCGTTTAAGCCATATGGCGAAACAAAAGGCAAGTTCAAGATTACATATATGGCTGATGGCAAAAAGCAATCAGAAATTAAGGATTCGAAAGAGATGGCTATGGACACAGCCAAAAGATATGCAAAAATTGAAGAATTTAGCAACATTGAGGTTTTTGATGAAACTGGCAATAAGATAATGGCAAGTGGCGGCAAAGTTTCTACTGAATTGGATAAATTCTATGAAGAAGCAAAAAAATCAGATTCGGTAAAAGATTTGAAAGTTGTAAATAGGGATGAGTTTAAATTTATTTGTAAATCAGATGATGATTGCAAAGTTTCTATTCGTTACGATCAAGATAGCGATACTGTGGTAATGAGTCAATATAGAAAACACTCTAAATATTTGGGAGAAGATGATGACATTTCATTGCAAGATTTTAAAAAGTACCTATCAGAAAAAATGGCGAAAGGTGGACAAACAGATATAAATGTTGGCAATAGAAAGGTATTAGATCAGAATAAAAATGGCATATTAGATAAGGAGGATTTTCAAATTCTGCGTGGAGAAAAAAAGAAAAAAATGGCTAAAGGTGGTACATTAAAGCCAATGAGAAAAAATAGTCGCCATCGCTTTTGCTGGTCAAAAGATGCAGTAAAGGATGGTATCATAAAACAATCTCAATTAAAAGATACCCCTTCAAAGCATATGAGAAGGACACACCCGGCTTATATAATGGAAAAATAAATTTAGAAAAAAAAACAAAAAAAATGAAAGTTGTAACATCGGCATTAAAGAAAAAAGGATTAGAAATCGAAGAATTACCTCGCTTACTTCAAGAAAGAATTGAAAGTTTGAAAGAGTTAATTGAAAAGTACAATGAAACTATTGATGACTACGAAAGCACAGAAGAAAGGGATAAAGATACGGAGGCAGAACTTGACAAATTGGAAGATTTCATAGCAACAACGGATCAAGACATTGCGAATGAAATTAGAAAATTTACTCCTGCTAATGTGAGAAATTTAGACAGAACTCCAGAGCCAACTTATGAGCCAACTCCAAAACGAACTCCAGAGCCAACTTATGAGCCAACTCCAGAGCCACAACCACAACCACAACCACAACCAACACCAGAGCCACAACCAGAAAAGAAAAAAGATTCAGGATTAGGGTTTTTAGTTATCGGCGCTCTTTTATTGGTTGGTACTGTTGGGGTGGTAAATATATTTAAAAAACGATGACATTAACTAACATAAAAAAAAATCATTTAAGCTGTAAAAAATACAGCTTTTTTGCGTTATAGCATTATGATACCATACATTTTAACCATAGCAGGAGCATATCTTATTGGGAATAGCGTTACCGAAAAATTTAAAAGAGGTGGCGAAACATCGCAAGATACTATGTGGAAAGTTAAGCCATCAACTATGGCTGAAGATATGATTGAGGCAAAAGAAATACTTGGAGCAACCAAATGGAATGCTTTGTCAAGTAAAGACAAGGTTGAAACAACTAAATATCTAAAATTCAAAGGGGAAATCGGGTTGCCTGGGCAAGAAGAAAGTATTGAAGATATTTCAGCGTTGCAGTATTATGCAAAAGGTGGTAAGTTGATAGTGGATGATGATGATTTTTCATTTTTATTAAAAATGTCTGATAAAGAATTGTCAAAAAGATTAGATTTGATAAGAATGCAACTAGCCAGAAACTCTAAACAATATTTTAGTGCAAAAGACAAAAACGAAAGCACAACAAAAATTGAAGAAGCTCGTAAAAGATTAGACAATCAAGAAAGAGCAATTATAGAGGCAAGAAATAGAAAATAAAAATAAAAAATAAACATATATGCCAAAAAAATACACATACGGACACGGAGGGGAAGCTGGAGCTATCAGTTTTACCGACCAAATGCACGAAGCAAAAGAAATCATTGGTGCTACAAAATGGGATAATCTTTCTGATAAAGAAAAAAAATCGCTTACCAAGTATTTAATTATGAAAGGCGATATTGAAGGAGAAGGAGAAGATTACTCTTATGCCGATGGCGGTATGATGGCAAAGGGTGGAGCAACGGAAAGGTTTGTTCAGTTTGGAGAATGGAAATTAATGCCTGATAAAAGATACTATCGTAAATTTTTCTTTGATTACGAAGATGCTAAAAGTGGAAAATATAGAGAAATCGCAGATTTAGGAGTAGTAGAAAGTATGTCAGAAGATAATAATGGAAACATAATTATTATTTTAAGCGTTTCCGAAGCTGGTAAAGATTATTTTAAAAAAAATGCAAAAATGGCTGATGGGGGTATGATGGCAAAAGGTGGTAAGACAAAGAAAAAAGAGCTTGACATAGATACAATAAAACAAGGGGATAAGGTATTAGCAATTAATGGAGAAGAATATTATGTGTGCGATCCTTTTTATGATAATAGTTTCTTTTGGGTTACAAAAGATAAAAAAGAAAGATACAATGAAACGGCACAAGGTAATACATTAGATAAATACGATGTTGTGGAAATACTTGAAAGCGATAAATACGCTGACGGAGGTATGATGGCTGAAAAATATGTGGTTAAAAAAGACAAAGATGGTACATACTTAATTTTAAATACAGAAAAAAATATGTATGTTGATCACGTTTTTGAGACAAAGGAAAGTGCAGATGGTTGGAAAAAAGAAAAAGATTATCAAAGGAAAACTTTTGGTAGAGAATCTTATTTTAACAATGGTGGTATGATGGCAAAAGGCGGTAAGCCAAAGGTAATCTATACTCAATTTGAGGAGGAGGAATTTGAATACGCTGACGGGGGGGAAACCGATAGCCCAGAGATAAGTATTTACAAAGAAGATGATGAAAGGTCTTATACTGGTCGTTCTACAATAAAGGTATATTATGTAAATGGCAATATTGGATTCGATGGCAGATTGAAAGAATATCATTCAGGTATAGGTTGGCAAATGGAGTTTGAGCCAGACAATTTTGATGATAAGGAATCCGAAGATTATTACGATGAAAATTGGGAACGAATTGAAGAAGAAATAGTTGATGAGTTCTACAAAAATGGAACTAAAAAAATGGCTGACGGAGGTCAAACCGATGGAGAAATGATGTATAAAATGGCTGAAGAAATGACTGATTCAGAATATGACACAAAATTTAGTGAATTATCAGCAAAACAAAAAATGAGAGTAGAATCTCTTATAAGATTGGGAGATACTCCTAAATTAGCATTAGCAACAATTCTTTTAAGTAAAGAAAATGATGGTAATTCTGATACTTATACTTTACACAGGTATTCTCACGGAGGTAAAACTTATACTGGCCGCCATCGTAAACAAACGCTTGAAGAAAAAGCATTGGAAGCTGTTGGACCAGATACTTGGTTTCAACTTGACAGAGAAACTCAAGCAGGGGTAATTGCTGAAATGGTAAGTATGGGGGCTTTGCCACAACGTATGGCAAAAGGTGCCGCAGTTGCTGAACAATTCGTAGTTGAATACGAACTTATTGATGGTAAAAAAGTTACTGAGAAATACGATTCAGAGGAGTTAATGGACGAGGGTATTGCAAATTTCTACATAAACAATGATGTAAAAGATGCAGTAGTTAATCCTAAAGCACAAGCAGCAGTTGTTGAAGAAGTTGTAGTAAAAGATAAAACAAAGAAAAAAAGCATATTTGATGTAGAGAAAGCAGTTCAAAAAGTTGCTAAATCTTCAAAACAACCAAATCCAGTTGCTCACATTGTTGGCATTGAAAGAGAAATTAAAAAATACGATGAGCTAAAAGCAATTATCAAGAACGCAGAAGCAGAAAAGGAATTAATTAGAGGGGTGATCTTGGAAGTTGCTAAAGACTACTATCTTGACATTTACGAACAAAAAGGAGAAAGACCTACAACCATAACTCTTGAAAGTGGTGGATATGAAATAAATTATTCTGTTACAGATAAGTACAAAACAGTTACTCCGGAGAAAGAAACCGTACTTAGACAATACGATGGTTTACTTGGCATTGACTATACTTTCACTTTTGACAATGAAATATTGGACACAGAAGGTACTAATGGAGAGAAAATTGGAGATATTATCAATGACTTGATTGAGAATAGTACAGATATTCCAGAAGATTTGAAATCTAAAGTGGTTAAGATGGAAAAGAAAGTTGGCGTAAAGAAAGGAACAATTAAAAGATTGCTTTCTTACGATAACCCATCTGAAATCTTTGAGATTATAGAACCAACAAAAACGCTTACATAATTAATTACTAAAACATAAAAACAAAAAAAATGGCATTATTTAATTCACGCACACTCATAGTTGTTGGAACATCAACAGCAGTAGGTTTTTTAGGGGATGTTGCGACATATTCAGTAGCGGCATCGAAAGGAGGTGCATTTCGTTTGGTTGTTCCAAAAGGTAAAGAATTGGCTTCAGTTCTTTTCTTAGGTATTGTAGGGGGTTTTATTCTTGACTACGCTGTTAAGTTAGTGGAAGAATCATTAAAACTACCAGAAGAAAAAGCACTTGACAAATTAGTTGGTGCAGAGAAAGACAAAATCTACAATGGCTTAATTAAAAACCAAACACCAACACAAGTAAGTTGGTCATCAGGATTAAACAGTTAATTTATAAAACAAAAAAACCAAAAAAAATGAATATTCCAGAATTAGCAAGACGTAGAGAAGTCCAAATATTAGTAGCATTTGGCGTAGTTGCAGTAGGCAGTTACTATCTATGGCTTAGAAACGAAAAAAACAAAATAAAGTGGGCGCAAGCAACTGGAAACAAGTTGCTTAGAACTCAAGAGCCAAAAGAAGTTACACTTTGTAAAACATCGTGTGCTGGAAGCTCGGATTATTCGGCTTGTATGGCGCAATGCTTAAATCAATCAATTCAAGCATAGGTTAAATTTTTAGGAAAAAAGAAAAAATAGAAAAATGAAATATAAAGTAGCACTGAAAGAAAAAAACGTAAAGAAAGAAGACTTGTCAATTAAACAACAAGCAAAGATTGATGCAATTGAAAAATTGGTTGAGCGATTAAATTTTGCTCCAGATGATGAGAAAGATCAGTATGAAACTCTAATCGAAGAAATGGATGCCGAAATGACAAAGAGCATAAACAAATTCAATCTTGAAGTTCATAAAAGACGACTTGAATCAATTGCAAAACTCAAAAGGACAAAAGTAAATGTTGAGCCAAAAGCAGAAGCTCCAAAACCAGCACCAATTGAAGATTTAGTTGAAACCCCAGTTGAAACGATTGAGCAAGAACAGGATGAGCAGGTTGAGGTTGAACAAGAAGAACAAAATTCTTTATTAGCGTCCTGGAGAGCTGAGCAAGAGCAAGATGAGCAAGAGCAGGATGAAATTGAGTATGAGAAAGAAGTGGTGTATGCAAGAAAGGATATTTCAAAAAATATGAGTGAATTGAGCCAAAAGGCACAAGAAGTTCATAATTTAAGAGAACAATCCGTTCACGTTGCTCAAACAAAGCACCCAGAAGAAATACAAGATTTTCAAAAAGCTCAAGCTGCACCACCAAAAAGTAAAAGCAAAAAATTAGGTATTGGCTTGATAATTCTTGGAGGGTTTTTAGCACTTGCTGGTGTTAATTTAGTAAGATCAAAATAATTATGGCATATAGAATTACATCTTATACAAAAGCAAGAGCGAAGAAACTTGGCGTAACAATAAAGCCAAGCACTGTGAAAGGTAAAAAGATTGATGTATTTAATAAGAAAGGGGAGAAATTAGGAAGCGTAGGCGCACTTGGATATGGAGATTATACAACTTTTGTAAAGACAAAGGGCTTAGATGACGAAGATTCAAGAAGGCATATGTATAAAATACGCCACGAAAAAGACAGACATAAGAGGGGGTCGGCAGGTTACTTTGCAGACCAACTCTTATGGTAATGTACCGTACTGCATACCATTAGAACTGCTTTGCGGTCTTTTTTTATAAATAAAACCAAAAAAATGGATACAAAAAATCTATTAGTATTTCTAGCCGGAGCGGCAGTAGCGTATTTCGTTATTAAGGAAATGGACAAGCAGAAAGCACTTGCACCTGCACCAGTAACACCTACGCCTACACCTGCGCCTGTGCCTTCGCCAGATATGTGTGATTTCCCTCAACCTTGTCAAGATGGGACATTTGGATGCGATTGTGCTGACCACGGAGGTTATATGCCTGCCCCTCCAAGACCTTGTGACCAAGGTCAATTTGGTTTTGGCAATAGCGATGGTGCGCTTACTTGTCTTGATCCAGGGAATTATCGCTTTGTATTATTGGAAGATACAGCTCTATATAATGGTTTGGGGTATCAACAAACTTTTAGAAAAAATACGATGATAGAAGCTATTTTGTGGGCTCCAGTAGATTTCCCAGAATTTATCACTTCATACGATGCAAGAATTCCAAGAGTAGATATTGATGGGGATGTATGGTTTACACTACCAACAGACAAAATAGATTTTTCACAATTAACAAAAATAGGATAATGGAAACAAAAAATATATTAGTTTTCCTTGCCGGAGCGGCAGTAGCGTATTTCGTTATTAGAGAAATGGACAAGCAGAAAGCAAAAACTGCAATAATAGTACCACCCCCTGCACCAGTACCTCCAGTAGATACAAATGCTATTTGTGAAGAAGCATTGAATAATCAATTGATGACAATGAGATTTGCAAGTGATGCAGAAAGAGAATCATTTATCAAAGATTATATGGATAATTGTTTGCGTGGAGATACAAACACTCAACCAACTATGGATTCTAATGCTGGTTGCTCTGAAGGAGAAGTGCGTTGCACAATTCAACCAGTTGGCGGGGGAGTAAAATGCTACGATCCAAATGCTATATATAAAGTAAATCCTTGTGCTTAAAATATGATGATGCTGAATCCTACAACAGAAAGTATAAAAGTTAATTTAAGCAAGACTAACGATGTAATAATTAAGATTGCCGCCGTAGTTGGTGCAATTACAATTATTGCCGGAGGTTATACTTGGTATTTGAATAATATCTGGAAACCCCATATTGAGCTTATTTCGGTTGATTTTGATAAGGGAACTGCTCAACTAAAATATGGTAGCCATATTATTGACCTTACTGGAGATGCGACTTATTGGATAAATGCAGATTGGGGATTAAGAATTGGTAGCATACTTGATAATGGAACGGCACGATACAATAGAATTGACCTTTTAAAAAAAGGTATGGTAGTTGAATATTTAAAACGTGATGAAATATGAGTAATAACGAATCAATAGCTGGTGTTGCAGGTATTATAGGTTTAACGGCTTTAGTAATAATTGCTGTACAAATATTAAGCAAATGAATTTAGGAATAAATAAAGTTGTAAGTGAAGGGAATGGCAATACATTGCTATATACGGCATTGATTGCTGCGGCGATAGCGAATACGCTTCCTACGCCTTTTGATTCTATATATTTTAGGAGAATAAACCAACTTGAAAGAGATTTTGATAATGGTAAAATTTCTGCTGAAAAATTAGAATGGCACGTTGCCGGAGAATATTACTTATGGACAAGCTTATGGTATGCAGCTTTATTTACTGGAATTTATGCTTTTGGTGGTAAGTATAAGACAAATGCAAGAATTTTGTTAGCAGTAGCGGCAGGAGGACTTGTTATTGGGGCAGTAAATAAGAATATAGAAGTTGATAAAGAAATTATAAAAAGAAAACAAGTTTAAAATAATAAATATGAATGTGGCGATGGCTCTCTACCAACCCTAAATCCTCGTTGTTGGAGTAATCAAATGAAATGGGGAGCGATTATTGGCGGTAGTTTATTAATTTATTATATTTTACATAAGACAGGAAGTTTAAAATAAAAAAATATGTTCAATTTAGCGGCATTATTTAACCCATTTGGTTATAGAAAAGATTATAGGGCATTTGCATTAGGAGGCATAGCATTAGGATTAGGTTATAGCATATACAATAAAAAGCCTATTGGGAAAGTAATAGGATATGGATTATTGGGATGGGCGGCAGGTTTTGGAACGGCTGCTGTTTTAAGTAGATCGGGTGTTAAGATACTCCAAGATGCTCCAACAAATGCAACTCCTCAAGAAGATAAGCAGATGCGTTATGAACAAACATCAGAAGTACCAAAATAAACATAAAAAATGATACCATATTTATTAGGATTAGTCGGTGGATACCTTATTGGAGATTCAAGTAAAAGCAAAAGTTTTGCTGATGGGGGTGTAACTTCTATGCACAATAGAATACAAGAATACCAGATAAAAAAATCAGATGAAACGTATTTCTATGTAAAAATGTCAACAGGCAGTCCTGCTTGGACAAAATCGCCAAGTATGGCATATTTATATACTGAAGAAGATGCAGAAAAAATTAAAGCCCAACTTGAGAAAGAGGGCGAAACTGGATTGAGTATTGTTAAGTATGACAAAGATTGGTGGAAAAATGCAAAAGATGAGTTTGCCGAGGGTGGTAATATAAAATTAGGTGATGTAGTTGAAGTTAGAGAACCTAATTATGGGTACGATGATTCATATTATGTAGTTAGAAATGATGTAGGATATGATGAAAATGGCTTTAGAATTTCTCCAACAAGGGCAAGTTTAGGAGATGTGTTTGAAGAAGAACAATTAAAAAAATTGTATGCTGATGGTGGCTCAACAAATAGCGTAGCAGAAATTATCCTAAAGCAATTGGGTGGAGCAGGACGATTGAATGCGATGACTGGGGCATATAATTTCCGTGATTTAGGCAACGGGTTATCATTCAAGATAAAAAACCAAAGGGCAAACTACATAAAAATAACCCTTAATGGTATGGACTTGTATGACTTGGAGGTAGGACGTACCCGGGGAACAACATATAAGGTTGTAGCATCTCACGATAGTATTTACTATGACCAATTGAAACCTTTGATTGAGCAAGCAACGGGTATGTATCTTTCTTTATTTGCTAAAGGGGGTAAAGTAAAGAAAAAATACGCAGTATTGAGAAGTCCTATGGGCGAAATAATTGCAGACATACAAGTTGATAATGAAGATAAGATGGAAGCTTTAAAGAAATTTAGAGATATGGGCATCAACGAGGTAGGATCAATATATTTTACCGATACTCCTCCATATTATTACGCTAAGGGTGGGGCGATTGGAGATGCAGCGAGAGTTAAAAGCAAAAACAAGACTGGAGTTATAATGAAAATATTTAAGGCAGATGACTTTGAACAATTTTCGGATGTTAAGCCAGAAAAAAACTATCTGATAAAATTCGCAGATGGTACTCAGGATACATATCCAAAGAGCGAACTTGAAATATTTAAAAACTAATTATGATACCCTACTTAATTGCACTTGTTGGAGGTTACTTTATTGGAGAGGGAATGGGAGCGGACTCTTTCGCTAAAGGCGGTATTTTAGATTCAAATGTAAAAGATAATGTTTCCGACTATTTGATACACAGATTAGATAATGCTGACTTTGAAGTTTATATTGACAATAGCGTTTCTCCGGAAGAACTTACTGTAACCTGCACATCTTATGACAATGTCGATATTCAGAATTTCTTAAAAGATGCAAATCAAGCACTATTTGATGGGGAAGGAAAAGAGGAGTATAGTTCTGTTAAAGGACCACTCCCGGAGTTTTTACTACAAGTTATGGCTGATGGGGGTAAAACAACAACATTTCAAGATAAGGTAAATGCAGTAGCGAGTAGGTTGATTGATACTGATGTTCCAAAGAAACTTCAAAAAGATTATGGCAAGAAGTACAATAAGGAAGAAGCGTATTTGGCCGCAAAGAGAATTATAGGATCACAAATGTCGAAAGAAAAGTATGATGATGGTGGGGACACGGGCAAACCAAAATGGAATTTAAAGCCAGATCCAAAGTATCTTAGAAAAACAGATTGGGAAGATTTGGCTTTTGTAAAAGAAATGTACGATGAAGGTAATTACGAAACGGGTTTAAAATTTGCAAGTAATTTAGATACAATAGTAAGAGATGAAATTCCACCAGAAGTGTGGCAAAAATTAGGGGGTGGACTAACAAAAAAGGGTTTAGAAGAAGCAAAACAAAACATAAAAAAATATAAAAAAGCATAAAATGAAAAAAACAATTCTGTCTTTAT
>Ga0136644_10001392_pt1 | contig 19260 bp, 24 predicted proteins | sample C_130820_EF_Meta_FD_94780 | JGI IMG/M metagenome (GOLD analysis project Ga0136644, IMG submission 94780) | Freshwater microbial communities from Lake Croche, Canada to study carbon cycling - C_130820_EF_MetaG (v2) (version 2) | ecosystem: Environmental > Aquatic > Freshwater > Lake | place... | reverse complement strand
ATAAAGGCCGATTGCATGCCCGGCAATACGCGAGAGACTCGCCCCATATACACATTGCCAACCAATCCTCGTTCGAGCGTTCTTTCGACATGGAGTTCTTGCACGGCGCCACTTTCAACCACGGCAACTCGGGTTTCCTGTGGCGACCAGTTGATCAAAATGTCTTGTTGCATGGAGAAACCTCGAAAGTTACACCTTGAACCCGAACTCACGCAGTATTTGCGCGGTCTCGAACATGGGCAAGCCCATGATGCCAGAGTAACTGCCGTTGATGTGCTCTATGAAGGCTGCTGCCCTACCCTGCACAGCATAGGCACCTGCTTTTCCCATCGACTCACCACTTGCGACATAGTGCTTGATTTGTTGCTTTGTCATGGGGGCAAAGCGCACGGTCGAGACACTGAGGGCCTGCAACTTCCTGCGCGCTGAGCCAACGGCGACCGAGGTCAACACCCGATGTGTTTGACCACTCAGTGCACCTAACATCATCTGGGCATCACCTGTGTCATGGGGCTTGCCAAGAATTGATGGACCCAAAGCTACCGTTGTGTCAGAGCACAACACCGGAGCTGGCGATAAACCCCTTCGCTTCATTCGTAACATCGCTGCAGAGAGTTTGAGCATGGTCACGCGCTGCACATAAGACTTTGGACTTTCAGAGGAGAGGACTGTCTCCAGGGCTTCTGCATCTTCTGTCGCGTCTGGCAATAGCAACTCATAGGAAACACCCAACTGCTCAAGCAATTGGCGCCGCCGTGGACTTTGTGAGGCCAAATAGACAAATGAATAGGATGACATCACATTACTCGCGGTGGTAGGGATGGTTGGCGTTGATCGACCATGCACGGTAAAGCTGCTCGATCAATAAGACGCGCACCATGGCATGAGGCAATGTCAGGTCTGACAAGCGGATACGCTCATGGGCATTTTTTTTGAACTCAGGATCTAAGCCATCTGGACCGCCGATGACCAAGGCCACATCATCTGCATCAAGCTGCCAGTGTTTGAGTTTCTGCGCCAATGCCAGGGTGGTGAGGCTCGTCCCTCGCTCATCCAAGGCCACGATGCGACAACCCCTGGGTATGGCAGATTGAATGCGCTCCCTCTCTGCGGCATAGAGTGTGTCTATGGTTTTTGATCCGCGCGGTTCCGTTTTGACCGCCTTGAGTTCAACTTTGATCTCGGGTGGAAACCGCTTTGCATAGTCATCCCATGCGGTCTGTGCCCAGTCGGGCACACGCTGGCCCACAGCAACCACCCAAAGCCTCATGCCTTGCGTGTGAGCGGTTTTTTAACCGCAGGTTTCTTAGTCGTTGGTTTGGCCGCAGATTTTTTAGCAGCAGGCTTGCCCACAACTTTGGTGACCGGTTTGGTGCTGGATTTAAACGTCGCTTTGGGGGCGGTCTTTGACGTTGTCTTTCTCGCGCTCGGCTGGGAAATCGTCTTTTGAGAAGGGGCAGATTTTTTAGCGACGGTCTTTTTTGCGGCCGCTTTCTTAGGAGTAACTTTAGGTTCTGCTTTTACAGGAGCCAAAGGTTTAGGTGCCCCAAATTTCAAGCGGACCGGCTTCTCGCCCCATATCTCTTCCAAGTTGTAGTACTGGCGAATCGTCGGTTGCATGATGTGAACGACGACAGCGCCACAGTCAACAATGATCCACTCCCCGTTGTCCTCACCTTCGATGCGTGGTTTGGGAAAACCAGCCTCGCGGACTTTGTCGCGCACGCTCGATGCCAAGGCCTTGGTTTGTCGGTTGGAGGTTCCTGAGGCAATGATCACACGTTCAAACAATGAAGAGAGATGCTCTGTGTCGAAAACATCCAGCGACTGGGCTTTTACATCTTCCAGCGCATCGACGATGCAACGTTGGAGTTTTTGGACATCTTTTTTAGCGTGAGAATCAGTCATCAGAGTTTTGTTTGGTAGAGGCTGTGTTGTTCAATGTAGCGTTGCACAGATAGGGGCAACAAAGGTGGCATGGTCGCGCCACGTGCAATACGAGATCGGATGTCGGTTGCGCTCACCGCCTGAGGCGTCATGTCTAATCTTTGCACGTCGGCAGATACCCCATTGTGCCACTGCGCAAAATTAGGACTTGCCGTGTCGTCTTGCGTCTCTGGGCGCTGCGCAACCACCACAGTCGACATGAGCAAAATGTCTTCCCAGCGTCGCCAACTCTTGAAGGCCCGGGCTTGGTCTTCACCGATGAACAAAAACAACACCGCATCCGGATTCTCTATCTTCAAAGCAAGCAAAGTATCAATGGTGAAGGTTGGCCCTTGGCGCTCAATTTCCCGGCAGTCCACGCAACTCGGTTGAATGTCATCGAAGGCCAGATGAACCATGGCCAAGCGGTGCACAGCATCCGTCAGTGGGCGCGCTTTGTGCCAAGCAGATCCGGTGGGAATAATTCTCAGTAGGTCCAAATTAAATTGAGCTAATGCCGCCCGAGCCATGGCTTGATGCGCCACGTGCGGGGGATCAAAAGCTCCGCCAAATACGCCAATACGTGTCACGTCAGCCAATCTCGTCGCACCAAAAATTCGTGCGTTAATGCGTATTCAGGAGTTCCTGGCTCATAGTGATGTTGGTAAGACCAACTCACCAGAGGCGGCATCGACAACAAAATGGATTCGGTGCGCCCGCCTGATTGCAGACCAAAATGCGTACCTCTGTCCCAGACCAGGTTGAATTCAACATAGCGTCCGCGGCGGTAGAGTTGGTGCGCTCTTTCCTGTTCGCCGTAAGCTCTCTTTTCGTGGCGTTCAACGATGGGCATGTAAGCTGGCAAGAACGCATCGGCCACACTGCGTAGCATGGCGAAACTGTTGTCAAACCCCAGTTCTGAAAAGTCATCGAAGAACACGCCGCCAATGCCACGTTGCTCGTCTCGGTGTTTCAGACAAAAGTAATCGTCGCACCAAGTTTTAAATCTTGGGTAAAGATTTGAACCATAGGGTTGCAAGGCATCCTTACAGGTTTGGTGGAAGTGAACAGCATCCTCGGTGAAGCCATAGTAGGGCGTCAAGTCCATGCCCCCCCCAAACCATGCGACTGTGTCACCGTTGGTCGGTGTTGCTGCAATCATGCGCACATTCATGTGTACGGTCGGCACAAAAGGATTGCGCGGATGGAACACCAAAGATACCCCCATCGCTTCAAAAGGTGCACCTGATAACTCAGGTCGATGTTGGGTTGCAGAGGGTGGCAGCTTGGGGCCCTGCACGTGTGAGAAGCCGCAACCCGCGCGCTCAAAAACAGCACCATTTTCCAAAATTTTGGTGATGCCATTGCCTTGCAATTGTTCGCCAGGGGCTTTTTCCCATGCGTCCGACACAAAAGTACCGCCGTCTTTTTGAGCCACAGCCTCCACGATACGGGACTGCAAACCGATCAAATAGTCGCGCACGGACTCTGCAACAGGTGTCATTTGTCAATCCTTGGAATTAAAGAGACTTGATGGGTTGAACGGGGGCAGCTTGTGCGGCATGAAATCCTCTCACGCCTTCATAGACCCGGGCAATGTGCACATAGTCCGCCTGTTGATTTCCGGTCAAATGCATGAAATGCGATAGATCTACTTTCTTTTGTCCGTAGTCGATGCGCACCATGCACAGAGGGACGCTTGCCAGAGTGGCCAATTGGTAGAAACCGCTGCGCCAACCTTCGGTACGTCGGCGGGTTCCTTCCGGGGACAAAGCAAGCCACAAATACCCATCCTCAACTTGATGTTGCTTGAATAAATTGAGCAAATGAGCGACCACCCCTTGCGAGGTAGACCGATCGATGGAGATCCCACCCAACCAAGCCAACCATCGACCGAACAAAGGAATTTCAAACAACGTGTGTTTTGCTAAAAATTGAACCTGTAGCCCTATGGACCATTTGACCAACATCATCACCACAAAATCCCAGTTGCTGGTGTGAGGGTAGCCAATGAGGACACCTTGTTTCGAAGGCAAACCGTCAAAGCAATAACGCCAACCGGCCAAAGTCAGCACTACACGGGCCAAACGACTGCCCTTGAACTGGACAGGCAGTTCGGATTGAGGGTGGGTCTGGGGCATTGGACTGAGTTGTTACTTTCAGCGCGAGAAGGCTCTATGGCCTATATCGCGACGGTACTGCATGCCATCAAAGTGAATAGTTTGAGCCGTTTCATAGGCCAGCTGCTGGGCTTGTTTGAGTGTTCCGCCCAAAGCGGTCACACACAACACACGACCCCCATTGGTAAACAACTCAGTGCCTCGCTGCTGCGTAGCAGCATGAAACACCACCACCTCGTCAGTGTCTTTAGGCAACCCAGTGATCACATCACCTTTGCGAGGTTGCTCTGGGTAGCCGTCAGAGGCGACAACAACGCCGACTGCACTGCGACGATCCCACTGCAATTCGATGCTGTCGAGTCGCTTGGTAGCTCCAGGTTCAGTTGCCGCCAACAGCACATCGACCAGATCAGTTTTTAAACGCATCATGATGGGCTGAGTTTCAGGATCGCCCATCCGGCAGTTGAATTCCAAGGTCTTGGGCTTACCTTGCGCATCGATCATCAAACCCGCATAAAGAAATCCTGTAAAAACGATGCCGTCTTTTTCCATCCCGCGGATGGTAGGCAAAATGATTTCGCGCATGGCACGCGCATGAACTTCTGGCGTCACTACAGGCGCAGGGGAGTAGGCACCCATGCCGCCTGTGTTGGGGCCCTGATCAGCATCCAGCAAGCGCTTGTGGTCTTGGCTGGTAGCCAGTGGAAGCACGGTGTGGCCATCACACATGACAATGAAACTGGCTTCTTCACCCTCTAAAAACTCTTCAATGACTACCCGCGCGCCACCCGCGTTGTGAGTGACGCCGAGGGTGTTATCTACCAACATGTAGTCGATGGCCTGATGGGCGTCGTCCAAACTCATCGCCACCACCACGCCTTTGCCCGCTGCTAAGCCATCGGCTTTGACGACGATCGGCGCTCCCTTGGCATCGACATAAGCATGTGCAGATGCTGGGTCAGTGAAGGTTTCGTACTCAGCTGTAGGGATGCTGTGGCGTTTCATGAAGGCCTTGCTGAAGGCCTTCGAGCTTTCTAGCTGAGCGGCTGCTTGAGTGGGGCCAAAGATGCGCAAACCGTGCGCGCGAAATTCGTCTACAACGCCTGCAGCCAAGGGTGTCTCTGGGCCCACCACGGTGAGTTCGACATGCACAGACTGAGCAAATTCTCTCAAAGCCGTGACATCTGTCAGCGCAATGTTTTCAAGGCGTTTGTCTTTCGCAGTGCCCCCATTACCTGGCGCAACGAACACCGTTTGTACTTTGTGCGATTGAGCGAGCTTCCAAGCCAGTGCGTGCTCACGGCCGCCTCCGCCAATGACCAAAATTTTCATAGCTCGGCGTTGTGATAGACCTCTTGCACATCGTCAAGGTCTTCCAACACATCCAGTATTTTTTGCATTTTGATGGCGTCATCTGCGCTGAGTTCAATGGTGTTTTCGGGACGCCAGGTGACCTCAGCAACTTCAGGCTTGAGGCCTGCTGCCTCCAGTGCTTTTTGAACGGATTCAAATTCTGTGGAGGCAGTCAGCACCTCGATGGCGCCGTCATCACCCGTGATGACATCATCAGCGCCAGCTTCCAAAGCAATTTCCATGATTTGATCTTCATTGCTTTGTGGCGCAAAAATAAATTGTCCGCAGTGTTTGAACTGAAACGACACGGAGCCCTCGGTGCCCAAATTACCACCGTGTTTACTGAACGCATGGCGCACCTCAGCCACGGTGCGCACCTTGTTGTCGGTCATGGTGTCCACAATGATGGCAGCGCCGCCGATGCCGTACCCTTCGTAACGAATCTCCTCGTAGTTCACGCCTTCCAAGTTACCGGTGGCTTTGTCGATGTTGCGTTTGATGTTGTCAGCCGGCATGTTGGCGGCTTTGGCTTTTTCAATCGCCAATCTCAAACGCGGATTGATGTCGAGGTCAGCGCCACCTAAGCGGGCTGCGACCATGATTTCACGGATGAGTCGAGTCCAGATGCGGCCACGTTTTTCGTCTTGTCGCCCCTTGCGGTGCTGAATGTTGGCCCATTTGCTATGTCCCGCCACGTGTTGTCCTTGCTTTTATGAAAATTTCGGGCGATTTTACGTGGGCGAACGATGTCAAGCGACGCCCCATCTTTGATGCCTCTCGTGTCCTGAAGGAATTCCTTTGGGAGTTAGCTGGCAGCGGTTTCCTCAGACGAATTGGGCTCAACTTTGGCGCCCTTTTCCTTCTTTGGCAGGGGCTGAATGTCTAACAACACTTCATCTTTGGCATCGATGTCCACACTCAGGCGGCCACCCTCAGTCAAACGACCAAACAACAACTCGTCAGCCAGGGCACGACGGATGGTGTCTTGAATCAAACGCTGCATAGGACGTGCGCCCATCAACGGGTCAAAGCCCTTCTTGGCCAAGTGCTGACGCAACTTATCGCTGAAAGTCACGTCCACTTTCTTTTCAGCCAGTTGGGTTTCCAACTGGAGCAAGAACTTGTCGACCACGCGCATGATGACGTTTTCGTCCAAGGCTTTAAAGCCAACGATGGCATCCAAACGATTGCGGAACTCAGGTGTGAACAGTCGTTTGATATCACCCATTTCATCGCCAGCTTGGCGCGGGTTGGTAAAGCCAATGGTGGCCTTGTTCATGGTCTCAGCGCCCGCATTGGTCGTCATGATCAAGACCACGTTGCGGAAGTCGGCTTTGCGGCCGTTGTTGTCGGTCAGGGTGCCATGGTCCATGACTTGCAACAGGACGTTGTAAATGTCAGGGTGGGCTTTCTCGATTTCGTCGAGCAGCAAAACGCAATGGGGCTTCTTGGTCACTGCCTCGGTCAACAAGCCACCTTGGTCAAAGCCTACGTAACCGGGAGGCGCGCCAATCAGGCGGCTCACCGCATGGCGCTCCATGTACTCAGACATGTCAAAGCGAATCAGGTCAATGCCCATGATGTAGGCGAGCTGTTTAGCCGCTTCGGTTTTACCCACGCCTGTTGGACCACTGAACAAAAATGCGCCAATGGGTTTATCGCTCTTGCCCAGGCCAGAGCGAGCCATCTTGACTGCAGAAGCCAGCACCTCAAGTGCCTTGTCTTGACCAAAGACCACACTCTTCAAATCGCGTTCCAAAGTTTGCAACTTGCCGCGGTCATCGTTGGACACATTGGCAGGCGGAATTCGTGCAATCTTGGCCACGATGTCTTCGATTTCGGTTTTGCTGATCGTCTTCTTGCGCTTGGATGCGGGCAAGATTCGCTGGGCAGCACCTGCTTCGTCAATGACGTCAATCGCTTTGTCGGGTAGGTGGCGGTCATTGATGTACTTTGCACTCAATTCGGCAGCAGCCTGTAGAGCTGCCACAGCGTACTTGACGTTGTGGTGCTCCTCAAAACGAGACTTCAAGCCCTTCAAAATATCGACAGTTTGTTCAATGGAGGGTTCGACCACATCGATTTTTTGAAAACGACGGCTCAAGGCAGCATCTTTCTCGAAAATGCCTCGGTACTCTGTGAATGTGGTGGCACCGATGCATTTGAGCTGACCACTGGACAGCGCGGGTTTGAGCAAATTGGAGGCGTCCAAGGTACCCCCTGAAGCGGCACCTGCACCGATGAGTGTGTGTATTTCGTCAATGAACAAAATGGCGTGGGGCTTTCCCTGAAGCGACTTGATCACGCCTTTGAGGCGTTGTTCGAAATCACCGCGGTATTTGGTGCCGGCCAACAAGGCGCCCATATCGAGCGAATAAACCACCGACTCAGCCAAAATTTCAGGGACGTCGTTTTGCGTGATTCGCCAGGCTAGGCCCTCAGCAATGGCTGTTTTACCGACCCCTGCCTCACCGACCAACAAGGGGTTGTTTTTACGACGACGACATAAAATTTGGATGGTGCGTTCCACTTCGTATTCACGGCCAATCAATGGATCAATCTTTCCGTCCTTGGCCAATTGATTCAGGTTTTGTGTGAATTGCTCCAAAGGAGAGGTTTTTTCATTCTTTTCGGATGAGCCGCTCTCTTCGCTTTCTCCTTGGGGTGCTTCGGTACCTTTAACCGGCTCAGGTGGATCGCTTTTCTTGATGCCGTGAGCAATGAAATTCACCACGTCCAAACGGGTCACCCCTTGTTGGTGCAGGTAGTAAACAGCATGTGAGTCTTTTTCGCCAAAAATGGCGACGAGCACATTGGCACCCGTGACCTCTTTTTTGCCATTGCCGGTAGATTGCACATGCATGATGGCACGTTGAATCACGCGCTGAAAACCTAAAGTTGGTTGAGTGTCAACTTCTTCGGTTCCTGCTACTTGCGGTGTGTTGTCTTTGATGAAGTTGGCCAGGGATTTACGAAGATCATCAATGTTGGCAGAGCAAGCGCGCAACACCTCAGCGGCACTGGGGTTGTCCAGCAAGGCCAACAACAGGTGTTCGACAGTGATGAATTCGTGCCGTTGCTGGCGGGCCTCTACAAAGGCCATGTGCAAGCTGACTTCAAGTTCTTGGGCAATCATGTGTTTTCCTTCTCGCTTGCATCGTGGGTTTGACTGTATATGGAAACAAAAGCCATTTATTCAACGGGTTCACTGACACATTGCAATGGATGCCCGGCTTTGCGGGCAGCCTCCATCACCTGGTCCACTTTTGTGGCAGCTACATCTTTGCTGTAGATACCGCAGACACCTTTGCCGTCGAGGTGGATTTTGAGCATGATTTGTGTTGCAGATTCACGGTCTTTAGAGAAAAACTCTTGCAAAACCATGACGACAAACTCCATCGGTGTGAAGTCATCGTTCAGCATCAAAACCTGAAACATCTGCGGCGGCTTGGTGCGCAGAGTGCGACGCTCTAAGACGACTGAGTCGCCATCATCGCGATCAGGAGTTTGAACTTTTTTCGTAGGAGTAAGGCGCGCCATGGTCTGATTCTAACGAGCAGCGTTAGATGTGATCGATCAACACCCGACCAAAGCCAGAGCAACTGACCTGAGTTGCCCCGTCCATCAAGCGGGCAAAGTCGTAGGTCACACGCTTGGTGGCAATGGCATCCTCCATTGACACAAGGAGGCAGTCTGCTGCTTCGAACCACCCCATGTGACGCAGCATCATTTCGGCTGACAAAATCATTGATCCTGGGTTGACATAGTCCTTGCCCGCGTACTTGGGAGCGGTTCCATGCGTGGCTTCAAAGCAAGCTACGGTGTCTGACAGGTTTGCGCCCGGGGCAATGCCAATGCCACCTACTTGTGCCGCGATAGCGTCCGAAATGTAGTCGCCGTTAAGGTTCAGGGTGGCGACGACGGAATATTCGGCGGGTCGCATTAAAACTTGCTGCAAGAAAGCATCCGCCAAAACGTCTTTGATGATGATGGAGTGACCGAATTTTGGATTTTGGATCCGACACCATGGGCCTCCATCAATCAGTTTGGCGCCAAACTCTTTTTGTGCCAGAGCAAGTGCCCAATCTCTGAAACCGCCCTCGGTGTACTTCATGATGTTGCCTTTGTGGACAATGGTCACGCTGGGCTTGTCATGGTCTATCGCATATTGAATGGCTTTGCGAATGAAGCGCTCAGTTCCCTCTATGGAGACGGGCTTGATGCCGATCGCAGATGTATTGGGAAAGCGAATGGTCGTGGCCCCCATTTCTTGCGTTAAAAAGGCGATGAGCTTTTTGGCCTCGGCACTTTCTGCGGCATATTCAATACCGGCGTAAATATCTTCAGAATTTTCACGAAAAATCACCATCTGGGTGTTTTCAGGCTCCTTCAAAGGCGATGGCACCCCCTTGAAATATTGAATAGGACGCAGACACACGTACAGGTCTAAGGCCTGGCGAAGTGCTACGTTTAATGAGCGAATTCCGCCACTCACGGGGGTGTTCAGCGGGCCTTTGATCGACACCACGAAATCACGCAATACCTGGGTGGTTTCCTCTGGCAGCCAGACATCAGGCCCATAAATACGAGTGGATTTTTCGCCTGCATACACCTCCATCCAATGAATTTGACGTTTGCCGCGATAGACCTTGGCAACGGCTGCGTCAACGACCTGTCGCATCACAGGCGTGACGTCTTGACCCACCCCATCACCCTCAATGAATGGAATGATGGGCTGATCGGGAACATTCAATGACATATCGGCGTTGACCGTGATTTTTTGCCCTTGGGCAGGCACTTGTATGTGCAGGTAAGCCATAAATGAAGCTCCGAAAGGTATAGTAGCTTTATGATTCTAGTGACGGCGCTCAGGAAGTCTTCACTGATGCACCGCGTTGGCGACACCCACTGGCCAGATAATGTGCTCATGAAACGCTTGATACAACTCATTCTGATTGCACTGATCCATCTGAGCCTCTTGGCTCAAGAGGGGCCACAAACCAACCTGCCCCGCATCAAGCTACAGCTTGGTATGTACCAAATTGACGCCCAAGTCGCTCAAACACCCGAGCAACGCAGCATAGGACTGATGTATCGTGCCGATATGCCAGCGCATGAGGGCATGCTGTTCGTGTTTGAACAAGTCAGCACGCAGTGCTTCTGGATGAGGAATACGCTGTTACCCCTCACAGCCGCCTTTGTGGCGGAGGATGGAACTATTGTGAATTTGGCAGACATGAAGCCTCAAACCACGGACTCACATTGCTCGACCAAGCCTGTTCGTTTTGTTTTGGAAATGCACCAAGGTTGGTTTGCCAAAAAAGGGTTCAAAGCCGGTACGCGTTTAATCGGCGTTCCCTTCAAGCCCTGATCAACTCACAACTCATGCAAAAAGCCGACCCCAGCGTCGGCTTTTTGCATGGAAAGCCCAGCGGGCTATCTTTTGGGATTAGGCGAAATTGCTTTCTGCAAACTCCCAGTTGACCAGCTTGTCGAGGAATGTCTCGACAAATTTGGGACGCATATAGCGGTAATCGATGTAATAAGCGTGTTCCCAAACGTCAACTGTCAACAAGGCTTTGTCAGCTGTGGTCAAGGGTGTGCCAGCGGCGCCAGTGTTGACGATGTCCACGGATCCATCGGCCTTTTTAACCAGCCATGTCCAGCCTGAGCCAAAGTTACCCACAGCGCTCTTGACGAAAGCTTCTTTGAAAGATGCATAGCTGCCGAATTTGGCGTTGATGGCTGCAGCCAATGCGCCGGTGGGTTCGCCGCCACCTTGTGGTTTCATGCAGTTCCAGAAAAAGGTGTGGTTCCAGATTTGGGCTGAGTTGTTGTAGACGCCACCGCTGGACTTCTTGATGATCTCTTCCAAAGACATGCTTTCAAACTCAGTGCCTTTTTGAAGGTTATTGAGGTTGACCACATAGGCATTGTGGTGCTTGCCATGATGAAACTCCAAGGTTTCTTGGGAGTAATGGGGTGCCAATGCGTCAATGGCGTAGGGCAAAGCGGGGAGCGTGTGTTCCATGAAGACCTCTGAAGTAAAAAAATGAATTGTAAAAACTAAATGTAGCGTGTTGCTGTGACCTGCAATTCAACCACGCCGTCCGCAAGGGTTGCATGCACCTCTTGACCTGCAGCAGTTTGCGCCACCGAAGAGATCGACTGACCATCAACACGGCTAAGCCAAGAAAAACCACGCTTCAGAACCAACTTTGGATCGAGCAATTCGAGACGCAAAGCTGAACGTTGCAAGCGTTCTTTCGCAATGGTTGGCGTTTGCTGTAGGACTCGGTCGAAATTACTCTTTAAATTCACCAACACGTATTTTTCCCGTTGAACATGTGCATGAGCCGCTGCGCGCAAGCGTTGTTGCAAGGTCATCAGTTGCATTTTTTCAAGTGTCACACCTTGTGAAGGGCGGCCCAAACGCGATTGCGCATGATCCAAGCGTTGCGTGTGTTGATCCAGGAGGCGATAGGTCTGGCTTTGCAAAACGGCCAGCCACGTCTGGAGGTTTTCTAGCAATTCTTGCCTAGGGGTCGCGCACAGCTCAGCGGCGGCAGTTGGCGTGGGTGCTCGCATGTCAGCACAGAAGTCAGAGATGGTGAAGTCTGTTTCGTGCCCCAGACCCGCAATCACTGGCACTGGACTATGAACAATGGCGCGGGCCAAGGTTTCGTCGTTGAAGGACCACAAGTCTTCAATCGACCCCCCCCCACGGACCAGCAAAATTACATCTACCTGGGGTTGCTGGACGATTGTCTGTAAGGCGTGAACCAAGGCTGGGGCAGCATCTGCGCCTTGCACGGGGGAAGGCGCTAAGACCACAGGAATATGTGGCACGCGGCGTTGTAGCGCCGTGGCCACATCGTGCAAGGCCGCTGCACCCAAAGACGTCACCACGCCAATGCAGCGGGGTCTTTGTGGAATTGGTCTTTTTCGTTCAGCCAGAAACAAGCCCTCGGCTTCAAGCTTGGCTTTAAGCCTCAAAAATTGCTCGAACCAAGCACCTTGACCTGTCCGTCGCATGTTTTCAACAATGAGTTGCAACTCACCGCGGGGTTCGTAAACCCCCAGACGACCTCGCAACTCCACCAACTCTCCGTCATTCGGAGAAAAATCCAACAACTGGGCGGCTCGCTTAAACATGGCACAGCGCAACTGACCTTGCGAATCCTTGAGCGAAAAATAGCAATGCCCACTGGATGCCCTCGTAAAGCCAGAAACCTCGCCGCGCACAGCAACAGGATTGAACCGCGACTCCAAAGCATCAGCAATGGCGCGGCAAAGTGCCCCAACTGACCAGATTTGGGGCGTCAAACCAAGAGTTTGAGTGGTAGGCATGTATCAACTCATCCACAGAAGCGCAATAAGCCCAATGAAATGCTTCAACTCCATTGAGAGCTCGAGAGTTCGTTGTAACTCATTGATTCAATTAACATTTTCTATGCTCAACTTTCATGCAATGTGTTGGCATCGGCCATGCATGCTGCTTGTAACTGATTCAGAACGAACTTACCCACAAAGTTATCCACAAGAAATGTGTATGAGAGGCTGCGTCATAATGGTCGCTCTCTTTCAATTGGAGTGATGCGTTGCTGTCGATCATACAAGCGGCTGGGTGGCCAATTTGGCCGTTACTGGTTTGTTCCGTGGTAGCTCTGGCCTTGATCATTGAGCGTTTGCTGAGCCTACGCAAGCAGCTGGTCACACCAGCTGGCTTACTGAATCAAGCCATCCAGGCCTCTGAAGCGAGTCTGCCCAGCGATGCAGTGATCGCCCAACTCGAACAGCATTCGGCATTGGGACAAGTACTCGCGAGCGGTTGGCAAGCTTTGCAAATCAGTCCACAAATCAACGACGTTGACTTGCGCTACAGCATGGAAGTCAGTGGACGCGAGGTGGCGCATGGTTTGGAAAAAAATCTATCCACTCTGGCCACCATTGCTTCGGCGGCTCCTTTGCTTGGGTTACTTGGTACCGTGATTGGCATGATTGATATTTTTGGTTCGCAAGCACCTGGCACCAGCAATCCAGCCCAATTGGCGCAGGGCATTTCTATGGCCCTCTACAACACCGCATTTGGCTTGATAGTGGCAATCCCAGCATTGATGTTTTGGCGCTACCTCCGTGCCCGTGTAGACGCCTTCGTGCTCGAACTCGAATTGGATGCTGAACGGTTTGCCCGCCATTTGTTGCTGTTGCGCAGCAAGCTGCGTTGAAGAGTTTTGTTAGAGCATGAAATTTCATCGGTCAAGTGCCCCAGAGCCTGAAATCAACCTGATTCCCTTCATTGACGTACTGTTGGTGGTTTTGATCTTTTTGATGCTCTCCACCACCTACAGCAAGTTCACTGAAATGCAACTCAACTTGCCTGTGGCAGATGCTGCACCGCAGAAAGACAGGCCAGGGGAAGTGATGGTGTCGATCAGCAGCGATGGCCGCTACAGCGTCAACCGAATTCCCCTGTCGGGTCGCGATGTGCTCGCTTTGAGCCAAGCGCTGGCTCAGGCCACACAAACCATAGACAACCCCATGGTCGTGGTCAGCGCTGATGCCCAAGCCAGCCATCAATCTGTGATGTTGGTGATGGAAGCGGCCCGCCGCAATGGATTGGTTCAACTCACTTTTGCTGCCCAGCAGGGCGGCAAGTCAGACTGATCTTTGTCTAGGATTTTCGTTACCTCAATGCGTGAAGTGCTGTCACGGGCATGGATGAGTTGTGGTCCCCTCGCACTTGTCTTGTGGCCTGTAGCCGCCTGTTTTGGCATCCTGGTTTGGTTCAGACAACTTCTGTATCGCTGGCGTTTGTTGACACCCCAAACGTTGCCAGTTCCGGTGGTGATTGTTGGAAATGTGCTGGTGGGTGGGGTCGGAAAGACGCCAGTCGTCATTGCCTTGGTGCAACATTTGCAACAACGCGGCATTGTTGTTGGTGTTTTGTCGCGAGGCTACGCCAGACAGAGCCAGGACTTGCGCGAAGTTCGCATCAACAGCTCAGCCAAAGACGTTGGCGATGAACCACTTTTGATCTACCGAAGCACGGGTGCACCGGTTTGGGTGGGGGCTCATCGGGTCGCAGCAGGCCGCGCGTTGCTTCAAGAGCACCCGTACGTTCAGGTGGTGGTGTGTGATGATGGATTGCAGCACCTACCCCTTTCACGTGACATAGAACTATGTGTGTTTGACGAGCGGGGTATTGGCAATGGATGGGTATTGCCTGCAGGTCCATTGCGTGAGCCTTGGCCCCGACGTTCAACACCGTCGATCCACTGCTTTGATCTCAGCAGCGCCAATGAGATGCAACAGGGACGGTACAGAATCATTCGTCAACTGGCTGACTTTGCCGTTCGTGCGGACGGCACGCGACGCAGTTTAAAAGAGTGGCGACACCACCCCGTCCAGGCCTTGGCCGGCATCGCCAAGCCCCAAGTATTTTTTGACATGCTTCGGGAACAGGGCGTGATGCTGAACCATACCCAAGCATTGCCAGACCACCATGATTTTGATGTGTTCATCATCAATCCATCACTGGGCGAGGTGCTTTGCACAGAGAAGGACGCAGTCAAACTGTGGCGTCAACATCCTGAAGTTTGGGCGGTCCCTTTGGTGATCACCCTACCCCTTGAAATGCTACAAGCCTTCGACCAGCTCTTGGACACAAAGTTATCATCTGACCATGGACTCCAAACTACTTGAACTGCTGGTCTGCCCAGTGACCAAAGGCTCCCTCGACTACAACCGCGAGCGACAAGAATTAATCTCTCGCAGTGCGAGGCTTGCCTATCCTGTGCGTGACGGCATTCCAGTCTTGTTGGAACTTGAAGCGCGCGTTTTGACCGATCAAGAACTTGAGAGCTGAATGGCTTTTTGTGTTTTGATTCCAGCGCGCTTGGCCTCCTCGCGGCTTCCTAACAAGCCCCTGGCAGATATCGCCGGTTTACCCATGGTGGTGCGGGTAGCCCAACGTGCCCAAAAGTCTCTTGCGACACGCGTGGTGGTTGCTGCCGATGATGAGCGTATCCGCGCTGCATGCGCTCAGCACAATATCAAAAGCATTTTGACCCGTCACGACCACCCCTCTGGCAGCGACCGGTTGGCTGAGGCGTGTGATCTCTTGGGCTTGAATGACTCTGACATCGTGGTCAATGTTCAAGGCGACGAGCCATTGATCGATCCCAACGCCATCAATGCAGCCGCCCATCTGCTTCAAGAGCGGACCGACTGCAGCATGAGCACGCTTGCACACCCTATTGCGTCTGTCGACGACTTTGTCAATCCGAATGTGGTGAAAGTTGTACTCGATGCGCGCAATACAGCGCTCTACTTCAGCCGAGCCCCAATTGCTTGGTGGCGTGATGGTTTCGCGCGAGGCGTCTCATCTTTGCCTAGTTCAGCACCTTTGCGCCACATCGGGCTTTACGGATACAGAGTTGATTTTTTACGTCAGTATCCAAAGCTCAGTCAAGCTCCAATTGAAGTGACCGAATCGCTAGAGCAACTGCGGGCCATGTGGCACGGACATCGCATCGCGGTTCACATCACGCCCAATGCGCCGGGAATGGGTGTTGACACCCCTGAAGATCTAGAGCGCGTTCGTCAGCTTTTTGAACTGGATTCGTAAGCATTTGCAAGGGGATCGCGTGCTATCCTAGAACCCAAAACTTATAAGCCATCACTTTCGAGGTAGACGCATGAGACTCATTTTGTTAGGCGCCCCTGGTGCCGGAAAAGGTACACAAGCCACATTCATTTGCCAAAAATTTGGCATTCCGCAAATTTCAACGGGTGACATGTTGCGCGCCGCTGTCAAAGCGGGTACCCCCTTAGGATTGGAAGCCAAGAAAGTGATGGACTCTGGCGGCTTGGTCAGCGACGACATCATCATTGGCTTAGTCAAAGAACGCATTACTCAGCCTGACTGTGCCCAAGGTTTCTTATTCGATGGCTTTCCAAGAACCATTCCTCAAGCTGATGCCATGAAAGCAGCTGGTGTAAAGCTCGATTACGTCCTTGAAATCGATGTGCCATTTGACGCCATCATTGAACGCATGAGCGGACGTCGCGCGCATGTGTCCAGCGGGCGCACTTACCATGTCAAATTCAACCCACCCAAAGTAGAAGGCAAAGACGATGTCACGGGAGAGCCCCTGATTCAGCGCGATGACGACAAAGAAGAAACGGTCAAGAAACGTTTGGAGGTCTACAGCGCACAGACCAGGCCCTTGGTTGACTACTACGCCAATTGGGCGAAAACTGGGGATGCTGCAGCGCCCCACTACCGAGCTATCGTGGGATTAGGGTCGGTTGAAAATATCAAGGAGCTTGCATTCAACGCCTTGGCGAGCTAAGAATCTGACAAGCGTCAAACAGGCCGCCTAGGGTGCGGCCTATTTTTTGACCATCAAAGTCAGCCTTAATGCCACCCGTGCTTGAACCGCAGTCAGTGGACCAGCGTGCGCAAACACGTCATTGGCCCGTGACTGAACGCCACCCCAGGCACAGCGCGAAGCGCGAACCACCCGGGCGCCTTGCATCTGGGCCGTCTCCAGGGCTGCTTGCAAGTCATGGTTCAGGGTGCCGTTTCCAGTGCCCGCAACCACCCACCCAGCAGGGGGGGCATGAGCCTGAACCGCACGAACGACCGAGCCATCAACACCAGCATGACTCATGACCAAATGCACCCTTGGCCAACATTGGTGTGCCAATAAGTCGTGAAGCGTCGGCAAAGGCTGAGGCCAATGCGCGCTGCTTTGAGGTCTTAGGCTCTTGAATTGCCCATTGGTCATCCGCCCCATCGGTCCAAAATCGCCCGAACTAAAGGGGTTCAAACGCAAACTGTGGATTTTTTGTATCTCATGGGCTGCATGAACATCGCCTGCACACACCACCATCACCCCCGACTGATCCTTATCAGCAGCCAGTGCTAGCGCATCTTGCAAATTTCCGGGCCCATCGCTCTCAGGGTCATTGGCGGCTCGCATGGCACAGGTCAGGACCACGGCTTTGCGGGGTTTCAACACAGCTTGCATGAAATATGCAGTTTCTTCTAATGTGTCTGTGCCATGCGTAACGACCAGACCCACAACATCCGATTGCTCCAACCAATAGGCTGCGCGTTCCAACAAGATTCGCCAAAGATCATCATCCGCGTCTTTGCTGTCAATCTGCGCCAATTGCTCGGAAACTAATTCACACCGCGGTGCGTGCAACGAATCTAGCAACTGCTCAACATGTAAATGGCCAGATGTGTAGTTATTTGGGGTATTCACGTCGCTGGCCCAGCCCGCAATCGTGCCACCTGTGGCCAAAACAACGACTTTTTTGATTTTTTTTTCGTTCATCACTTGCGAAACTTAAAAAGCTGGTTAAAAATACAGTTACTGGATGTGCAAACAGTTGCATTCAATTTAACACCATTGTGCAGGAGCCGCTTCTATGAACGATACGCCCAAACTCACTCCGCGACAGCAACAGATTCTTGATTTAATTCAGTCAGCCATCGCCAACACGGGGGCCCCGCCTACGCGCGCTGAAATCGCCCACGAACTCGGTTTCAAATCTGCCAATGCTGCCGAAGAGCATCTGCAAGCCTTGGCCCGCAAAGGCGTGATCGAGTTAATCAGCGGCACTTCACGAGGCATTCGTTTGAAAGGTCAGAATTTACGAACGATGCAGCACTCATTTGCACAGCAATTCACCCTCCCCTTGCAAAGCCTTGCCCAGTTGTCGTTGCCTTTAATTGGGCGGGTTGCCGCGGGCTCCCCCATCTTGGCTCAAGAACACGTAGATCAGACCTATTTCGTCGAAAGCAGTCTGTTTCTGCACAAGCCTGATTACTTGCTGCGTGTCCGAGGCATGTCCATGCGTGATGCTGGGATCATGGATGGGGATTTGCTCGCCGTGCAATCCACCCGAGAAGCCAGAAACGGACAAATCGTGATCGCCCGCTTAGGAGATGAAGTGACCGTTAAACGATTTCGCCGTACCGCAACTCAAATTGAGTTGTTGGCAGAAAACCCAGACTTTCAAACCATTGTTGTGGAACCTGGCGAACCATTTGAAATTGAAGGCCTGGCAGTTGGCCTGATCCGTAACACCATGTTGATGTAAAGAAAGAACAAACCATGAGCCTTGCCCTCTTTGGCGCTTACCGCCTTATCAACCCACTTCAAAACACCCTTCGTGGTTTTTTGCCTAGCCAAGCGCTTCAGAACGCGCCTTCCATTGCAAAACCAGTCTTGCCGCTTCGTGTTGCGCGTGTGATGGAAGCCCAACAAAGTCGCCAAAACGCAGGTCGCATGGTCATTTCGGGACGTATGGTCGACGTGTGCGCAGAACTGGACCGTTTGGCCGAGCTAGAAAAGAGACACTGAAGCAAAACGGGCACAACTTGAACCAACCGCTATACGCGACAACTCATTAGGTTAGTGCTCGCCTCAATGGTTGGCGCCTAACAAGTAGTCAGCCTTACCCACCTCCACGCCGTTATGCCTCAAGATGGCGTATGCCGTGGTGACATGGAAAAAAACATTGGGCAAAGCCCAGTGCTTGAGGTAATCCTCCCCTGTCATGGTTCGGGTTTTGTCCTTCCCCACAGGGAAAGTGATGCTTTTAAGCTCGGTGCCATCCAAAGCAGGGGCAGGTATGGTTTCGATCCACTCCAGTGTCTTTTGGATTCGGATCATCAGATCCTTCAAATTGACCTCGGTGTCATCAAATTTTGGTGCTTCCAGGCCAGAAAGACGTGACACACACAACTTGGCTGCATCGCAGGCTATGAGCACTTGACGCGTGAAGGGCAGCATGTCAGGTGCAAGACGAAACTGAGTTAGCACAGTGGGATCGAAATTTT
>Ga0136644_10001390_pt1 | contig 19263 bp, 18 predicted proteins | sample C_130820_EF_Meta_FD_94780 | JGI IMG/M metagenome (GOLD analysis project Ga0136644, IMG submission 94780) | Freshwater microbial communities from Lake Croche, Canada to study carbon cycling - C_130820_EF_MetaG (v2) (version 2) | ecosystem: Environmental > Aquatic > Freshwater > Lake | place... | reverse complement strand
CTGGGGTCGCACAGTCACGATCACTCGCGGCTTGGCTTGCCGCCTCGCGAGCAACATCGCGGCCTCCACAGCCTCCATCCAGTTCTTGCCTGGGGCTGTCATCGAGGACCGAAACATCGGGTTCGGCTGGTCCGCGACGTAGAAGATGCGCTGCCAGATCGGAAGGGTGCAGCCGGCGAGGACCGCCGTTGTGTCCTTTCCGTTGACCTGCATGATCGGCTTCCACGCTGCCTCGACCGAACGACGCACCGTGCCCGAATACGAACTCACGTTCGATCCCGGGGAGTTGATGCCGGCGAAACCGCCAGCGCACTTCCCGGGGCCGCAGTTGGCGCATTCTCCCTTGCCGCACCGCTGACCGCACCGCTGGAGCGTGTCGCTGCGCTTGAGGACCCAACAGGGGTAGCCCCGCTGGAGTTCGCAAGCATCAACAGCTTCGCGGTAGGCCGTGCGAAGGTCCTCAAAGACCCTCACGTACCCGGGAACGGGATACGGCTGCGGAGAGATTGCATAGGTGTCCCCAGAACACCCCTGGTCTTCGATCGAATACGATCCGGCCGAGAGCGGATCGTAGGTCGTGGGGACGAAGGTCACACGCCCTCGAGGATCGCCGCGGTCTTGCGGACTGCTTCCGCGAGGCCACGACGCACGCCGAGCCCGTTGACCACGTCGAAGAACGGACGGCTCATCACCTTCGGCTTCACGCACTTCGCGTGGACGCCGATCGGAACGCTACCCCCGTCGATACGCTTCTCGACCAGACGCAGAGTCGAGCTGGAGGGGTCGAACGGCTCGCCGCAGCACCAGCAGACGTGGACACCGTACTTCACCGCCACGGGGACGAGGTGTCCACCGTTAGGGCTGTTGATCATGTCCATATCGTCGAGGAAGGTCGCGCCACGCGCGAGCTGCTCTTCCTTCTCGGTGAACTTGAACAGCATCAGGTGCTCCTCGTGAAGTAGCCCCACGCCACCAGCGCACCGGCCTGTGCGCCCACGTCCGTCGCGATAACCGCTGCGCCCGCCTCTTGGAACGGCGACTCAAGGAGAACCGCGCGCGTCGAGTTGCCCGACACCGTCACGGTGATCGGCTGGCCCGAACCGACGACCACTTCGACCTCGGTGTCACCCGCGGCGTTGTTGGCGAAGGTGATCGTGAGCTGGTCGATGTACGGGCCACCAAGGTTGGGGCTCGTGTTGTCGAGCGTGTGAAGGGTGACACCGGGGGCCACGGGGACCGCCACGGGCCACACCGACGAACCATTCAGAGGACGCTTCTGCTGCTGGGCCATCATTCTCTCCGATTCAACGGATCACGCTGTGGAACATACGGACCTGTATGTCCACCTCCGCAGGTAGTGCGGAGAGGGTGACGTACAAACGAACGATCGGCATCCCTGTGGAGGGATCCTTCTCGAAAGGCGTCACCGGGTCGATCTCGATCAACCCCGAGTTGGCGTCGAGGCTCTTCGCAAGCACCTGGGTGCTCTGGGCCCACGACTGCTCTGCGTAGGGGCTCCCAGACAGCGGACCCGGCACCGGATACCCGGGACAGTCCGTTCGTCCGCTGTTGTCTAGGAACTGATCCGGTCGGTCGCTGACGGACGTGATCGGGCCGAACTTGACGAGAGCCGTTCCGGGGATCGGAGCCCCGAACGGGACCTCCCCAGACGGAGTCACCCCAGGAGCCACAGCCTGGACAATCGCTCCGGTGAAGCGATTGAAGAGGTAGCTGCCGTCAGGGCGCGTCGGATTGATCGCCATAGCGTCGAACGATTCTGACCCGGGAGGTTTGAGCGTCTACTTCGTTCGTCTCAATCGGCGTGGACTACGGCCGTGGCGCAACCATGCTCGCGCCGAGTGGTCCAGCTAGACACAAGCGTCGAGGCTTTCCGTGCCTACGTCTACGCAGTTCGATCCCAGGCAACTGCGATCAAGTACGCCCAGGCCGCGCATCGGTTTTTGCTTTTCACCGGAAAGCATGGGCTGTCGATCGACCGTCTGACCCCGGGCGTCCTGTCGCTGTTCGCAGAGTCGCTCCTGCATGAGGGGCTGAAACCGGGGTCCGTCGCGACGATGGTCGCTGGCGCGAGAAAGTACCTCGAGTGGTGCCGGTCGAAAGGGACCGGGGTGCCGACCCTGGGCAAGACCGACCTTCCTCGGACGCACCTACCTTCGCCCAATGCGTTGCGGGGCGACGTGCTCATGGGCTACCTCGCCCTCGCCTCGCGTCTGCACGAGCCCGTGAGGACCGCTCTGCTCATCCTGCCGTACTGCGGGCTGCGCTCGTTTGAACTCACCGGGCTCCAGCTTTCCAACATCCAGCAGTTGGAGATCCCCAAGCAAGGAGGCTCCCAACGGATGCTCGTGTTCTCCGTCGTGGGCAAGGGGGGCAAACGTAGGATCGTGCCCCTGCTACTTGATGGAAAGCCGTTGCTTATCCAGTACTTGGCTGGCTGGCGTCGCAGGTTCGCCGGGACTTGGCTGTTCCCCTCGGGACCCAAGGGAAGGACCGCTATCAGCCCGCGCACGCTGCGCTGGCACGTCCAGCGGATCGCCAAAGCCCTCGGTGGCGTGCGCCTTACCCCGCACACGCTCCGCAGGACCTACCTGACGACGCTGTACAAGCAGGGGCTCGACCCCGCCACGCTGACGAAGATCGCCGGCCACCGCTCGATTCAGACCACCTACGAGCACTACCTCGCGATCGAGCCCGACGAGATTGCCGGCAGCGTGTCGGGGATGCGTCTCGTGGCGCGAGGTCCACAGGAAGCTCGCGTGCAGAAAGCGTCGGGAACGCTGGGGGCGTTCCTGTCGGGCACGTCGAAGGGTCGCGCCTTCGACTTGCCCGTCCTTGAACCGATTGAAGAGGGAGAGAACGAGTGAACAACGGCAATTCCGAGGTCGAGGGTCTGATCTCCGAGCTTTCACCAGAGCTGGCAGGGATCATCGCCCCGCCCCCGTCGTCCAACGGCAACGGCAACGGCAACGGGATCGACTACGATTCGATGATGGGGGGTTTCGGGGTGCCCGCCCCGAGAATCCCCACCGGCACGAACGGAGTGTCGAAGACCGAGATCCGCGCCACCGAGAAGGAGGCCCGTGAGTCCGCGAAGGCTCACGTCTCGCCCGTCCTGCGGAAGTTCGGGCGCGTGGCCGACCTCGTGCCAGGGGCCGAGCGCATCCGCATCCGCAAGAGGCTCGACAACGGGCAGATCGGCTTCATCTCCGACTTCTCCGTCCGCGACGTGGAGGCTTCCGGGGACCTCGAGATCCACCTCCACCGCTACGTGCGGCCCACGCACAAAGGCGGCGACTACTACGTCTCGATCTTCGACTCCAAGGGTTTCGAGCATCAGGCCGGCATCGTGGCCCTGGTCGATGCGCCCGTATCCGCGCCCCAGGACGGCGCACTCGATCTGGTCCGCGAAGCAATGCACCGCATGGAGTCCCGCAGCATGAACGTACCGCCGCCCGTCGATCCGTTTGAACAGATGATGAAGGCGAAGCGGCTCATGGAGCAGCTCCAGGGGGACCAGATCGGATCCAAGGGGCCCGACCCGATGATGCTCATGGTCATGGCCCAGTCCATGACCCCCAAGCCGGGGATCGATCCCGCTCTCGCTGCAATCCTCGAGCGCATGGACCGGCGCATGGAGCAGATGGAAAAGCGGGTCATCGAGGCACCCCCGCCGATGCCCATGCCCATGCCCTCCTCGAGCAGCAGCGGGCTCGCTGGGCTTTTCGAGAAGGCGAGCCTCCCCGAGATCGTTTCCGCTCTCGGCATGGCCGCGCAGTTGTTCCGGCCGGCCCCCGACCCGAACGCGATGACGTTGAAGGAACTCCTGCCCCTGCTCACGCAGAAGCCGCAGGACGACCGACCCGGCTGGCGCGAACTCATCCAGATCATGGAAAGCCGCAAGGCCGAGGAGAAGCCTACCGCGACCATGCACGAGCAGATGCAAGCGATGCTTCAGATGAAGGAGTTCGCCACCGCATTCGCCCCACCGGCAGCATCCGCTCCGCAGGGCACCTCGTTCTGGGATGCCCTCGCCCAGCTCTTCTCCTCCGAAGGCTTCGCGAACTCCCTCGGTAAGGGCATCAGCGGGGCGATCGGCCAGCGTCGCGAGCGCGAGCTGGCAGCGACGAACGTGTCTCCCGTACCCGTGCAGCCGCGCGCCCTCCCCGCGCCTGGACACTCACAGGCCCCGGCGCAGCAAGCAGCTCCCGCAGCCCCGGCTCCTGCCCCGTCTGCCCCTCCGATCCCGCCGGAAGCACAGGCGAAGATCCGAGAGATTGAAACCGCCCCCAACGCCGAGGACAGCATCGGAGCGACCGTCAACGCTCTCATGGCCCTGTACGGGTCCCCTCATTGGCAGGACTTCGTCAAGGCTCTGCTCGACGCCACGGCACGGGGTGACCGAGAGGTCGCCCTCCGCGGTATCGGCAACTGGTTGTCGATGATGAATCGCTCGGGCCTCCTGTCGCGGCCGGCAATCGAGCGGACGATGGCTGCGTTCATGGACAACTGGCTCGAGGTCCACACCGAGGTCGCCAAGATGCTCGGTGTGGCCCCTGCGATGCCTCCCCAGGCTGCGTCGGTTGAACCCGTGCCCGCCGAGGTGCGACAGGCAGAACCCGCTGCCCCCGTCGCAGCCGCGGCCCCGCCGGAACCCGAGGAGCACAGCTACGATGACGCTCCGGGGTTCGTTGATCTGGAGCAACTTGAGCGAACGGCTGTGCCCGATTCGTTCTGAGGGTTAGGATACCAGCGTGAACCTCGCAGACCTCGCTTTCGGTGTCGCTGGTATCCTCATCGGGGCACGCTCGCTTTCGACGGGTGTGTCCCGAGTTCACCGTGCTCTGAACGGCACGGGACGAGACGGCAACGAGACGGAACGCGATTCCGGTCGCGCCTACGGTGGCCGGATGGTGGGGCGCACCACTCGCAACGGGATGACCGTCGAGCTGCGCGAGGTCAAAGGGCTCGAGGACCGGATCAACGCGATCCGAACTCAGGCCAGGAAGGGTCGAACGGACCCGACCGTCATCACCTGGGCGCGGAAGCAGGTTTCCAAGCGTTGCGCTGGCAAGCCCGGTGGATGGTGCGTGGGCGAGAAGGACACCCAGGCCGAGATCGCCGCTATCTTCACCGGGATGCGTCGCGACGTGCGCTACACGTCCGACGTGCTCGGCGTGGACACCTACGTCCACCCCAAGCGCACCCTCGAGCAGCGCAGCGGCGACTGCGACGACTACTCGAGCCTCGGTTGCGCGGCCCTTATGTCCATCGGCATCCCCTGCCGGTTCAAGGTGATCCGAACCAAGGACTCGCAGACGTGGAACCACATCTACTTGCAGGGAGGCTTCCCCAAGTACGATCCGAAGAAGTGGATCACCCTCGACGCGAGCGTGAACGTGCCCGTGGGCTGGGAAGTTCCTGCCTCCCAGGTGGCCGAGGCCCGCGTGTTTGAAGTGCTGCCCTGATCACAACGGCGGGACGAACGGGATCGCAATGAGCAGCGGCATCAACCAGCTCGGGCTGGCTGCCGAAAGGTCGTCGCGAACCCACACGACCTTCGACCCTGCCTTGCTGACCGCTGCCCGCTTGCGCCGGCACGACGCCGCACGCTCGGCTGGCGTCATGCGCTGCGCCACAGCGAGCGGGCGACACTTGGGGTAGGCACGACGATACTCGCGCTCCGTAGCGCCCGCCGAGGGCCTCCCGCACGCCGGCAACGTGGGCCGGCACACGTCCACCCAGCGTTCATCGAACCACCTCGTGAGCCCGCCCTCTTGGCGAGGGCACCCGGGTTCGTACCCACCACCCGCGGCCTTGTACCGCTGCACCACGAGCCCGCTCGCATAGGCCGAGGGCCACCGCTTCACGCTCGCGCGCACGCTGCGCTGGACGCGAGCGTAGAGCACAGGGTCCGAGGGCTCTGGGCGGCACTTCACAGTTCAACGCTCCACGTACCGCTTCAGCCGGCGGTAGTAGTCGGGTCGCTCACGTAGATGCGCGACCGCGATGCGCGCAGCCTTGACCGGGTCACACCCGATCACGTCTCGGTGTTCACGCTCGACTTGTATGCCCACCAAGAGTTCGCGCGTGTATGGCACGCGCAGTCTGCGGGCGATAGCCCGAGCTTCCGCGGCCCGCACGGGCCGACAGGGGCGTAGGGACTCGAGCAGCGGGTAGCGTCTCATCAGTCCCTCCCCGTGGCTCCCATGTAGAGCAACAAGCCGAGCGTGATCGTGGTGCTCACCACCAGAGCGGTCGGCACGATGCGCGCAGACGGAACTCGGGCAATCCACAACCCCGGCGCGACGAGAGCCGCTCGCAGGAGCGTCAGCTCGACCGTGCGAACGAAGCCGCCAGGACGACCCGCGACGAGGTCGTCAATGGCGTAGGTGGAAGGCGGGTAGCCGGCGGGGGGGACAGCAAGCACCCGTCCAGTATCCGCGCCCGCCGGCTGCCGTCGAGCCCGTTCACATCAGGATGCGGCCAGGAGGCGCGGGACGGGTGAGTTCCGCTGCGCTCTTCGTCAACACCTTGCTCGCCTCCGACAGGCCCGCCTGGGTCGCCTTGACGGCTGCGTCGAGGCTCGCCGCGCCGAACCTCTCGACCAGCGACCTGTCGAGCGTCGCCGCGGCGTGTACGTCGAGCTTGCTCTGGCCGTCCTCGGTGGACCCGACGACCGCTGCCGAAGCGACGAACGTGTACACCCGGCCGGCTCGTGCCTCGGTGAGAATCTGCTCGAGGTAGGCGATGACGTGAGTAGCGTGATCTGACATGGGAACCCTCCTGCCGATGCCTCTACACGCCCGCCGGCTGTAACGCAAGCGAACTACAGCGACGACACGCGCGTGGTTTCGAGGGCCCCCGAGAGGCGTAACCGGACAGGTGTAACCAGCCGCGCGTAACCAAACTCTTTCAACGTATTGTACACACGCACCGACGTGTGTGTGCGAGTAGGCAAGATTCTCGGCGTAACCAGACTTTTTTGGTTACGCCTTTGGTTACGCCTTGGTTACGCCTCGCTGCCTTAGAAAATAAGGAGTGCAACCAAGTAACCAGAATCTACAAAAAATAAAGTAAACGTGGTGTGTACGTATAATATGTGTGTGTATGTATTACATTACGGTTTTAGGTAGCCTACAAAAGGCGCGTGCAGGTGCGCGCACGCGCGTAGCGCGCGTCACGCGCACGCGAGGGCGCGCCTGTACGCGCGCGACGCGCACGCGAGGGGCCCCCCTTGCACGTCGTCGGTGAGGTGCGCTAGAAGGGGCTCGCAACCCGAACTTCCGGTGGGGGGTTCCGAGGGTGCGGCGGGGTCCGGGGCGACGGCTTCGGGTTGCGACCGCGCCACACCCTCGGAGCCTCTCCCCGTCGCGAAAGGCCGTCCCTTGCGTCGATATCGTTTATGCCGATACCCCGGGCTCACGACGACGGTTCCGTCTGCCTCGCTGGACCTGACGTGGTCCGAGGTCTGCGATGCGCTGTCGATCGAGGTGGGCGCATCGAAGGAGGGCTCGATGTTCTCCTTCCACGTCCTCGACGCTGGTGCTCCGTGCCAGAACCAGTTCATCCGCGGCCTGGACGCCCTCACGCTCGACTTCGACGGCGACAAGGAGCCCGCGTACCATCTGCGTCTTGGCGAGGCGTTCAGCCGGGTTCTGGACCCCTTGGCCGGGGCGAAGCTCGCGGTCCTGTTTTACGCCACCCACAGCAACCGAGCGAAGGACCTCGAGGACCTTTGCCGGGTCCGGGTTGTGTTGCCGTTGTCGAGGTCGGTGACGATCGCGGAGTACGAGCGGCTGTGGGACCTGTTTCAGATGACTTTCGGGGGCAAGATCGACCCCGGCACCCGCAAGGGGGCGCAGCGATACTACGATCCGCGTCGTTCCGAGGACGTGCCCGAGATCCGTCTCGTCCTCGACGGGGACAGTTTGAACGTCGAGGAGGCCCTCGCGAGGGCCCCTGCGAGTTCTGGCGAGGCAAAACAGGCGGGCGTCGTGACGCGCACGCCGAGCCGGGAGGACTTGAAGCGTCTCGCCCAGTCCCTGGTGCGCTCGCCCGTTGTCGAGCGGGCGGCTCTTGGGGACGCGATGCGGAGTCTCGCGAAGGGCGAGCCGTATGCGGAGAAGGGCTCCCGGGAGGCCACGACGTTCCGGCTGTGCCAGGAGCTGGTCAGGAAGCACCCCAGGCTCGAGCCCGCGCGCACCGCGGAGCTGTTCGCCCCGTCGTTGGCTCTCATGCAGCCGACGAAGGTGACGCTCAACGAGGTCGCCGCGAAGCTGACGCGGGCCGTCGAGCATCAGGTCCAGAAAGACCGGGCTGGGCGTGCGACGCGTGTCTCCAAGGCGTTCGGGGAGCGTGATCGGAGCGACGGGTACAGCGCCGAGGAACTCGCGGCTCTGTGCGACTTCTGCGAGGCCGAGACGCCCGCGGACATTGTTTGGATCTGCCAACGCGGCGAGCACTACTGGTTGCTCACCCCAGCGGGCTATCGGCAGTTTGGCCGAGCGGAGATCGAGAGTGCCGTGCGTGTGTTCCTCGCGCCGGCTGTGGACCGGGGCGTCGAGATCGACGTGTTGACTCCGCAGGGAATGAAGCCGCGGCCGGTCAAGGACCTCGTGGTGGACTACGGGGTTGTCCTCTCCGCGGTCGAGTTCGACCTGTCCGCTCAGATCACGACCTACAGCCGCGCCCGCAATGCGCTGACGCTCTCGACGTGCCCGTACCGAGCAATCGAACCGACCTTCGACCCTCAGATCGACCGCTGGCTACAGCTCCTCGGCGGCGACAAGTACTCGGCGTTGTGCAAGTGGCTCGCGAGCCTGACCCGCATCGACAGACCCGCCTTGCTGCTGTTCGTGGAGGGTCTGCCTAACAGCGGCAAGAGCCTCCTGATTCAAGGCTGCTCGCGGCTGTGGACGGTGGACGGGCCCACCGACCTCGAGGAGGCGATGGGCCCCTGGAACACGAGGGTGCGAACGTGCCCGCTCTTGGCCGGCGACGAGGTCATCCCGAGGGACGCCAGGGGCCGCACGCGCACCGAGGAGTTGCGACTGCTCGTGCAGCAGAGGTCGATGCCTCTGCGCGAGAAGTACGCTCCGAACGCCACCATCAAGGGGGCGATCCGCATCATGATCGTGGCGAACAACCGCGACCTGTTGTCTGCCGGCGGCAACTTGACCGGCGATGACATATCGGCCGTGAGCGACCGGGTCCTGCATATCCACGTCTCCGACCGGAGGGTCCAGCAGTACCTCGCAAGCCTCCCGGCCGAGACGAAGAGGTCGTGGGTCGAGGACGACAAGATCGCCTCGCACGTCCTGGCGCTATCCAAGCGAGTCACCCTGGACGAGCACGCCCGGTTCCTTGTGGAGCACGACTCGGCCGCATTGGTCCGGTCTATGGCGACCAGTACGGGCATCCAGAGCCTCGCGTGCCATTGGTTGACCGGCTGGCTCCTCGACCCCGAGAAGTTCGCTCGCGCCCATGTGGACATTGCAGCGTTCGTCCGGGTCCGCGAAGGCGGGCTGTGGGTCAACGTCCAGGCCCTGCACGGGGGCTGGTCGAGCTACATCGAGGAGGAGCGGGTCCCGAGAGTCTCGGCTCTCTCCAAGGCCCTCAACACGATCTGCGCCCCGCGCGAAGAGGAGCGTCTGCTCAGAGCAGCCAAGCGACCCGTGAGGTACCGACGCGTCCTGCTGGAGTACCTCGCCCATTGGGCGAGCGAGAACGGGGTGGCGTCGGAGGAAGATCTGATCGGACGCATCAAGACCCTTGACGAAGAGCAGACCTCAACAGATAATCCGTAGCTCACTCGCACTACGCACTCGCACGAGGCACTCGCATGACGAAACCTTACGTTTCCCCCTCTCAGGTGGGCACGTTCGCGGACTGTCCGCGGCGTTGGGGCTGGCAGTACCTCGAGGGCAAGCGACCCCCGCAGAAGTCCAGCGCAGCGTTGGGCGAGCGAGTCCACCATGTGCTCGAGGCATGGCTGGGCCACGCAACGCCCCCGGACCACAACGAGGAGTTGGTCCTCGACGGGACGACGTTCTACCCCGGCCGCATTGCGGAGTCGGGGCTGCATCTGTTGCCGTCGCCTTCGCACGACCTCGTTCTGGAGTCGGCGTTCCAGCGTGGGGTCTGGAACGGACGCAAGGACCTCCGGTACAAGTTCCCGGGCGAGCTGCCTGTCGTCAGCGACCACAAGACCTCGAGCGATCCGAAACGCTGGGGCAAGACCGACGAGACTCTGAAGGACGACGTTCAAGCCCTGGTGTACGCCTGGGATGAGCTTGAAGAGACGGGGGCCGACGAGGTGCTCCTGCGCTGGACGTACTTCCGCACGCGCCCCCCGTACAAGGCGACCGTGGTGTCTGCGAAGATGAGCCGCGCCGAGGTAGCTCGGAAGCTCGGCCCGTGGACAGAACTTGCGGAGACGCTCCTTCAACTGCGTTCCAAGGGTGGCGCGGCCCTCGACCTCGACCCCAACCCGCAAAGTTGCTCCCGCTTCGGCGGGTGCCCGTTCACCAGCGACTGCAACCTGACACCCGCACAGCTACTGGGAGGCTTCGGAATGAGAACGCTCGGAGACAAGGCGAAGGACGGCGAGAAGGCCGTCGATGCGACGAACGGGCTGTCGTCGGGGGCCCTCGAGCAGATGAGCCGGTATCGGCGGGCCGAGCCGGTCCCGCCGCCGGTTGTCCATGCGAGCGATGCCGCGCCCATCCCGCCGCTGCCGGTGGCTGTGCCGCCCATCCCGCCGCTGCCGGCGGGTGTCCCGCCGCTGCCGGTTGCGATGGTCAACCCTCCCGAGGAGCCTCGTGAGTTGTTGGCAGAGCCCGCGGTTGCGATCCCGCCGCTGCCAGCGGTCGAAGCCCCGGCGAAGAAGCCCCGCCGCAAGAAGGAGGCCCCGGAGGCCCAGGACGGGCCCAAGAACGCGTCGGACGACTCTTGGGCGGGGACACCCCCTGCCGCACCGATTGAGCCCCGCCAAGAGCCGCCTGTGCCGGTTGCTGCGGCAGGTTTCGTCCTCTTGGTGGACGCTGTGCCGGCGCGAGGGCGAGCGGTGACCCCTCGCGAGGCGTGGCCCGAGGCGTACACCTGGGTCGAGCAGCAGCAGGGTGTGCCAGACTACCGTCTGTCGTCCTACGGCAAGGGTCCGTCGCTCGTGGCGGCGGCGATCCGAGAGCAGCAGCGTCAGAAGCCGTTGCCGGCGGGTTCGATTGTGACGGCTTTGCGGTGTGAGCCCGCGGTGCTCGAGGTGTTGATCGAGCTTGCCTCGGACGTGTACCTCGCGACGAGGTCTTGATGAGTACGCAGGGGCTATTGTCGGAGGTTGTGGCCCCGTCTCGTGGGGTGCAGGAGGGCGCGGAGTTACGCCGCATCCTGGCTCTGCCGCGTCGGGACTGGGAGTCGTCGGCTCCCGGTCTGACGGCGCAGGTATCGGATTACGTGCGGGCTCCTGGCGGCACGCAGGTTCTGCGTCCGGTGCAGGTAGCGGTGTTGTGCGACCTGCACGACTACGGGGGATGCCTCGCGCCTGTGCGCGTCGGCGGCGGCAAGACGTTGGTGTCGTTGCTCGCGCCGGTCGTGGTGGGAGCGAAGCGTCCGATGCTGCTCGTGCCGGCGAAGCTGGTCGAGAAGACGCGGCACGAGTTGGCGACGTACAGGAAGCATTGGTTGCTGCCTGGGTACGTTCGGATCGTCAGCTACGAACTGCTCGGGCGTCAGCAGTCGGCAACGCTGCTCGAGGAGTACGCCCCGGACCTGATCGTCGCGGACGAGGCGCACAAGCTCAAGAACACCGCAGCGGCGGTGACTCGACGCGTCAAGCGTTACATGGACGCGCACCCGGACACGAAGCTGCTCGCCATGAGTGGCACGGTGACGAAGCGTTCGATCCTCGACTACGTCCACATCGCGTCGTGGGCGCTTCGCGGCAGCAACCCGACTCCGAGGGACTTCGTTTCGCGCCAGGAGTGGTCGTCGGTGATCGATGAGAAGCCGCGGACGAAGGAGCGTCTGTCGCCCGGGGCCCTCGAGCAGCTCTGCGAGTCGGAGGAGGAGCGGCAGGAGTTCGGTGAGGACCCTGTGCGAGCGGTGCGTCGTGCGTACCGTCGTCGTCTCGTGCAGACGCCGGGTGTAGTCGCGACGCAGGAGGGCGCGCTCGGGATGAGCCTCGTGATCGACTCCGAGGTCATCGCTGTGCCTGGGGCGGTTCCGCACGTCGAGCGTCTGCGTCGGGAGTGGGTTCGTCCTGACGGCGAGGAGGTGATCGACGCGATCGAAATGTGGCGGCACCTCAAGGAGCTGGCGCAGGGGTTCTGGTACAAGTGGGACCCGGCACCTCCTCGGGAGTGGTTGGAGGCGCGGCGAGCCTGGGGGCGTGCTGTTCGGGAGGTTCTGAAGAACAACCGGCGCGGCCTGGATTCGGAGTCTCAGGTCATGGCGGCTGTTCAGACCACCGAGGACTACCTGCAACACAAGCCGACGTTGGAGTCGTGGCTCGCGATCCGGCCGAGCTACACGCCGAGGACGGTAGCGGAGTGGGTGGACGACACGGTGATCAAGCGTGCGGTTCGGTGGATGATCTCCGAGCGTGGCATCGTGTGGGTCGAGCATCGCGAGTTCGGGGAGCGGCTTTCGCTCGTGACCAAGGTCCCGTACTACTCGCGAGGGGGCCTCGACGCGTCGGGACGCAGCATCCTACAGCACCCGAAGGGCTACCCGATGATCTGCTCGATCGCGGCGAACGCAGAGGGGCGCAACCTCCAAGCCTGGAGCAGCAACCTGATCGTGAGTCCCCCTTCGTCCGGGGCGATGTGGGAGCAGCTCCTCGGCAGGACGCACCGCGACGGCCAGGAGGAGGACGAGGTAACGGTGACGCTCTTGCTCGCATTGCGTGAGCAGGGGAGGTCGTTTGAAAGAGCAAGGAACGATGCGCGGTACATCACCGACACGACGGGGCAGGAGCAGAAGCTCACGTATGCCGACGTGACGGTGACACCGGCAGCGGATCTGCCGACCCTGCCCAACGGGGTCGTGACCAGCAGCAGCACGAGCAATGGAGAAGAATGATGAGCCTTGAGAACCTGTTCGGAAACATTGGAAAGACGCTCCCGAGCCTCGGGGGCAACTACCTCAACAGCGGGCACGTCTACTCGGTCCAGATCGAGAGCGTCCGGGTCCAGCCCTCGCAGAAGCACGGTGGCTACAACATCATCACGGAGTTCAAGGTAATCGAGAGTTCGGACGCGACGCGCCAGCCTGGGACGACCGCGTCGTGGGTGCTGTCCTCGCAGCACGTCAACCACGAGTCGAACTTCGCGTCGTTGCTCGCGGCCTGGAAGGGCATCTCGGTGACGGACCCGTCCTTCGCGTCGCTGATCTCCCCGGCCGTCGCGCGGGAAGCGTGTTCGGACGCGCAGCCGATCCGAGGGTTGCGTCTGCGTGTCGAGACGCTCGGCGTCGCCACCAAGAAGGGCGGCACGTACACCAAGCACGTCTGGTCGCGCTCGGACAACGCTGCGCCGGCAATCGTGGCTCCGGTGGCACCGCCTCTGCCCGAGGTGCCGGCTGCCTTGGTGCCGCCGCTGCCCGCGGCGAGCTTCCCGCCCCCGGGCTGGAAGGTCCACCCGCAGTCGGACGGCTTCTACTACAAGGGCTCCGAGGTCCTGTCCGAGGCGAAGCTGCGCGAACTGGCCTGAGATCACGGGGGGCGCGACGTGATCACGTTCGACCTTGAAACGTATCTGATCCAGCCCGCGCAGCTTGCCCCACCGGCAGTCTGCGCGGGCTTCGCGCTCGACGTGCCCAAGAGTGCGGACGAGGTCGAGCTGATCCACGCGAGGTTCGACCGTGCCTCGCTGGAGCGTTGGTTCGTTCGTATTCTCGACAGCAAAGACCGCATCGTCGGCGCGAACGTCGCCTTCGACTTCGCGGTGCTGCTCCGCGAGTTCCCGCACTACTGGCGGGAGGTGTTCGATCTGTACGATCGCGACCGCGTCTTCGACGTTCAGATCGCAGCGAAGCTCGAGGACATTGCCGAGGACATGTACTTCACGAGCAGGGCCCGCGGGTACTCCCTCGAGTCCCTCGCCGCGGCCTACCTCGGGGAGACGCTCGACAAGACGACGTGGCGTCTGAGGTACGGCACCTTGATGGACAAGCCGCTCTCGACGTGGGAGCCAGGAGCGCGCGTCTACCCACAGCGTGACGTGTGGGCCACCGCGAAGGTCGCGGAGTCGATTCTCAAGCGGGAGGCCGAGCGTGCCCCCTCGGAGAGGCGGCTCTCGGACGTGTTTCGCCAGGGGCGTGCGGCTTGGTGGATCCACCTGATGATGTGCTGGGGCTTCAAAACAGACCCGGCTGCCGCGCGTGCGCTGCGTGAGCGGGTCAAGCGTGAGCACGAGGACCTCGCGACCACTCTTCGTCGCGCCGGCATTCTTCGGCAGGATGGGTCGAGGAACACCCTGGTCGCTGCCGCGATGCTTCGCGACGCCTTCGTCGCACAAGGTCTGCCGGTTCCGGTGACCAAAAAGGGGGCCACGTCGCTGGACGAGGAAGCGTGCCTCGCTTCGGGAGATCCCACCCTCGCCGCATACGCGAGGTTCAGCAGCGTCAACACGGTCTTGACCAAGGACGTGCCCGCGCTCGAGGCCCCGGTGATTCAGAGCCGTTTCGAGGTTCTGGTCGAGACAGGCCGCACCTCGTGTTCGGGCGGGGCCAAGAGCGGGGCCGGCCTCGCGACGTTCCAGCTACAGAACGTGCGTCGGGAGCCCGGGGTTCGCGAGGTCTTCGTCCCGCGAGCTGAGAGCCTCCTGTTGTCGGTGGACTACTCGCAGATGGAGCTGCACGCGTTCGCCCAGGCGTGCCTGACGCTGGTGAACACGAGCACGCTGGCAGAACGGTTGAACGAGAAGGTGGACGTTCACCTGTGGCTTGGCGCGAAGCTCGGGAAGTTCGACTACGAAACGGCCAAGCCGTTGAAGAAACAAGCTCCCTACTCGGAGGCGAGGCAGATCGCCAAGATCGCGAACTTCGGGTTCCTCGGCGGGCTCGGCGCGGCGTCGTTCAAGGCTTACGCGAAGGCGAGCTACGGGGTCGAACTGAGCGACGAGCAAGCGGTAGACGTGCGGAACGAGTGGCTCGCGACGTGGCCCGAGGCAGGGAAGTACTTCTCGTTCATCAGCCGAGCGGTCGGTCAGTACGGGACGCTGGTACAGGTCCGCAGCGGGCGCATCCGAGGCGGCTGCACGTACACGTCCGGGTGCAACACGCTCTTCCAGGGGCTCGCTGCCGACGCGGCAAAGGATGCGGGCTTCCGACTCGCGCGTGCGTGCTATGCGACCCCGACCTCGCCGCTGTTCGGGGCGCGCACGGTCAACTTCGTCCACGACGAGTTCATCCTCGAGGTCCCCGAGGGGCGAGCGCACGAGTGCGCGCTCGAGGTGGTGAGGCACATGGAGGACGCTGGCAGGGTTTGGATGCCCGATTGCCCGCCGCGGGCAGAGCCGGCGTTGATGCGACGGTGGGCCAAGGACGCCGAGCCCGTGTACAAGGACGGCCGGCTGGTGCCATGGGAGCCTCGATCGTAGTGGACGACCTGTGGCACGGGCGTAGTCTGTCCGCATGACGGTTCGGGAGAAGAATTTGGTCCGTTCGATCCGGTTCAGCGAAGAGCAGTACGCGGCGATCCAGGCGAAGAGCCAGGAACTCGGCATCGAGTTCAGCGTGTTCGTCCGCATGGCAGCGTTGCGTGCCGTTGGGGGTCTACACAAGGACGAGATCGACAAGGTGCGCCGACGCGCAGAGGTTCTACAGGCAGTAGGCAGATAGCCCGATCGGGCTAGACGGGCACAGCCTGGACGGCACAATCCCCTCGGGGAGAACCGTTCAATGGCGCAGTTCGTTCATATCCCGTTTGGCGGGGGAGGAGGACCTCCCGGCTCGTCCCTCGACCGTTTCGCCCCCAAGTACCTCGTCGGCAACGAGCTGGCCGGCGACACGACCGACACAACCGGCACCGCCGCGGGCTTCACCTACTACTCCGATCCCGGCGACGGCACCGGCATCGCGGCAGCCCTGTCCGACGCGGGAACGGTCCCGGGCGACGTTTGGATCCGTCCCGGGACGTACACGACCACCGCCCCGTTCACCGTGCCTCCTGACGTTGCGGTGCGGGGCGCAGGACCGTCCACGATCATCGTCGGGGCTCCTGGCACCATCAACCAGGGCCTGTTCACGATGCGGGCCGGCTCGAGCCTTCGGAGCATGAGCCTCGAGCACAGCGAGCCCGCGGCCAGCGTGGGGGTTACAAACTTCGGCGTGGTGGGCCTGTACGAGGCCGGCACCGTGGTGGTCGAGGACGTGAGCGTCACCTCGGTGTGGGCGGCTCCGACGAACCTGACGCTAAAGGCTTGCTTCTCGGTTGCACCGGCTGTCGCGGGAGATCTCTCGACCATGAGATGCTTCCGGTGCTCTGCGATCTACGATGCAAACAACTTCAACGACCCCAACTCGGGGCCTACGGACGTGCTCGTGGGGTATCGCTCCTACGAGGGGCGGCTTGAGCTTCTCGACTGCCAGAGCGGATTCTCTGGTTCGGGGAATGGGCCTTCGATCGCCTCTTTTGGAAGTGCTCCGATCACGGCTTCGACGCTCGCCGCGCAGATGCTTCGCGTCGAGGGCGGCAGCTACACGGGACGTGTGATCGGCGTATACGTCGAGGCGAGCGGAGGGCACGTTCCTCAGATCTCCTTCGTAGGTGCGCGAGTTCGCTGCTCCGCAGCCAGCGTGAACCCTGGATACGCGGGGCTCAAGTTCAAAGGCGACGGCAGCCATATCGTGACCGGCTGCTGGATCAAGAACGCTCGGAACAACGGCATCCTCATCAACCCGTTCGGGTCGGCTGCGGGGACGTGCCGGGGGCAGATCGGGAACAACACCATCGAGACGAACGCTGCTGACAACGCTTGGCAGACGAACAACGGTGGCGGGGCGACCGAGAGCTACCACACGTTCATCGGCAACACTTACAAGGGTGTGATCGCAGGGCAAACGACTGCGAACGACGAAGTGGCACACAACATCAATCTCCCGTGAGGTAACTGAACATGGCTCTCCGATCTCCTACTCCGTTTCACAACTTCTGGGGTACCGCGAACCCCACCACCAACGTCGCCTGGACCTCGGGCACGTTGCCCAACGAGGGTGCCGTCCCCTCGTACCAGAACGGCAACCTCGAGGCGGGCGACTTCGCCTACGTCGCGGGCGACTCGACGTTCTACGTCTGCACGAATCCGGGGGTCGCACAGGCCAACGCGGTCTGGGTGCAGATCACGACCGGCGCGGCCAGCATCGATCGCTTCGCTCCCCGATACATCGTCGGCGGGTCGAGCGACTCTGCGACCGCGTATGACTTGGACGGGTTCACCTACATCCCGTCGAACGGCAACCCGACGTGGCAGACCGATCTCCAGAACGCTCTGAACGCGGTTCCCGGCGACGTTCACTTCCGTCCTGGCACGTTCGCGCTCGACGGGCCTATCACGATGCCCGACCCCGTCACGGTGGGTCGGTGCTCGGTGCGAGGAGCGGGTCGTTCTACGATCTTCACGACGACGGCTTCGCTCACGAACGTCAATGGCAAGCTCGGCGCGTTCGTTTTGCGGGCCGGTTCGACGCTGAGTGACTGCGCCATCGCAGCCGACGCCCCGGCGAACTCCACCGACGCGACGACCCTCGGCGTGGTCTACGTCTACGCGGGCGGTTCGCCTGTGCCGGGGACGGCTCACGTCGAGAACGTGTACGCGACCTACTCCCTCGACCCCGCCTCGTCGGTCACCGCTTGCCAGAGCATCTACCGCGTGGGCCCTTTGATGACGGGGGAGTTTTCGGACTGTGAGAACCTTCTCACCGGAACTCTCGGCATCGGCGCTTCGTCCCTTGGCGGGTGGCTCACGGCAGCCGGTACGAACTCGCTGGCCCTGTCTTCGTGTGCCCACTCGGGCGGCGACGACGCGGTCGTCCACCTCGGATACCGTCTGAATCTGTCGCAGTTCCAGTCCGTTCTGACCAACGTCAACGGGGTCTTCGTGAACGCGGATTCGCTCGTCAACATCGTGAACAGCACGTTCGAGGCGGCGGCAGGATCGTGCCTGTCGGTTACGAACCCGGATTGCCAACTCGGTCTGTCGAACAGCGTGCTCGACACCGCCGACCTGACTGCCGCGTCCTTCGCGTCCATCGGCAAGGGGAGGGTCGTCGGGAACGACATTCGCGGCACCGTTGCTGTGGACACGACGGGTGCCACCGGGCACGCAATCGGCTTCAACGTCCTCATCGGCACCGTGACGACTGAAACCACGGACGAAGTCGCGCACAACATCGCCTGATCTGATAGCCCCACCCTGCTCACGAGGCGGGGTGGGGCGCGTCTCCCGCTCGCAGAGGTATACCCGTGGCAACTCGCTCCCCGACACAGACTCACAGCTATTGGGGTTCCTTCGCGAACACGAGCGCGCTTCCCGGCGTTGCCTCTACTAAGCCTACTCTCCAAGTGGGAGACACGGCGTTCGTCTCGCCCTCCCTCTACGTCTGCACGAACGCGACCTCCCCTGGCGCGACGTGGGCGGCTGTCGGATCGGGCGGCGGCGGCATCACGCAACTCACCCAGGACGTGCTCGCGGGACCGGGTTCTGGTTCTCAGGCCGCGACCGTGCGGGGCATGGGCGGGGCGACGAGCAAGACGCTTTTCGTGATCGAGGGCGGTGCTTACACAACGGTTCAGCAAGCGATCAACGCTGCGTCGGACACCGATATCATCCTCGTCGGCCCCAAGGCGTCGGGCGGCTCGTGGGGGCCTGCGGTCTTCCCCGCGCAGAAGAGGCTCGCGCTCGTCGGCCTCGCGCCGAAGGTGAGCGAGTATCCGAAGATCGACTCGGTGACGTACAGCCCCACGAGCGGGCTGAACATCGTCGTGAACACGGTCTACGTCCGTGGGATGTTCATCAACGGCAACTACGCTGCCAGCCCTGCGGTGACCTTCGGAGGCACCAACCTTGGCAGGTTGCGGCTGCAAGAGTGTTACATCTTCAACAACGGCACGTCGGGCACCGTCGTCTCGCTGAACAACTCTGCTTCGAGCGGCGGCACGCAGAGCGCGACCTACATCGACAACTGCACGATCGAAACGGCGGCTGTCCTTGGGACGATGGTCGATCACGTCAGCGGTTACACCGT